>ENA-OPYX01000565-OPYX01000565.1-human-gut-metagenome-genome-assembly--contig:-NODE-565-length-21680-cov-5.819932_pt1 | contig 21680 bp, 27 predicted proteins | sample MGYA00242639_ERZ504486 | MGnify/ENA primary metagenome ERZ504486 (study PRJEB26092, sample SAMD00036296) | human gut metagenome | host: Homo sapiens | study: EMG produced TPA metagenomics assembly of... | reverse complement strand
GTTAAATATTATTGTATGGCTTTTCTAAAAGATGGCACTCCATCCGTTAGAATATTTGCAAATACAAAAGATATAGAGAAAAACAACGAAAAATATATAGCGGAACTTAAACAGAAAGTAAAAAAAAATGACAGAGGAAGAACTCTTTGTTGTAGATATAATTTCTGCTTCTGATTATGATTTGTATGTAAATGGTGATGGTAAAAATATTTATGTAAGAGATATGGAAACAGGAAAACCTAAAATATATGTTATGCCAGAACCAACACAGCAAGAAAAACAAATTGCTGAAGTAAATACAATATCTAATTCTGTAGAATTACAAACAAAAGAATTGAAAGATGCAATGATAATAGTTTTGCTTAATAATGATATTGAATTACAAGAAGAGTTAAAACAAGAATATCAAGAACTTATGTCTAATACCAATAATGAAATGAAAGAGGTAGTTGAAGAATGGTAAAACGCTGTAGTTTGTGTGCAAAAAAAATTAGATGATAATGGTAAATGTACTAATCCTAAATGCCCTAAATGTATACAAGAAAAAATAATTTCTAACTTAAAAAATAAAGAAGGTGTAAGATAATGCATAAAATTATTAATTAGCATTGTTGTGTTGTGCCTTTTTTTTTATCTACAGCAACAGCAAGTGCTTAATCCAGTCCATAATATTCAAGATAATATTGGCGTGGATAAGTTTGCTCATGCTGGTGTTGGATATATACTTACAGATCAATTAGAACGTAATGCAGGCTTTAGTAAATTAGAATCTTTTGCTACTGTACTTGCATTAGCATATGTAAAGGAAAAATATGTAGATGATAATTTTGACAGAGGTGATATTGGAGCTACTTTAGTAGGTCCGTTTATATATAATATTAGTTTTTAAGGTAGGTGATTAGATGCAGGAATTTTTAACAGATATTGTGGCATTTATTAGAACTATTATACCTGTTCGAATGGAAATTGAATGGGGAGCGTGTTTCGCTACAGTGGGGACTATATGTAGTCATTTGTTTGGTAGTTGGTCTAATTTATGGGAAGCTATTTTGCTACTAATGGTATTAGATTATATAACAGGTCTTTTATCAGCTTGGATAAATCCAAACAAAAAACTTGATAGCAGAAAAGGTTGGCGAGGATTAGCCAAAAAAGCTGTTATTGTAATTATTATTATGGTGGCTCATACAGCGGATATAGTGTTTAACCAAGGTACTATAACTCGTGATGTGGCTATAATGTTTTACATTGCCAATGAAGGACTAAGCATATTAGAAAATGCTACAAATTGTGGTGTACCAGTACCTACAAAATTAAAAGAAAATCTAGCTCAATATGCTAAACAAAAAACAACTATTAGAAAAAAATAAACCTCACTAACTTTAAAATAATTTATAGTAATTCATAATAATTTATAGAACAAGGAGATAAGAAAATGACAAACAATTTAAATGATTTTTTAAACAAAATTTTATTAGGAGATAGCTTAGAGTATCTTAGACAATTACCATCTAATTCTATAGATGCAGTCATTACAGATCCGCCTTATTGTAGTGGTGGTAGAACAGCTTCCGAAAAAGCTTTACCACCAAGTAAAAAATATGAACAGGGTTCAAATACTATAGTGCATAGACCAGATTTTGTAGGAGATAGTAAAGATACACGTTCTTGGCTTCATTGGTGTAATCTATGGATTAGTGAATGTCATAGAGTTTTAAAAGATGGAGGTTATTTTTTAATGTTTACAGACTGGAGACAGCTTCCATCTACTACAGATGCTGTTCAAATTGGTGAATTAATTTGGAGAGGTATTATAGCATGGGATAAAGGAAGATGTGCAAGAGCACCACATAAAGGTTATTTTCGTCATCAGTGCGAATATGTAGTTTGGGCAACTAAGGGAAAATGTAAAAGAAATCTACATGCAGGTCCTTTTGATGGTTGTTATCAATATACAGTAAAACAAACCGATAAATTTCATCTCACTGGAAAACCAACTCCATTAATGGAGGATTTAATAAAAATTGTTCCTGAAGGTGCTATAATTTTGGACCCATTTATGGGAAGTGGTACAACTGCTGTAGCAGCTAAAATGCATAATAGAAATTTTGTGGGGTTCGAAAAAACTAAAGTATATCATGATATAGCTTTAGAGAGATTAGAAAAATTAAATATGTCAAAATAAGCCATTTTTGTAATTACCGTTTTATTGATTTTACAAAAATGGCTATTTTTATAATAAAAGATAGATTTTTAATATGCAGAGGTTATTTCCTAAATTTATACTTAAAATAAAAAGATATGAGGTGAGTTGACGTTGTCTAAAAACAAAACTTTAAAAAAAGTAATTGCTTTTTCTAGTGCATTAGTTATTAGTTCATCTTTATTAACAGGGTGTGGAGCAGACCCGCCACAAGAGCAATATCGTGATAGTGATAAAGAAGATATTACTATTGTAAATCATGATAGTGGTAGTTTTAGTGATTTCTTAGCAGGTACTATTGTTGGAACTTGGTTGAATAGTGGGACCTATAATAATAGAAACTACAATGAAGGCAATGGTAGCTATAATAGTAGAAGTTACAGTAGAGATAGTAATTTAAATGGTAGTACAAATAAAGATAGTAAGCCAATAGAAGATAAGGCTTCATCTTCTATTAGTAACAAAAGTGCTAAAAATATTACAACACCAAATAAAAATGTATCTAATATAGGTACTAAATCAAGTATATCTACAGGAAAAACAGGTATAGGAAGTGCAGGAGGAAGAAGTAGTGCAAGTTAGTTGTTGGATAGATAATATTGATAGAAACAAAATACCTTATATTAAAGAAGATGATTGGAGATATAGTTATCCTAGTTTAACCCCATTAAATATTACAAAAGAAGAAAAAGAAAATTTATTTGATATATCAAATGTTTTATTTTGGGCTATGCATAAAACTGTTAAATCAGTACGTCATGTAAATGATTTGTTTGGAAACTTGTCTTTTATTGGCTCTAAATTTGATTGTATTAGCAATTTATCTAGAATGGATTTTGTAAAAGATATGAATGGTGATTTTCGATTAATAGAAATTAATTCAGATACACCATGTGCTATACCAGAAACTTTTTATGGGAATTTTAGATTTAAGTCGAAAGAAATATCATTAAAAGAAAAAGAAATTAATAAACAATTAGCAGAAATTTTTATTAATCTTTGTTCTAATGATGATGTAATAGCATTTGCATCTGACCCAAATTATAAAGAAGACTGGTATAACACAAAATATCTGTATGATAATTTTATGGAACATAAGCCACAAAATGTATATGCAATATTAATTCCGTTATCTGAGTTAGAAGTATTTGATGACGGTGTGTATGTAAAAAATACTGACCAAAAAATAAATATTCTATATAGATTATATCCAACTGAATTATTAATAAAAGATAAATCTAACGATGGATATCCTATAGGAATGAAAATGATTGAACTTCATAATGAAGGGAAAATTTATTTAGTTAATCCACCAGAAGCCTTAATTATGCAGGATAAACGAATTTCTGCAATGTTGCATTATTTAAATGATAAATATTGTTTTTACTCAAAACGAGAATCTAATTATATAAAAAAATATGTTCCATTTAGTGGTCTAAGTTTTGAAGGCATACTCAATGTTAGTTCGGCAGATAAGATTATAAAAAAACCTATATATGGTCGTGAAGGCAGTGGAATAACTATTTATGACCGCAATAAAAATATTATTGAACAATCTACTGTATTTAACGAAAATAACGAAAATGTTCAATATATTTATGAGGAATATATTGAACAAACTAAGAGTTCAATAATGACTGCAGAAAATATTAAATTAAATGGTTATATAACATACAGTGTTTTTCTGTTAAATGGTGAAGCTGTGGGGTTATATGGAAGGTTTGATGTCAATAAAATTTGTGGTGTTGAAGCATTATGGTTACCTATATGTATGACAGATACAAAAGGAACTATTACTTCAATAAAAAATGAATTTAATTTTAAATAGAGGTATATATTATGTTAATTATTGTATTATTACTTGTTATGATTATTTTATTTCAAAATATTAAAAATAATGCTCTTAAAATGTGGATGGCAGAACATTATTGCATTGTTCCTACCAATGAGGATGAAGCAAAATATATGTCAAAATATTTTAGTAATAGTATAGCTAAAATAAAAAATTGGTGGAAAAATTTATAAATTAAAACTCATCGAATTCATAGTGTCAATTTTGACGCGGTTAATCTATTTTAAATACAGATTAACGTTATCCTATAAAAAACTGGTCGAATTCGACCAGTTAAAAAAGAAGGTGTTTTATGATGAAAGTAATTGATATTTCTGCATGGCAAGAGAATATTGATTGGAAAGCAGTAAAAGATATTGGTATAGGTGGAGTTATTATAAAAATAGGTGAAAAAACTCATTTAGATGATATGTTTATCACTCATGTAAATAATGCTGTAACTTATAATCTACCTTACGGCATATATTATTATGCTCATGCTTCAACAATTGACGAAGCTATAGCAGAAGCTAATTGGGTAGATAAACAAATCAAAACATATTTAAATGGGAAAAACCCTGAACTTGGTATTTGGTATGATGCAGAAGATGAATCCATGTTCAAAAATAATATCAATGTAGCCTATATGATTGGTAACTTCATTAATCGATTAAATGAACTAAATTATAATTATGTAGGTCTATATAGTTCCTATAATTGGCTCACCAATATTATTGACTTAAATTTACTCGCAGATTATATACCTATTTGGACGGCTCAGTATGGATATCATGAAAATAGTTTTGCTATTGAAAATCCTAATCGCATATGTCGTCTTTGGCAATATACAGACTCTGAACAAATAGGTGATATGCAATTAGACTGTAATATTTATTATTAATTTATCGACTTTTATGTTCAACCGATAAATGAAATTAGATTGCAGTATTTTCACATGACAATTCATGCATGCAAAAGTTAATTAATAAATAAAATTTCAATATTAATAGATAATTGGAAAGTAATTAGAAAGTAAAGGATAAAAACTAAATGTGCGATAATTGGAAAGAAATGTTTGAAAAATATTCGAAAGTAGATTTTGATACAAAAATACGAGATTGGGCAAGATATTATTATTATGATCCAAGTGATGCAATAAATGCTAATTTTATACCTGAAGATGTAACAGTTAAAGATGTTATCGTTACTCTGTTAAATAAAGAAGATATCTATGAAAAAATACATTTTGATGATGATTGTTTAGTAGAAATACTACTAGAATGTATAAGAGAACTATTAACCAATAGTACAAATGCAGTTCAAAAACTTATAGATGAAATAGAAAAAGAGGAAAAAGAAATTACTGAGGAAGTCCGCAGACAAATTGAAGAAGAAAAGCGACTAAAAAATAACAAGCAAATGACCAGCAAATAAAACTGGTCAAATTCGAATAATTTAAACAGGAGGGTAAAAAATGAATTTATGTAAAGATAATTATTTAAATTTAGCTGAAGGGGAAAATCTAATTCCCTACAAATGCATATACGCAGATGAAAATAAAGTGGTAATTGCTCCATTAAAATTTGTTTTAGATAAAAACAATGAACTAGTAGAAAATGGAGTAGACGAAACAAAGAAAATGGAATTTTTACGTTAATGAAAGGGCAAAATGAATAATGAAAATTTTAGTATATTCTAGAAATCCACTTAACGCAGTAGAAAAAACACGTATTAAAGGGATTGTAACGCAGTCCCATTGCTCCAATGAGAGCTTAAAAAATACGTTTAAAAGATTTAGCTTTATGCAGGGCGAACATGTGATTTATTTTGATGATATTACCGTACAAAACAGACCTGAAGCCATTGTTACAGAAATAGAGGCTTGATATGCATGTGTTTATATGTAAAATTAAGGAATTTTTACGAAAAAACACTAAAAATATTCTTATTATTGGTGGTATTATTATTTTGTGTTTGTTCATCGGATTCATGCTCGGCAACAGAGAAAACGTATCTAGTAACGGAAACACAATTGACGCAATTAGAAACGAATTTGACCAAGCTGAAAAATCAAAACAAGATATTGAAGGAACAGCTTCAGATATCAAAGGAACAAGTACAAAACTTGAAAGCTCAATCGGAACAGCTACAGATGCAAGTGAACGATTTGACCAGCTCATTAACGAATGCCAATCAATTATTGACCAAATACGAAAGCAACCAGCAGGAGAATAAAACTTATACAATCGGTGTGGGAGGTGGTTCCAATGGTTTAGGTTTATATGCATCCAAAGATAAAACATGGATGTATTTAGATAAGGATACAGCCACAATTGGGTGGCAGATTAATTTTTAAAAAGGAGTTATATCCTAGTATAATTAAATAACGTTTTCTTTTGTACGCTAAAGCCCCTATTACTTAGAAAATAATTTAGGTAGTGGGGGTTTTTTATATTTTTATAAATTTATTAGAAATTTGATTGTTTATTAAAAAAGTAAATAATGATATCAAGTCATTATTTTTTTACGAGTTTATATTTTCATAAATAAATTTAGGGACTTTATGCTCGTATTTGATAAAAAGCTATGCATACTGATCTGTATGTAGGTAGCCTACGATACCATATAAAAAGGATAAATTTCACATAACTGCTAAAACATGACCTATATAGAATATATTGAAATGCAATCTGGAAAAGTTCCTAAAAATTAATATATAATGCGTTTTATTTTGATATTCGTTCCGTCTTAAATGGTATTCGTTCTTTACATTTGCATTTCGTTCCTTTATAATAGGATAGGAGGTGTAATGATGAAATATTCTATTGAAATTGGCAAGATTATAGAAGGTGCATTAAAGCACGATCAAGTCAAAGTTATTAATTATACAAAACAATTAGTATCAAAGTTGGAAAAAGACAATGATTTTCGCTCTGCAACTAAATTTCAACGTCTATTATCTGCTCAAACTGAGTCCACCTTGACTCCTATGAATAGTTCTAATTCTATTGCTATTCCTGTAGATACTGAATCAAGAATGAACCTTGCTGATATTATTTACCCATATCAAAATGATATTGAAGTTATTCTCTCAAAACGGAATGAAGAAAAATTAGATTCATTTATTTTAAGTTATCAAAATGCTGATAAACTTAACTCTCTTGGAATAAATGTATCTAACTCACTATTGTTATATGGACCACCTGGATGTGGAAAAACTAAATGTGCCTATTTAATTGCTAAACAATTAAATTTGCCACTCGTTATTGCTAGGTTAGATAGTCTAATCTCCTCATACCTTGGTACTACTGCTAAAAATATTCGTAGCCTATTTGAGTTTGCACAAAAAATGCCTTGTGTATTATTTTTAGATGAATTTGATGCTATTGCTAAGGCTAGAGATGATAACAACGAACTTGGGGAGTTGAAACGTGTTGTTAATAGTCTTTTACAGAATATTGATACAATGAGCAAAGACAGCTTAATTTTAGCAGCTACCAATCATCAGCAGTTACTTGATCCTGCAATATGGAGAAGATTTGACTATAAATTAGAAATAGAACTGCCTGATAAAGACGCTATTGCAGCATTAGTCACCTTATTTTCCAATGGTATATGTAAATTTACTCAAAAAGAAATTTTAGAAATTTCAACTTTACTTGATGGACAAAGTGGTTCTGATATAGAAGAGATTATAACTAAAGCTATAAGAAACTCTGTTATCCATAACTCTTCTTTTAGCGTATCTAGTATTTATGAAGAACTGTTTATTACCAAAAATATCGTTCCTCAAAATTGTAATGATTCACGAGAACTATTAAAAATAAAGGCAAAATATTTACGAAGCAAAAATTCAAAAGTTTTTAGTTTACAGACAATTGCTGATATCTTAGGTAGTTCAAAAACAACTATTCAAAAAATTGTTAAAGAGGTTTAATTATGAGTGAAAACAATTTACCAATAAAGTTGGTTCTTCCCAAAGCAACAGATATTGTTCCGAATACTGGAGGTGGAAAGTTGAAATTTTTCGGAGAAGTAACTCCGGAATTAAAAAAAGAAATAACTGACAAGTTCGAAACTTTATTATCTTTTTATTCAGATGTTTTTAATGAAAATGAAGCAATCCCCGCTGTAGGAAAAATAACAGTAAAACCTGAAGCTATTGCAAAATCACATAAACCATCTGATCTCTGTAGGAATTGCCCAATTATTGGTAGCGAAGATTTAGATGAAATATATATTAAGGTTAACAGAAAAAATATTCAGGAAACAATAGAGATGGTAAAAAACCCACCATCACAAAAATTCCAAGCCAATATGACCGCAATAATTGATATTCAACCTATTAAGCCAGAAGAAAAAATTTCACCAACACTCCAGTCTATTGCACAAGAAGATTTTAACTCTATTAAAAAATTTATTAAACTTAAAATCTTTGATTTTGATGACGACTTTGATAATGCACAAATTTGGGACTATGTGATACGAAAATTATGTTCACTTCATTTTAAAGATAAATATGAAATTATTTCATATGGCGATCAGATTAAATTTTTAAAGATAGAGATTACTTCTTATAATGATATTATTAAATTAGCTTCTATTAACGGAGTAAAAACTGTTGGTTTTTTTCAAGAGTACTCTCTTCCTCAGAGTGATTTTTCGGCGACTGAGTTACAAACTTTATTGAATTCTGAGTATCGAGATAGCGATGTTACCATTGGAATTATTGATGGTGGAATAAGTGATGATAATCCATTTCTACAACCTTATATTGTTGCACGTGAAGAATATATAAATAAAGTTTATCAAAATCCACAACATGCTACATTTATTGCATCAACTATACAATATGGAAATATTTTGAATGATATTTCTGCGTCCACAGCATATCGTTTTAAATTTGTAGATATTGTTGCCATTCCAAATAGTGATAAAAATTTTGGATTAACTGATTCCATTACAGAAGATACTTTGATGGAAATTATTGAAGAAGTAATGGAGAAATATTCATTTACTACTAAAATATGGAATTTATCTTTAGGTATTGAAAATAAACCTTGTGATGGTTCAATGTCTGATTTAGGGGTATTTTTAGATTATATACAAGATAAATACCATGTACAAATCTTTGTTTCTAGCGGAAACGTAAATAGTTTACCGCTTAGAAATTGGCCACCTCAAAAAGGTATTGGTGAGCATGATCGTCTTATATCACCAGCTGACTCTGTTCGTGCTATAACAGTAGGTTCTGTTGCATTATTTGATTCTGTAAATTCGATTGTTAAATTTAATGAACCTTCACCTTTTAGTCGAAGAGGACCTGGTGCTAATTATATTGTTAAGCCTGACATTGTTGATTATGGTGGTAATTATTCTACATCATATAAAATTGATGGTTTAGGAGTAAAAGGATTGGATTCTAGCGGAAGGATAATTGAGGGTAATGGCACAAGTTATTCAACTCCTCGATCTTTGCAGAAATATGCCTCTATATATGAAGAAATGATCGAGCCAGATCTACTCCTTGCTAAAGCAATGTTAATACATTCTGCAAGGATGAACTCTCGTGAATTGTTAGATGAACATCCAGACAATATTAAATATTATGGATTTGGGATCCCTTCTGCTGATACACAAGATATTTTACAATGTAGTAAAGATTGTGTAACACTTATTTTCAAACAAAAAATATCTCAAAAATCGCATCTGGAAATGTATGATTTCCCATATCCAAAATCTCTTATCAAAAACAATAAGTATATTGGTGAAATAGGAATGACTCTTGCCTACTTACCGCCTCTTGACCCCAAATATGGTCGTGAATATTGTAGAACTAATATTGATGTCAGTTTTGGAACATATTCATATATAGCTGGTGGAAAAAATTGATTATAAGGGACAAGTTCCTCTTGAATCAAAATGGGATGAAAAATTTGAAGCAGCACGAGTAAAACACGGGTTCAAATGGAGTCCTATAAAATCCTACTACAGAAAGTTAAGTAGAGGAATAAGCCTAGAAGATGGATGGAAAACTTAGAGTTGACTTAACTCCACGAAATGGATTTTATGTACAATCACAAGAATTTGTTTTAATTATTACCATCAAAGACTCAAATGGTAATGATATTTATTCAGAAATAACCAATGGATTAAGAGAAAGAGGTTATATAACTAATAATATCGAAACGAAATATCAAATTCGTCAAAGACAATAGAATACTTAATAAAATAGATGCTTTTATTTACATTTAATATTGTTTTGGCTATATTAAATATGTATAAGAGAAGTATCTTAAGATAGGAGAATAAATATAAAGAATATCATCAAAAGCTAGGAATGATGCAAGTGAAAATCTGTGAAATATTAGAAATAAAAAAGAGAGTAGATTAACTACTCTCTTTTTATTATTCAATAATTTTTTTTTCGGCTGGAATAATGATTTCTTCATAACGATCTACTTTTTTATTTAAACGTTCAATAACTAAATTCATAGTATCAATTTGTTTCTGGAGACGGTCACGTTGTTCTACTAAAATAGCTTTGCGAGCTTCTGCTGTACCTTCTTGATAAAATAAATGAACATAATCAATCAATGCTTCAATTTGAACTCCAGCATCACGAAGGCAACGGACAAATTCAATCCAATTACATGATTCTTGGTCAAAATCACGAATACCATTTGGTTTACGTGGTACAGGTGGAATTAAACCAATACGTTCATAGTAACGAATAGTATCAGCAGAAATATTATATTTTTCACTAACTTCTTTGATTGTCATAATAAAAAAACTCCTTTGTTATTAAATGTTTTTAAATTAGTTGTATGCCAGCAGAACGCATACATTTTATGAATTCAATCCAATTACATGATTCTTGGTCAAAATCACGAATACCATTTGGTTTGCGTGGTACAGGTGGAATTAAACCAATACGTTCATAATAACGAATAGTATCGGGGCTGAGATCGTATTTTTGACTTACTTCTTTAATAGTCATATTATCACGTCCTTGTTAAGTTTTATACTTAAGAATATAATAGCATTTGAAGTAAACTCTAAGTCAATAATTTTTACCTTGAAAGGAAGTTTTTTATGTATCAAAAAGAAGAAATTATTAATTTGTGGTTTAAAATGTGGATTTATAAAAAAGATTTAGGAATGGAGAATATTTTTTCACAAAATATAAAATATATAGAGAGCTATGGTGTAAAGTATGAGAATTTATTAGAAGTAAAACGTTGGTTTCATGAATGGAATAAAAAGAATACGGTATTATCATGGGAGATAAAAGATTTTTGGCATAAAGATAATAAAACAATGGTTGTTTGGCATTTTAAGTGTCTTTTTGAAGGTAAAGTTGATGAATTTGAGGGAAATAGTATTATTTATTGGAATGAAAATTTTAAGATAGATTTTTTAAAAGAATTTGCTTGTAAATTACCACAGATAAATCCATATAGGTAAATAATAAAATTTACAGAATTTATTTAGTGGAATAATAAAAGAATTAAGCCCCCGATTGTTGGCATAGCGACAATGGCAAATTTTAAGATTGGTTTTGGTGCTAGATGTGTAAATTTTGAACCAATAAAAGCACCTATCATTAATCCGAATACTGTTTGTAGAAAAATAGTGAAATCTAAATTTCCAGAAGTGAGATAGCCTAGACCACCAGAAGCAGAAATAGGAAGAATAATCAACATACATGTTCCGATGGATTTTAAAAGTGGAACACCGAATATAATTAATAAACTAATTTGAATAAAAGCAGCAGCTCCTATGCCAAAAGCACCAGATAAAAAGCCATTAATACAACCGACTAATATACCATAGATATAAAATTTTTTGCCAGCTAATGATGTAGTTGGAACTTTTAAATATTTATTTAATAAATCATTATGATATACTTTTATATACAAAATTAGAGCTGATAGAATAATCATCAAAGCAGTAAAAATACTTAAAATATTTTCGGGTATGAATGTGGAAAATTTAGCACCAACAAAAGCTCCAATTACACCGCCTAAACCAATGATTAGACCAGTTTTTAGTTCTACTTCATTTTCACGTAAATGGCTTACAACACCAGATATCATAGTAAAAACCATAGAAGATAAGGCAACACCTAATGCTATATGAATAGGAATGTTAAAACCAACTGTAAGTAATGTAATAGTAACACCAGCGCCACCTGCTCCAACAAAACCAATTAATGTACCTAGCAATAACATAGATAAAAATATCATAAAAAATTCACCTCGAATTTTAATTTTTTATTATAGATTTTATTATAAAAAATAATAGTGATAGTGTAAAAGAAAAAGCCTAGTGAATTTTCACTAGGCTTAATTTGTTTATTTAATTTTGTTTAATATGAGATGTTAAATTACATCATACCAGGCATTCCGCCGCCCATACCAGCACCAGCCATAGCAGCAGGATCAGCTTTTTCTGGTTTATCAGCAACGATTGTTTCAGTTGTGAGAACCATAGCAGCGATACTTGCAGCATTTTGTAATGCGCTACGAGTAACTTTTGCAGGGTCAACGATACCAGCAGCAATCATATCCATGTATTCGCCAACTAAAGCATTGTAACCAACGCCTACACCAGCGGATTTTACATGTTCAACAACTACAGAACCTTCAAGACCAGCATTGTTTGCGATCTGACGAACTGGTTCTTCAATAGCACGTTTTACGATTTCAACACCAGTTTTTACATCGCCTTCAGCTTCAATGTTTTCAAGAGCAGGTTGAATATCGATGAAAGTAGTACCACCACCAGCAACGATACCTTCTTCAACAGCAGCACGAGTAGCATTTAAAGCATCTTCGATACGGAGTTTTTTATCTTTCATTTCAACTTCTGTAGCAGCACCGATTTCAATTACAGCTACGCCACCAGATAATTTAGCAAGACGTTCTTGTAATTTTTCTTTATCGAAATCGGAAGAAGTTTCAGCGATTTGTTTTTTGATGATTTCAGCACGAGCTGCGATTTCAGCTTTATCACCAAAACCGTCAACAATTGTAGTTTCTTCTTTGGAAGCACGTACTTGACGAGCACGACCGAGGTCTTCAAGTTCTACGCTATCAAGTTTACGACCAAGTTCTTCACTGATTACATTACCACCAGTTAAGATAGCGATATCTTCGAGCATAGCTTTACGACGATCACCAAAACCAGGAGCTTTAACAGCAAGAGCTTTGAATGTACCACGAAGTTTGTTAACTACGATAGTAGCAAGAGCTTCACCGTCGATATCTTCAGCGATGATAACGAGTTCTTTACCTTGTTTTACAACTTTTTCAAGGATTGGGAGAATGTCTGCGATTGCAGAGATTTTGCGGTCAGTGATAAGAATGAAAGGATCATCCATAACAGCTTCCATTTTATCTGTATCAGTAACCATGTATGGAGAAATGTATCCACGGTCAAATTGCATACCTTCTACAACGGAAAGGTTAGTTTGCATACCTTTGGATTCTTCAACAGTGATAACACCGTCTTTACCAACTTTTTCCATAGCGTCAGCGATTAATGCACCAGTTTCTTCATCAGCGGAAGATACGGAAGCAACTTGAGCGATAGCTTCTTTACCTTCAACTTTTCGAGCTTTTGCTTTGATTTCTTCAACTAATGCAGCAACAGCTTTTTCAATACCTTTTTTGAGAACCATTGGGTTTGCACCAGCAGCTACGTTTCTCATACCTTCACGAATCATAGCTTGAGCAAGTAATGTAGCAGTAGTTGTACCGTCACCAGCGATGTCGTTAGTTTTTGTAGCAACTTCTTTTACAAGCTGAGCGCCCATATTTTCGAATGGATCTTCAAGTTCAATGTCACGAGCGATAGTAACACCATCGTTAGTGATAGTTGGAGCACCGAATTTTTTATCTAAAACAACGTTTCTGCCTTTTGGGCCAAGTGTAACTTTAACAGCGTTAGCGAGTGCATCAACGCCTCTACCAAGAGCTTGACGAGCTTCTTCGCCAAATAATACTTGTTTAGCCATTTATAAAGAACCTCCTAGGATTATACATTAAAATTGTAATTAATTAGTTTCTGTTAATTATTCAACAACAGCTAAGATATCGCTATCTCTAACGATTAAATAATCAGTACCATCGAATTTTACATCAGTACCAGCATATTTAGAGAAGATTACTTTGTCGCCTACTTTTACATCAAGAGCAACTTTTTTGCCTTCTACATATTTGCCGTCACTTACTGCAACAACAGTACCTTCTTGTGGTTTTTCTTTTGCTGTATCTGGTAAAACGATACCACTTGCAGTTTTAATATCGCCTTCAGAAACTTTAATAACAACTCTGTCGCCTAATGGCTTAATCATTGTATATTCCTCCTATGCGTAAATAGATTTTATAACTAAGTTAATTTATAGTTGTTAGCACTCTTTATAAGTGAGTGCTAACTCACAATTCTTATAATAAACAATTTTACAGAAAAAATCAATAGGCAGAAGAAAAATTTTTGATTTTTTGTCTTATTTAATTTATGTTATAATTTATTTTATCTATTTGTATTATAAGGTGGTTAGGGTATGGCTAGTATTAGAGATGTGGCTAAATTAGCACAGGTAGCTCCAAGTACGGTATCATTGGTATTGAATAATAAGGGTTATGTATCAGAGGTATCAAGAAAAAAAGTATTAGATGCAATAGAAAAATTAAATTATGTACCAAATGAGTTGGCAAGAAATTTATATCGTAATAGTACAAATATAATTGGTATTATTGTACCTGATGTAGCACATCCATTTTTTTGGGGCTTTTATTGGTGCATTAGAGATAGCACTTTATAAATATAATTATAAAATAATGGTTTGTTCAACGATTGAAAGAGAGAATGCGGAACATGAAATTGTAGACATGTTAAGAAGACAAATGATAGATGGTATTATTATGGGTTGCCATTCTTTAGAAGTTGATTTATATGATAATGTCAATAAACCTATTGTGGCTTTTGATAGAATTATTAATAATAAAATACCGATTATTCGTTCAGATCATGAGAAAGGTGGAAGATTAGCAGCTCAAGCAATGTTAAAGGCTGGTTGTAAGTATCCTCTACAAATAACAGGTATAAAAAATAGTTCAATGTCAGCATATTTACATCATAGTGCATTTAAAGATGAATTATCTAGAAATGGAATTGAAGTGATAAATTATGAAATGGAATGGAATAAATTTGACATGAACTATTTTAAGAGAGTTGCTGTCGATGTATTTGAAAAATATCCCCATATTGATGGTGTATATGGTGCTGATATGGTGGTTTGTGCATGCTTAGGTGAAGCACGTAAGCGAAAATTAGACATACCAAAAGATATAAAATTTATAGCATATGATGGAACTTTTATAACAGAAAGTAGTTTTTATAATATAACTGCTATTGTTCAACCTATAAATATATTAGCTCAAAAAACTGCACAAATGATAGTTTCTTTGATAAAAAACGAAAATATAGAAAAAGAGGTAATTGTGCCAATATCTATACGATATGGTGATACTTGCTAAGATAAAAGGAATAAATCCTTTTATCAATATAATTGTCAGAAAATAAATTCTTTTTTGTTGTTTTAAAAAAATGTTGATTTTTTAAAAAGATAGTGATATTATTATTTCAGGAAATATAAAACGTGTTTGACATAAAGCAGATTTTATATTTCCAAATATTTTTAATCGAAAGTCGAACCGGTTTTATAAATTTATTATAATAGGAGTGAAAAATTTGAAACATACTGAAGCATTATTAAAAGCTGAGAAATTTCAACAAAAAATGGAGAAAATTGCACAAAATGATTATTGGAGACCACAATATCATATAGCTGCACCAGCAAATTGGATAAATGATCCTAATGGATTTTGTTTTTATAAAGGTGAATATCATTTATTTTATCAATATCATCCATATTCTAGTCAATGGGGTCCTATGCATTGGGGTCATGTAGCTAGTAAAGATTTGGCAGATTGGGAGCATAGACCAATTGCTCTTGCACCTACTGATGAATATGATAAAGATGGTTGTTTTTCTGGTAGTGCTATTGAAAAAGATGGAAATTTATATCTATTATATACAGGTCATGTAGATTTAGATAATAGTAATGGTGGTAATGATAGAATTGAAACGCAATGTTTAGCTGTTAGTCATGATGGTTTGTGTTTTGATAAAGTAGAAAACAATCCTGTAATTAAATCTTTACCTGAAAATTTAAATATAAAAACAGAGCATTTTCGCGATCCTAAGGTTTGGAAACATGGAGATTGGTATTACACTGTAGTAGGCGTGCAAACTAAAGAGAAAAGTGGGCAAGTAGTTGTATATAAATCTCAAGATTTAATTAATTGGGAATTTTTGAATATTATGGCTACATCTAGTGTAAAAGAAAATTTAGGATTTATGTGGGAATGTCCGAATTTTGCAGAAGTTAATGGTCATGAGGCGTTAATTTTATCTCCACAAGGTGTAAAACCAGAAGGCAATAAATTCTTAAATCTACATCAATCAGGATATTTCTTAGGAAAGATGGATTATCAAACAGGTATATTCCATAGAGATAGCAAGTTTGATTTATTAGATTATGGTTTTGATTTTTATGCACCACAGATAATGCAAGATGAAAAAAATAATCGTTGTTTAATGATTGCTTGGCTCGATATGTGGGAAAGTAATATGCCAGAACAAGAAAATCATTGGGCTGGTATGATGAGTATACCACGTGTTCTTGAAGTAAAAGATAATATGATTTATAGCAAACCTATTGAAGAATTGAGTAAGTTATATAAATTAAAAATACATCATGAGCAAGTAATAGATGATGTTATTTCTTTTGATGATGTGAATGGTGATTGTTATAAATTAGATATAGATTTTGATTTAAAAAATGCACAGGGCTTTGCGTTAAAATTACGTGTATCAGCTACAGAAGAAACAGTAATTTCATATGATAAAGATACTAAGAAATTTAAGTTAAATCGTGATAAATCTGGTTGTGGTGTAAATGGAGAACGTGAAGTTTATATCGAACCGGTTGGAGAGAAAATGAATTTACAAATTTTTAGCGATCGTTCATCATTAGAAATTTTTATAAATGATGGACAACATGTTTTAAGTTCTAGAATTTATCCATCTAAAGAAGCAAAAGGAATCGTATTTATACCAAATGGAAACATAAAAACAAATGTAGATTTTTATGAAATTTAAGGAGCGTTTATAATGAAAAATTTAATTTATTGGAAATTAAGTGCATTCTTCTTCGTATATTTTTTCTCATGGTTAGTATTTTTGCATTTTTACCAATATGGTTTGGTCAAAAAATTCAATTAACTGGTATGCAAATAGGTACAATTTATGCAGGTAACGCTATCTTTAGTATGGTATTACAGCCTTTTTATGGATATCTTTCAGATAAAATAGGGATGAAAAGATATTTACTATTTTTCATTGTTATTTTAGTTGCTTTAACAGGTCCATTCTTTGTATTTGTCTATGAACCATTGTTAAAAAATAACTTTTATGTTGGTGCAGTTATCGGTTCTTTTGTATTAAGTCTTGCTTATTATGCAGGTGTAGCTGTTATTGAATCATTCATAGAAAAATGTGGTCGTATTTATAATTTTGAATTTGGTCGTGCTCGTGCATGGGGTTCTCTTGGTGCTGCTGTAGGTGTATTTTGTGCAGGTCGTGCATTTAATTATGATCCAGACCTTATTTTCTGGATGGCTTCTGGTGGAGCAATTATTCTTCTTTTAATATTATTAACAGTACGTATTGATGAAAGTAAGGCTGATTTTATAAAATCTGAACCAATTAATTTAACAAATGTAAAACATTTATTCAGCATTAAAGATGTTTGGCTTTTCATGATTTTTATTTTAGGTTCTGCTTGCGTATATGGTGTATTTGATCAACAATTTGCTATTTACTATGCTTCTTTATTCCCAACTGTTGAACAAGGTAATGAAACTTTTGGTTATTTGAACTCTTTACAAATATTCCTTGAAGCTGGCGGTATGTGTATAGCACCATTTATTGTTAATAAAATTGGTCCAAAACATGGTTTAATCTTAGCTGGTTCTATCATGACTTTTAGAATGATTGGTTCTGGACTTGCAAATGACCCAATTAGTATTTCGATAATTAAATTATTACACGCTATTGAATTATCTATCTTATTAGTATCTGTATTTAAATATTTGGCTAAGAACTTTGATACAAGATTATCTTCTGTATTGTATTTAGTAGGTTATCAATTATCAAACCAATTAGGTTCAGCTATTTTATCACCAATTGTAGGAAATCTTTATGATACTGTTGGTTTCAAAGTAGCATATCTATTCTTAGGTGCTGTTGTAGGTGTATTTACTGTATTCGGTGCATTTGTATTGATTTCAGATAAAAGAATACCAAAAGAAAAACAAAGTGAATTAAAAGAATATATTCAAAATGAAGGATAGGTGAATTGGATTGGATAAGAATATTGTTATCAGCATTAGCCGTAAATACGGCTGTGGTGGTCGTGAATTAGCACAGATATTAGCTGAAAAATTGAATATTAAATTGTATGATAGAAAAATCGTGCATATTGCAGCAGCTAAATTGGAAACGGATGATTTAAATGAAAATGATTTATTAGAATTAGAAAATACTGTTAATCCATTAACTATGGCATTTTTCCCATTTCGTTCATTTGGTATTAATTTAGGCGAAGCAAGTAGAGGTATATTTTTGTCTGAAGCAAAAGCTATTAGAAGATTAGCAAATAGTGGAAGTTGTGTTATCTTGGGAAGATGTGCTGATTTTGTACTTGATGATTTGCCAAATCATTTTTCTATATTTGTTACTGCTGATGACGAGTTTAGAACTGAAAGAGGTAAAAATGTCTATGGCGGTAAAACTCTAAAAGAATTAAATATTGAAGATAAAAAAAGAGGAAGATATTACAATTATTATACGGGTAAAGAATGGGGAGACCCTACAAATTATAATTTAGTTGTAAATGTAAGTAAGTTTTCATTAGATGAAGTGGCTGAAGCGATTATAAAATATATTGAAAAAGTTCAAGTAAATAGAACAAAATGATTTTTAGTGATTTTATTTTGAGCAAAAATTTATTTTAAATAAAAATTTTATGTTTTAGGAGAGAATTTATTATGTTTAACAAATCTACATTAACTATTACAACATCTGCTTTGGTTCTAATGAGTACAGGAGTGGCAGGAGCTGCTAGCAACCCATTTAGTGATGTTCCTCAAGATAGCTGGGCTTATGATGCAGTGGCAACACTTGCTGCTGATGGCGTAATTGATGGTTTCCCAGATGGAACATACCAGGGCAACAAAACAATGACACGTTATGAAATGGCTCAGATTGTAGCTCGTGCTATGGCAAAAGAAGATTTACAAAAAGCAGATAAAGCTATTGTAGATAAGTTAGCTGCTGAATTTGCAGAAGAACTAGATAATTTAGGTGTTAGAGTAGCAGACCTTGAAAAGAAAAGTGATAATGTAAAATTCACAGGAACAGCTCGTTTACGTTATGATGATGGCGATATCAATGCTACTAACCCAAAAGCTGATTGGGATAAAGATAGTGCAAGCCATGCTCATATTGAATACTGGATTAAAGGAAAAGTAAACGATAATTGGACAGGTGTAAGCCAGATTGAAACAGAATATAATATGAAATCCGATAGCATCACTGCATATGGAGACAAAGATATTCAAGTAAATAAAATATATGCAGAAGGTAATTTCGGCGATAGCATGTTAAAAGTAGGTCGTTATGGAGAATTTTCTTCATACGGAAGAATTATCGATACTGAAATTTCTGGTGCAGAATACACATTTGAAGCTGGCGATTTATCTGGAGCATTGACTTATGGTAGATTAAAAGATAGTAGAACATTAGCTGGAACTACATTTGAAAATCCAAAAGATACAAAAGAAACTTTTGGAGCATATCTTGGAACAGAGTATTCCTCTGCTAGATTGAAATATAATCTTAGCCCAGTAACATCAATTGGTGCAACATATGGTAGATTGAATGAAGTAACAGTAGCAGAAAAAGGCAACAATTTCCAAGATAGTGTAAACTTCTGGGAAGCAGGATTTAATACAAAACTTGCAGACAATTTAACATTAATGGCAGCATATAGTAAATCTGATTTAGATGGAGTAACAGATAGTGTTGGCAGTGAAGTAGTAAATGATGGATGGTTTAGTGAACTTCGCTATAAACAACACAATCCAAGTGATGTAGGTTCCTTTGCAATCTTCACAAATTATAGAAATGTAGGTGCATTCTCAACAATAGATGCAACAGTAGACTATACTGAAAACGTAAGAGGATGGACACTTGGCTTTGACTATGTACCAATGGAAAATACAACAATAGAAGTATTCTACACAACAGGTACACAAGTAAATGCAACAAGTACAGAAGGTAGACAAGATGTAGATATTTTCCGTGCACAAATGGAATTTTATTTCTAATCATATAATTTATAAATCTAATATTTAAACAAAAAGGCTTATTACTTACAAATTGTTTAGTAATAAGTCTTTTTGTTTTGGAAATTAAAATCATGATATTAGATTTTAAATTTAATAGATAGTGTCTTTAATCATTTTTAATCAATAGAAATTAATTCATATTGAGGATTACCCATTTTTAAATCGCGCATAGCGGTCAATTGATGTAATCCATGACGCGATTCAATACGTTCTACTAAATCTTGATTGTTTGGTTGAGCATATACTAAATCAATAGAGGCTTGGTCTATAGCAAGTAAGTCAGTTGAGACTAATATACCAATATCTGGGATTGTAGGTTCAGCAGCAGATAATCCAGCGCAATCACAATCAACAGACATTCTACGTAAAACATTAATAAAAACGATATGTTTGCCAAAATAATCAATAACAGCTTTTGCTGATTCGGCCATATTTTCCATTAGACGCCCTTTACTTGGCCATCGTCCCCAGTCAGCAGGTTGATTATCAAATGAAACGCCATGAACCATTGATTTACCAATTCTACCATCAGCACAACCGATAGCGATATTTTTCATGGAACCACCATATCCACCCATAGCATGACCTTTGAAATGGGTTAATACAATCATAGAATCATAATTAACGATATTTTTTCCCATTGAAATTTCTTGAAAATGTTTGCCATTGCGTACAGGGAGCATAACAGTACCATTTTCATCCATTATATCTACAGGGCAAAAATCCCAACCATTAATTTTTAAGGTTTCTCGATGACTTTCGGTAGTATATCTATCACCTTTATATAAGGTATTTGTTTCAACTATATTGCTATTGGGAACATGTTGTTGAAAAACGCGAACCATATCTCTAGGTAAAATATTTGGACCATTTTTTTCGCCTGTATGAAGTTTTATAGCAGTTTTTCCATAAATACCTTCATTGATTAAGTTATATAATTTTAGCAGACTATCTGTATTAATTTGAGAAGAAAAATATACTTTGGCTTTAGAGCCAATATAATTATTATCATTGATTTTGGTACTAGCTATTACTGGCGATTGAGCAAAAGAATGAGAAATATTATCCGTTAAGCCATAAGTTGCTGCTCCAATAACTGCAC
>ENA-OPYX01000564-OPYX01000564.1-human-gut-metagenome-genome-assembly--contig:-NODE-564-length-21684-cov-8.397133_pt1 | contig 21684 bp, 20 predicted proteins | sample MGYA00242639_ERZ504486 | MGnify/ENA primary metagenome ERZ504486 (study PRJEB26092, sample SAMD00036296) | human gut metagenome | host: Homo sapiens | study: EMG produced TPA metagenomics assembly of... | reverse complement strand
AATAAGAAGCTCTGAAATGTCCTGGGCAACCAAAGTCACTACCTGGAACTAATAATAAATCATATTTTTGAGCGCGTTTACAGAAAGCATAATCATCTGGTTCTAAAGATTGAGGGAAAAGATAAAATGCTCCCTGTGGTTTTACACATTTAAAACCAGCTTCGATAAGACCATTGTATAATAATTTACCATTTTTTTCATAAGTAGACATATCAGACTCTTTGCCTGCACAACGAGCAATTACTAATTGGAATAAAGATGGAGCATTTACGTGAGTCAATACTCTAGCAGCTCCAGCAATAGCACCATAAACCTTGCCAAAATCAGCTACTTCATCTGGTACTACGATATAACCGATACGTTCACCAGGAAGTGAGAAAGATTTACTATAAGAATAGCAAACAATAGTATTATCATAGTATTTTGGCAAATATGGTACATCTACACCATAAGCAATTTCACGATAAGGTTCATCAGAAATCAAGAAAATTGGGTGATTATATTCTTTTGATTTTGCAGTCAAAACTTCTGCCAATTTTTTGATAGTTTCTTCACTATATACAACACCGCTAGGATTATTAGGTGAATTTACGATAATTGCTTTTGTTTTTGCAGTTATCATTTCTTCAAACTTATCAAATTGAATTTGGAAATCATCTATTTTGGCAGGAACTACTTTTAAACTAGCTCCTGTGGATTCTACAAAACATTTATATTCAGGAAAATATGGAGCAAATGTGATGAATTCATCGCCTGCTTCACTTAAAGCTTTAAAAGTAATTGTAATCGCACCAGCAGCACCGCCAGTAATAAATAAATTTTTACCAGCGAAATTAGTACCAAAACGGCGATTGATATCTTTAGCTAAAACTTCTCTAACTTCTGGATTACCTGGAGCTACAGTATAACCATGTACAGCACATGGATCCATTTCATTTAAAATATCAATGATAGCCTGTTTTACAAAATCAGGAGCAGGAACATTTGGATTACCTATACTAAAATCATAGATATTTTCTTCTCCTACTTCTAACGCACGTTTGCGACCATATTCAAAAATAGTACGAATAGTAGATTTCTTTGTACCTAATTCATACATTTTTTCTGAAACCATTAAATCACCTTCCAAAAATTATTCATCTTCAGCTTCATCAAAGTATCGCATACTTGTTTTTTTCCATTCCTTCACAGAATAAAGCATAGTATATTGCTGAAGATTATTTTCTTTGGCCAATTTTTCTGCAATGACTTCACACTCTTGACGTGTATGAGCATGTATCATTGTATAAATATTATATGGCCAATCTGGGGTAGTATTTCTATCATAACAATGAGAAATAGATGGACATTGAGCTAATTTTTGTGCTATCTCATCTAATTTATCCACTGGCACTACCCATGCACAAAGAGCATTTGCACGAAATCCTGCTTCTACATGACGAAGTACAGCACCCATTTTACGAATTTTACCCTCTTCTTTATAAATTCGCAAACGATTTAATAATTCCTGCTCAGATATATTAAGTTTTTTTGCAAATTCTTTATAAGGTTCTTTTACAAGTGGAAATTCATCTTGCATAATTCTAATAATTTGTTTATCTAATAAATCCATTAGTCTGCCTTTCTTCAACAAAATCAAGTATTACAGCGTTTTTTCTATATATTTTTACTTTATACAAAAAAATTTTTATAAATTCAAATACAGTAAAAAATTTTTCTAAGTCATTAAATATATTTGTAACTTTGTTATTCTATCTATAAGCATAAATATACTAAAAATAAATCATTTTAATTTAAATTGTACATTTATCTTATATTTTTTATTAGATACTAAATTCATCAATTTTTCTACGCCTTCTTGAGCTTTGATTTCATCTAATATCTGTTTTCTCTTTTCCTCGCTATGTGTAAGCAATGTAAACCATAAATTATACTCGCCTTCACGCTCATAATTATGCGTAGCCCCTGGATAGCGATTTATAAATTCAGCCACTTGTTGCATATAGCCTTCTTTTACTTTTAAAGCCACAAGAGTTCCTTTATACTCTAATTTTCCCGAATCAAAAAATGGCCCTATACGGCGAATATAACCATGTTCTTTTAAATAACGTAAACGCTCTATTACATGGTCTTCAGTTGTCTCTAAAATCTTAGCCAATTCCAAAAATGGACGCTCACTGATTGGCAAGTTTCTTTGAATAATATTTAATAATGATTTATCAAAATTTGTAAGCATAATAATAATCCTCGTTTATCAAAATATCTGGTTTTTATTGTAACAAACTATAGATTATACAGTCAAGTAAATATGAATATCATTCATTTTTAAAATCTAAATTAAACAAAAAGTGCCTCTAACATATGTTAAAGGCACTTAATTATTAATCAACTAACATTTCATAAATTACATTTAAAAGCTCTGCTCTTCCCTGTTTTTTTCGGTGAAGAATAAGGTAAAATATCTATCTCTTTCACACCTAAGGATTTGCGAATTTGAGCTATTTGTTTATTCACTGCTCCACGGCTGATTTTATCAGCTTTAGTTGCGATAATAAGCACAGGAATATTATTTTTTATGAGCCAATCAAACATTTCTTTATCTGATTTCATAGGCTCATGACGAATATCTATAAGCTGGCAAACGAATTGAAGATGCTCTGAATGTAAAAAGTATTCTTCGATAAATTTTGCCCATTGCTTGCGATTAGTTTGAGCTGTTTTTGCATAGCCATATCCTGGTAAATCGACTAAATGAAATAATTTATCCTCACCAGTTTCATTAAATCTAGCAGTTAATTCATAAAAATTAATTGTCTGCGTTTTCCCTGGCTGACCGCTGACACGTGCTAAATTATGCACACGTGTCAAAGAATTAATCAAAGAAGATTTACCCACATTAGAACGACCGATAAAAGCTATTTCTTTTAAGCGTTCTTCTGGATATTGCGCTTTTTTTACAGCTGACGCAATATATTTAGCTCGGATAATATTTATTTTATCTTGAGCTTTTATTTTATTTGCATTATTTTCTTGTATATCTGTCTGTGTCATTTAATCCACCAACGCTACTTTTAAAACTTCATCTATAGTCTCTACAGGAATAAATTTCATCTTAGCTTTTACTTCTGGTGCAATTTCGTCTAAATCTCTTTCATTAGCTTTTGGCATGATTACAGTATAGATACCTTCACGATAAGCCGCCAAAGATTTTTCCTTCAATCCACCAATAGGTAATACTTTGCCACGAAGAGTGATTTCTCCTGTCATAGCCACATCAGCTCTTACTTTCTTACCTGTAAGTGCTGATACTATAGCTGTAGTCATAGTGATACCAGCAGATGGGCCATCTTTTGGTACTGCACCTTCTGGAAAATGTACATGAATGTCATTTTCTTCATAGAACTTTTCATCTATTTTTAATTTCTCAGAACGAGTGCGAATACATGTGAGTGCTGCTCTACCAGACTCTTTCATTACATCACCGAGTTGACCTGTGAGTAATAAATTTCCTTTTCCTTTTAAAACAGCTACTTCAACTGGCAAGATAACACCGCCGACTTCAGTCCATGCAAGACCAGTGCAAAGACCTACTTGGTTTTCTTTTTCAGCTTTAGTTTCTGTGTATTTTGCTTTACCTAAAAAATCAGTTATATTCTTCTTAGTGATGCGTACAGATTTTTTCTTTTCTGTAACTATTTTATAAGCAGCTTTGCGACAAGCTTTAGATAATTGACGTTCTAATTCACGTACACCAGCTTCACGAGTATAATCTTCGATGATTTTGCTGATTACTTCATCAGACATATTCACTTGAGATTTTTTAAGACCATTTGCTTTTTTTACTTTATCAAGTAAATGTTCTTTTGCTATATGCATTTTTTCTACTTCAGTATAGCTTGGAAGCATGATGATTTCCATACGGTCGCGAAGCGGACGAGGAATATTACCTAAATCATTTGCTGTGATTATCCACATTACTTTAGATAAATCAAATGCAAGCCCGATATAGTGGTCAGAGAATGTGCTGTTTTGTTCTGGGTCTAATACTTCTAAAAGAGCAGACACAGGGTCGCCACGATAATCTGACGCCATTTTATCCACTTCATCTAATAAGAATAATGGGTCTTTGCTACCTGCATTCTTTATACCTTCAATGATACGACCAGGCATAGCACCTACATAAGTACGACGATGACCTCTGATTTCAGCTTCATCACGCACACCACCTAAAGATGCTCTGACAAATTTACGTTTCAAAGCTTGTGCTATAGATGTTGCAATAGAAGTTTTACCAACACCAGGAGGGCCTACTAAACATACGATAGGCGCCTTTATATCTGGTGATAAAGCTTTTATAGATAAATATTCAATAATACGTTCTTTTACTTTTGTAAGTCCATAATGATGTTTATCTAAAGTTTTTTGTGCTTCTTTTACATCTATAGTTTCTTGATTTTCTATATCCCATGGTAAATCAAGTACCCATTCAATATAATTTTGAATTACTCCCATTTCTGGAGAAGCTGGATTTGTACGTTCTAAACGTTTTAATTCTTTTTCCAACGCTTCTGTTACATACTCTGGATAAGTATGTTCTTTCATTTTTTGACGATATTCTTCAATAGCTTCTGCTATTTCATCATCTTCGCCCAATTCTTTATTAATAGCTTTTATCTGTTCACGCAAATAATATTCTTTTTGAATTTTATTCATTTGCTTGTTCACATCAAAAACTATTTTATTTTCAAGCTCCATAATTTCTACTTCTTGTAATAACAATTTATATAGAGCTTCTAATCTGCTTTTTAAATCAACGATACCCAAAATTTCTTGTTTATCTTGATATTTGCAATTTAAATGATTAGTAACTACATTGCATAAAATTCCGCCATCGTCCATAGCTACATTAACTGCAATCATGACTTCAGGTGGTATTTTATGACTGAGTTTTACCCAATCTTCAAATTTAGAAATACATGCTCTTATAAGTGCCTGAATTTCTTTAGTATCTGTTTTATCTTCTTCAATTTCTTCGACATCTACTTCAATGAACAGACCATCATCGCGAAAATCTAAAATACGAGCGCGATACAATCCTTCTATCTGCGCACGCATAATCCCATTATTGAGTTTAGTTACATGCTGTACTTGACATACTGTACCAATCTCATATACATCTTCACGTTTTGGGTCTTCTACTTCGACATCTTTTTGAACACTAAGCATAATCTGTCTGCCATGTGCCAAACATTCTTCTAGAGCCGCAACAGATTTATCACGACCTATATCAATATGTGCTCCATTATTTGGAAATAACACCATTCCTCTTAATGGTAAAAAGCTCAATGTACTTTTTTTCCCCACGAAAGAAATCCTCCTATGAGTATAAAATATTTATTATAAAAAAGAGTTGCTGCGGTTTTATTTAGCCTGGCAACAACTCTTTATTAATGGCATATTAATATCCTGTTACTTTGCTAAAAATAAGTTATTTTTTTACAGCTTTTTTATCAGCATAAGTGATTACAGGAGTTTTTTTCTTTTCAATAATCTCTTTAGTTATTTCACAAGAAACAGCACCCATTTTGGAAGGTATCTCAAACATTACATCACGCATAATACGTTCAATAATTGAGCGAAGTCCCCTAGCACCTGTCTTACGCTCCAAAGCTTCTTTGGCTATCAAATGTAAAGCTTCTTCATCGAAATGAAGTTTTACACCGTCCATTTCCAAAAGTTTGCCATATTGTTTTACTAAAGCATTCTTTGGTTTTACCAAAATATCCACTAGTGCATCTTCTGTCAAAGATTCTAAAGTAACTACTACAGGAACACGCCCTATAAATTCTGGAATTAAACCACATTTTAATAAATCTTCAGGTAAAACATTTTTCAAAATTTCACCTGTAGTTTGTTTGCGTTTACTTTTTATATCTGCACCAAAACCAAGACTTTTTTTGCCTAAACGTGCATCTATTATTTTTTCAATACCATCAAAAGCACCACCACAAATAAATAATATATTTGTAGTATCGATTTGTAACATACCTTCTTGATGAGGATGCTTTCTTCCACCTTGTGGTGGAACGCTAGCAATTGTACCTTCTAGGATTTTTAAAAGTGCCTGTTGCACTCCCTCACCAGAAACATCTCTTGTTATTGAAGGGTTCTCGGATTTACGAGCAATTTTATCAATTTCATCTATATAGATGATACCTTTTTGAGCTTGTTCAATATCATTATCAGCAGCTTGAATTAGTTTTAGTAGAATATTTTCTACGTCTTCACCAACATAGCCTGCTTCTGTAAGTGATGTTGCATCGGCTATAGCAAAAGGAACATTCAATATTTTAGCCAAGGTCTGTGCAAGTAAAGTCTTTCCACTACCAGTTGGTCCTAACATCAAAATATTAGATTTTTGTAATTCAACATCATCCTGCTTTGTAACTCTGTTTATACGTTTATAATGGTTATATACAGCTACAGAAAGAGATTTTTTTGCCTCATCTTGTCCTATTACATATTGATTTAATACATCATATATTTCTCTAGGTTTTGGCAACTCTCTAAGTTCAACAGGCTCATTATCATTAACTTCTTCTTCTACAATCTCATCGCAAAGCTTAACACATTCATCGCAGATATAGACTCCTGGTCCAGCCACGAGTTTTCGTACTTGTTCCTGAGTTTTTCCACAGAATGAACATTTCATTTTGCCTTTATTACCCTCACCGAAATTCAACAACATTCACCTCTTATCTACAGCTAATCATGATTGACTATTTATCACTTTTTTTCTTCTTGTGGACGAATAATAACTTCATCTATTAAACCATATTTCTTAGCTTCTAACGCTGACATAAAATTGTCACGTTCTGTATCTTCTGTAAGTTTTTTTACAGACTGACCAGTATGACGACTTAAGATTTCATTTAAAGTTTCACGAATACGCAAAATTTCACGAGCCTGAATTTGAATATCTGTTGATTGTCCCTGAGCTCCGCCAAGTGGTTGATGTATCATAATACGAGAATATGGAAGTGCATATCTTTTGCCTTTTGCACCAGCAGCTAAAAGCACAGAGCCCATACTGGCAGCTTGTCCAATACATATAGTTGATACATCTGGCTTAATATATTGCATAGTATCATAAATAGCTAGCCCGGCAGTAACAACACCGCCGGGACTATTAATATAAAGGTGAATATCTTTATCCGGGTCTTCAGATTCTAAGAATAGAAGTTGGGCTATTACCACGTTAGCTACATTATCATCAATAGGACCACCTAAAAAAATTATACGGTCTTTTAAAAGACGAGAATAAATATCATAGGCACGTTCTCCACGTCCTGACTGTTCAACTACCATAGGTACATAGTTCATATCATTCACCCCGGTCAAAAATATTACATTTAATTTTTTAATTAAGCTTCTACAGCACTGTCAATGATGAAGTTAGCAGCTTTTTTGTGAAGTACAGTAGCTACTAAGTTACCAATGCTGTGGTTCTTTTTAATGATTTTGCTTACTTCTTGTGGAGTTGTACCATAAGTTGCAGCAAGTAAAGCGATTTCAGCGTTGATATCAGCGTTTTCAACTTTGATATCTTCAGCTTTTGCAACAGCATCTAACATGAGGTCAGTTTTTACTGCGATTGCAGCACTTTCTTTGTACTGTTCACGAAGTTTTGCCATATCCATGTTAGCATATTTTAAGTAAGCATCAAGGTTCATACCTTGGTTTTCAAGATTTACGGAAAGTTCCTGAATCATGTTGCTTACACGGTTTTCAACCATAACTTCTGGAATATCTACAGTGATATTGTCAGTAGCCTGTTTTAAGATTTCGTTACGGCGTTTAGTATCTGCTTCACGCTGTGCATTTTTTTCAATGTTTTCACGAAGTTTTGCTTTCATGTCTTCGATGGATTCATAAGAAGTAGATGCTTTTACGAATTCATCAGTGAGTTCAGGCATTTCTTTATGTTTAATGCTGTTAATTTTGCAATGGAATACAGCAGCTTTACCAGCTAAATCTTTAGCATGATATTCTTCTGGGAATGTTACGTTAACGTCTTTTTCTTCGCCAACTTTAAGACCAACGAGTTGATCTTCAAAAGTATCGATGAAAGAATGAGAACCGATTTGAAGTGGGTAATCTTTACCTTCGCCGCCAGCAAATGCTACACCGTCAACTTCACCTTTGAAATCTAAAGTGATGAAATCATCGTTTGCAACAGTTGCACCTTCTTCAGCGTCAACCATTTTTGCATGGTGATTTAAGATATTTTTTACTTGTTCTTCAACTTGTTCGTCTTTTACTTCAACAGCGTCTTTAGCAACTTTTAATCCTTTGTATTCGCCAAGAGTAACTTCTGGAACAGGAGTAATAGTAGCTTTGAATACTACGTCTTTACCTTCTTCTAAAGTTACGATGTCAACCTGTGGACGGTCTACTGGATCTAAGTTTTCTTGTTTTAAAGCTTCATCAAAAGCTTTCTGTGCAACACGATCAAAAGCTTCATCTAAGATAGCTTCTTTACCGATGTTCATTTCAAGAATACGGCGAGGAGCTTTACCTTTTCTGAAACCAGGAATGTTTACACGATTTGCAAGGGATTTGCAAGCAGCTTTAATACCTTTATCAAGTTCTTCAGCTGGTACTTCAATTGTAAGTACTACCTTATGATTTTCAATCTTTTCTGTAGTAACGTTCATTGTAAAAAAAAACCTCCTGTTTAACTAGTAAACCAAAATTCTTATTGTATATGTTACTGTCATTCACCTTAATAGTCACAGTACACCTACTATACTAAATGAATGATATCACAATACTTTCATAAAAACAAGTCTAAGTACAAAAATACCCCAGTCTTATTGACTGGGGACCAATTTCTTATGGAGCGGAAAACGAGGCTCGAACTCGCGACCCTCACCTTGGCAAGGTGATGCTCTACCACTGAGCTACTTCCGCACTTGTCTTAACAACATAAACTATTATAAATGATAAAAAACAAAAAGTCAACACTTTTCATACTTTTAATTTATAAATTCAAACCAAATAATGCTTATAATGGATAATAATATCGTTAATGGAAAACCTATCTTTAAATATTGATTAGAAGTTACTTTTATCCCCTGCTTTTTGGCAATTTCAATAACAATCAAATTCGCAATAGAGCCAAAAACTGTCAAATTACCTGCAATTGTGGATAATAAAGCCAAAGCCTGCCATAAGATTTGTTCATCTACAGGAATGTAATATCTTAAAAGTAATACTGCTGGTACATTACTTACTATATTAGAAAGCACTATTGCCATCACTGAAAACAGCGGTATTTCTTTCATATATTCTGGTGGTAAAAAACTATTTATTAAATCAAGTAAACCACTTTTTTCTACGCCAGCAATGATGATAAATAAGCCAATGAACATAATTAATAAGTTAAAATCTATATCTTCATAAACACGTTCTGGTTTTATACGAGCATTAGTCAATAAAAATGCTGCCCCAAAACTTGCTGTCAATGATAAATCAAAACCAACTAAATAAAAAATAATAACAAGTGCTAATACAATTATTGTTTTACTCAATAAATATTTATGAATGATGCTATTGTTATCGCTCTTATATTCAAAGCTCACCGACAAATCATTTTTATATTTAAATGATATTGCTAAATAAAGCATGATTAAACCTAAAAAAGATATCGGAGCTGCTGATAAGAAATATTCTCCAGCAGGAACTTGAGATAAACTACCTATTAATACATTTTGGGGATTGCCAATAAATGTACAAGCACTACCAATATTTGAAGCCATCGCAACTGCGAGCAAATAAGGAATAGGATTTACCTTTACTTTCAAACATATCATGATAACTACAGGTGTGAATAATAAACAAACTATATCATTAATTACAATAGAAGATAAAATCCCTGACATAAAAATTACTGCTAATAATAAAGTTTTTCCTGTATGAATATGAGTGAATACTACTTTGCCTATATATGTAAAAAATCCTGCTAATTTTAAATTACTTACAACTACCATCAATGAAAATAATACTACAATAGTTTTGGCATCAATTGCTTGAACGGCTTCTTCAAGGGACAAAATACCAAAAGCTGTCATTAACGACGCACCAATAATAGACATACCTGCTCTATCTACCCTAAATACTGGGCTTTTGCCTAAGGTAAACACAATCAAAGTAGCTAATAATATAAGTCCTGCCACTAATTCTTGAGCATCATGCATATTGCTCAATCCACCTATGGTGAATATTACCAATACCATGACCAAAATAAATCCTACAATAAATTCTTGCATAAATGGTTTCATTTTATCACCTACTTAAATTAATAATTAACAATTTATTTTAACAAAAATAATAAGCTGTATCTTATTTTATTTATCATTATAACAAAAAAACCCAGTATTGCTACTGGGATATTTATTAAATGGAGCGGAAAACGAGGCTCGAACTCGCGACCCTCACCTTGGCAAGGTGATGCTCTACCACTGAGCTACTTCCGCATGATATGGAGCGGGAAACGAGGCTCGAACTCGCGACCCTCACCTTGGCAAGGTGATGCTCTACCACTGAGCTACTCCCGCATTGTCTTGTTGCTTTAGTAAATGTATAAGCAACGTTAATTATTATATATTAACTTATATTAGATTGTCAACACTTTTTTTGAAAAATTTTTGTAAGTTTTTTATAATATTTGTAAAAATTATTGGTAAAATAGCATTTATCAGTTATAAGTGGTATAATATAGTATATTTTTAAATAAGGAAGTGTTGATATTTGGATATTCCCGAGACGGATTTATTTATTGGATTAATTTTTATATTAATTTTAATAAATGCTTTATTTATTCTCACTGAAGTGGCTATTGCTGATTCTCATAAAAATCAATTAGAAAAAATGCTTGATGAAGGTAAAAAGAAAGCTTCTGAAGCCTTAAAAGTAATTGATAAACCTACTACTTATTTAATTGCTGTGCAAATAGGTAATGTTTCTTGCAATATTTTAATAGGTTTATTGACTGGCATTTCACTTGCACCATTTTTCATTCATGCTTTACAAGCGATTTTTCCTGATTGCGATAATTATATAGAGCCTATTTCTCTAATCATCAGTACTTTTATCATCATATTATTATGTTCTATTTTAAGTACAACCCTACCTCGCAATATAGCCCTTACAAAACCTGAGTATTATTTACTAACTCTACTTACACCGTTAAAAATATGGAAAAAACTTTTATCTCCATTCATTAGTCTATTTACTTCTATAGCTAATACTTTATTATTGATTTTTGGCATCAATCCTCAAAACAATGATAGTGTTACTGAAGATGAAGTAAAAGACTTAATCGAAAAAGGTACAGAAGATGGTACTTTTGAAAAAGCTGAACAAGATATTGTTGACCGTATTTTCCATATGAGTGACCAAACAGCTTATTCTCTAATGACACCACGTACACAAATGATGTGGATTGACCTTGAAGATAGCTTAGAGGTAAATTTAAAATTTATTCAAGAACATAATCAAAATGTTTTTCTTGTAGGTAAAGATAATCTTGATGAATTTGTAGGGATTGTTTATGCTAAAGATATTTTAAATGAATTATTAGCTAATAAACCTCTTGATTTAGAAAAACTCATGCATAAGCCAATGTTTGTGCCTCGTGCAATGGAAAGCTTTCGTGTTCTTGAAAAATTCCGTGAAAGTGAAATAAATGAAGCTGTAGTACTTGACGAATACGGCGGTGTTGTAGGTTTTATCACTATCTTTGACATCATCAATGAAGTCTTAGGTGATATAACTGGTAAACCTGTTGCTAATTCTCCTCAAATCATTCAACGAGATGAACATTCTTGGTATATTGATGGACTTTTTGATATTGACGATTTCAAAGAAAAATTCGATATCGAAGTATTGCCAAATGAAGACAGTGGACATTTCCAAACTATGGGTGGCTTTATTACTTCCTATTTTGGTTACATTCCTAAAGTCGGTGAAAAAATCATCTGGCATAAATTCCGTTTTGAAATCATCAGTATGGATAAAGCCCGCATTGACCGCATCTTAGTTACACAGATAAATAAAAAATAATAAAAAGGCGTTAACCAAAAATTTAGAGTTAACGCCTTTTTTATTTATGATGGTTTTATATTATGCTTTTTTACTTCTCCAGAGCCATAAAATACCATGTCCTGGTAATTTTAATCCTGATGCTTTGAAATCTTTCTGTTTTGTCAATAATTCTTTATATAAGCCATCTTGTTCGTCAATCCATGCCATTTCTTCATACTCACTGAAATTATAAATACCAATGAATTTTTCATTTTCTGTTTCACGAACTAAAGCCACTGTGGATTTATTCCATGTATTTAAAGTATAGATATTGGCATCAGTGGAGAATACATCATATTGTAAACGTATTTTTTCCATTTTGCTAATACCTTGATATACTTTCGCCTGAATAGCATTATCTATTTTACGACGACCAGCTTTACGCCAATTAAATGCTCCACGATGAATATAACGAGAATCAGCTTGTTTATATTTATCGTTTTTATATTCCCAATCATTATATTGAGCTATTTCATCACCGCTATAAATAACAGGTATGCCAGATAAGCTCAATAAGAAGCCATGCAACATTAAGTCTAAATCAATAGCTGACTGAATACCATCTTTATCTTTTTGTTTATCATAGTATTCTATACCACATAAAGAAGCTGTAGTACCACAAAGACGAGCATCACCTAATGATTCATCATCATTATATAATTCGCCACAGCTGAAAGAATTTGGATATTTTCCAGTGAAGAAGTCATTTAAATATTTTTTATGCGCAACTTCTTCTATTCCCTGATATCTCAAGAAACCATAATCTAAGCCCCAACCGATATCATCATGACAACGTAAATAATTCTGGAAAATATATTGTTTTGGTAAAGAAGCTAAAATATCAAGCTGATGTTTTAATAAGCTTACATCTCTAGTAGCTACTGTATGCCATGTTGTTGCCATAGTAGTTACATTATAGAGCATATGACATTCTGGTTTTTCAATTGTACCAAAGTATGGAACTACTTTTTCAGGTGCCATTACTACTTCACCCAATAATAATACAGATGGGCAAACAAGTTCTGTAATCATACGCATCATACGTACTAAAGTATGAACCTGCGGTAAATTACGGCAATTTGTACCTAATTGTTTCCAAATATATGGCACAGCATCTAAACGAATGATATCTACGCCTTGATTTGCTAAATATAACATATTATATACCATTTCATTGAAAACTATAGGATTGCGATAATCTAAATCCCATTGATATGGATAGAAAGTAGTCATTACAAATTTATGAATATCTTCTAAATAAGTGAAATTGCCTGGTGCTGTTGTAGGGAATACCTGTGGGCATTTTTCTTCAAATAATCTTGGCATATCATAATTATCAAAGAAGAAATATCTATCTTGATATTCTTGTTCACCAGCTCTTGCTTTTTTTGCCCATTCATGTTGATTAGAAGTATGGTTCATTACAAAGTCTAAGCAAATACTTATTTTATTGCGATGACATTTTTTAGCTAATTTACGCAAATCTTCCATAGTTCCTAATTCTTCTTGAACATTGCGGAAATCTGCTACAGCATAACCGCCATCACCTTCATCTTTTGGAGATGTCAACAAAGGCATTAAATGGATATAATTTACATTGCTTTCTTGTAAATAAGGTATTCTTTTTTCAAAGCCTTTTAAAGTGCTAGAGAAATTATTTACATACATCATCATGCCGATGAAATCATTGCCTTTATACCAATTAGTATTTTTTTCACGTGCAATATCTAATTCCTTTAAATAAGCTTCCCTTTGGTCATAAAAGTCTTTTAAGTTTTTAATTAAATCATCAAAATAATTTAAAGGATTTGGTTGTTGCTGATACAATTCACAATAAAGCCATTTTAATTCATCATAATGTTTATGTAATCTATCTTCAAACATATCTTCTTTTTTCACTACTGCTACTTTTACATCTTTTTTTACATCTTTATTTACAGCATTCTTTTTATTTTTCTTGCTCTTCATATATAAATCCCTCCATTGACATTTAAAAGAAAAATATCATATTTATTATTTAGATATTTATAGTTTTTATTCCTGCTAAAAAAAGAAGATATCCACAATAATTTATTATCTATTGTAGATATCTTCATTCTTTTAAGCTTATTCAAAAGCAGGAACTACTGCACCTTTATATTTTTCTTCAATGAATTTTTTAACTGCTTCAGATTTTAAAGCTTTCATTAATTTTTGGATAGCAGGTTTTTCCTGATCTCCTTCTCTAACAGCTACAATATTTACATATGGAGATGTACTATCTTCGATAATTAAAGCATCGCTAGCTGGTACAAAGCCTGCTTGCATTGCATAGTTTGTATTAATTACCGCAGCATCTACATCATCTAAAACACGTGGAAGCTGAGCTGCTTCAACTTCTTGGAATTGAATATTTTTTGGATTAGCCACAACATCTTGTACAGTTGCTTTGATATCGTTATTATCTTTTAAAGTAATAATACCAGCTTTTGCCATTAAAATTAAAGCACGACCACCATTTGTAGGGTCATTAGGAATAGCTACTAAAGCGCCATCTTTTAATTCATCAAGAGCTTTTACTTTTTTAGAATAAATTCCCATAGGTTCGATATGAACACCGCCAGCACTTACAAGCTTTACACTATGTTCTGCTGCGAATTCATCTAAATAAGGCTGATGTTGGAAAAAGTTTGCATCTAATTCACCATCATTTAAAGCTAAGTTTGGTTGTACATAATCATTGAATTCAATAATCTGTAAGTCAACACCTTCTTTTGCTAACTCTGGTTTAATCTGTTCTAAGATTTCTGCATGAGGAACAGCTGTTGCTCCTACTTTTAGCACAGTTTTTTCACTAGATGCAGTATCTGTACTAGAACCACAACCAGCTAAAGCCGCTACTGCAAAAAGTGCAGTAGCAATTACTGCTAGCAATTTTTTCATCAAAATTCCTCCTTAATACATAAATAAAATTATTTTTTATTCAATTTTTTAGCTAACATATTACCTAAAAATTGAATTACTTGAACTAATACTATAAGTACAATAACTGTAGCCAACATTACTTCTGGATTAAAACGCTGATAACCATAGCGAATAGCCAAATCACCTAAGCCACCGCCACCTACAGCACCAGCCATAGCAGATTCACCAATCAACACAATAATAACTGTTGTCAACTGTGCCACAATACTTGGCATAGCTTCTGGAAGTAATACACGTCTAATAATCTGATAAGGAGTAGCTCCCATAGATAAAGCAGCCTCTATCAAGCCATAAGGCACCTCACGAAGTGAAGTTTCCACTAGGCGAGCAATAAGAGGTATAGAAGCTATAATAAGCGGTACAATAGCCGCTGTAGTACCTATAGAAGAGCCTACTATCAATCTTGTAAAAGGAATAATTGCCACCATTAAAATAATAAATGGAATAGAACGTACACAGTTTACAATAGCTGATAATGTTTTATTAGCTATACCTAATTCTAAAACTTGATTTTTACCAGTAGCCAATAATAATACACCAAGAGGAATACCAATAGCAGAAGCAACAATCATAGATACAGCTACCATATATACAGTTTCACCTAATGCCTTAGGCAGTAGCATGAGTGCGTCGCTGAACATATCCTATCACCTCCACTTTTAAATCTTGTTCCATTAGAGATTTTATCGCATCTTTAATCTGATCTTCTTTTCCATCTAAGCCGATTATCATTCTACCAAATTGTACCATTTGAATTTGAGATAAATCTCCAAATAAAATACTTATATCCAATTCAGGGAATTTACGAATAAGACCTGCAATTACTGGATTGTCTGCAGACTCGCCAATAAAAGTCAAACGAAGTAACATAGTTGCATCTTTTATATATTCTTTATGCACTTTGCCATTGCGATAAGCAGCTGGAAGTTCATTGCTACTAAGTACGCTCATAAATTCCTTAGTAATAGGTTCTTTAGGATTAGTAAATATTTCTAATACTGTACCATTTTCTGCAATTACACCATGGTCTAATACAGCAACTTTATCGCAAAGGTCTTTGATAACTTGCATTTCATGAGTAATTACTACTACTGTTAATTGTAATTTCTTATTTATATCTCTAATTAATTCTAAAATAGCTTTTGTTGTCTGAGGGTCAAGAGCTGATGTCGCTTCATCACATAATAATACTTTTGTATCATTAGCTAAAGCTCTAGCTATACCTACACGCTGCTTTTGACCACCTGATAATTGAGATGGATATTGATGAGCTTTATTTTCAAGACCAACCAATTTTAATAATGGTTCTACTTTAGCCTTGATTTCTTCTTTAGATTTTCCTGCTAATTTTAAAGGAAAAGCAATATTATCGTATACTGTAGAAGTAGACAATAAATTAAAATGTTGGAAAATCATGCCGATATCTTTTCTCGCTTCACGAAGCTGAGATTCTGTCATTGTTGTCAAATCTTTACCATTGACGATGACGTTACCAGAAGTCGGTCTTTCTAGCATATTTATGCAACGAACTAATGTAGATTTACCAGCACCACTTAGACCGATAATCCCATAAATTTCTCCACGCTTAATTTCTAAATTAATATCTTTTAACGCATGAACTGAACCATTTGGGGTATCGTAAGTCTTTACAATATTTTTTAACTTTATCATATCAATTATACACTCCAAATAATACCTTAATCTTATTAACAATGACACTATCATAAAAATTAAACCTTGTCAAACTATTATGCTATTTCTTGACATAAATTATAATAAACCGTAAAATTAAATAAGTACTTATAAATCAATAATTATATAATCAAGGGAGACTGCTATGGGAATTTTTTCAAGATTTTTACCAAAACGTAAACCGGTTGAAATAAAAAACAATGTTCCTAAGGAAAAAGAAGAAATCCGTAAAACATTTGGTGTTTATTGTCACAGCCATCATAATACATCTGGAAGTAAACTTTGTCCAAAATGTACAGCTTTACTCACTACTGTAATGACGAAAATCAGTAGATGTCCATATGGTATTACTAAACCAATTTGCGAACGTTGTGACCGTCCTTGTTTTGGCACTAAACAAACAAAAGAATTTCGCTCTATCATGCAAAGCACTCAGAAAAAAATGTTTTTACGCCATCCAATATTAGCGTTTAAACATAAAATGAAAAGCTGGGGCGTAGATTACGCAAAACATGAACAAGAGAAAAAACAAGCTGCAAAAGCTAAAGCTCGTTCCAAAAAATAATATTTTCTAAATTAATAAAAGCTGACCTAATAATGGTCAGCTTTTTATTTTACCAATTTATCTTATTGTTTTTTAAACATAGATTTTGGTTGTTTACAAATTGGGCAAACAAAATCTTCTGGTTCTTTAGTTAAATCACCTTCATAAATATATCCACAAATTTGGCAAGCCCATGTTTCTTTATCTGTTATTTTTTCTGGAGCCTGATAAGTAGGTGCATTTTTAGGAGCTTTACCTTTGATTATTTCATGATAATATTTATAAGTCATTGGATTGTAATCAGAAGTTACTTTCGCATCTTGTACACGCGCTAAAATCACATAATGAGTTTCCATTTCTGTCATTGTAATAACTTCTGCTGTTATATGTGCACAACTATTTTCATTTACTACAGGAAGTCCGTCCATATATTCCCAAGCAAAAATATCGCCATCAAATTTATCTGTATCTCTACCAGAAGAAAAACCTAATTTAGCAATTACATTCTGTGTTGTTTTTTCAGATAAAATAGATACAGAAAATCTACCTGTGCGTTTTATACAATCATAAGTATAGTTGTTTTTATTCATGCTAATAGCAATCACTGGATTATCGCTAGTGATTTGAATAACTGTATTTACAATACAACCTGTCGGTCTTTCTCCATCTAATGTGCCAATAGCATACATTCCGTAACTTAATTTCCATAATGCTGACATTTCCATAATTTCTTCTCCTCAACTCAATTCTAATAAATAATTATTATTAATTAATATCTTATTTGAATTTTAATACAATAATCCTCAAAAAGCAATACTTATTTACAATAAATAAAAAAAATAATAGAATATATCTATTATTTTCATATTTCAGGAGGTTCTTATGTCTTGCCAATTAAAAGGTACACTATTTATAGTTACAGGTACTATACTTTGGGGGGCTTCTGGTGTATTATCCCAACATTTATTTGTTGATAAAATCATCTCTGCCGAGTGGCTTGTTACTGTTCGTCTAATTTTATCTGGTATTATTTTATTATGTATTGATGCCATCTTAAATAAAGGTGATATTTTTTCTATTTGGCGCACTAAAGATAAATTTCCATTAATTTGTTTTGGTATCTTTGGTATGCTAGGTGTTCAATATACATATTTTGGTACAATCATTCACAGTAATGCTGCTACAGCTACTATACTGCAATATTTAATGCCTATTGTAATCGTATTTTACTTATTGTTCACCACTCATCGCTTACCTTCTTTTAAAGAATTATTTTCTATCTTTCTTGCTATGGTCGGAACTTTCTTTTTAGTTACTAAAGGAAATTTTTCCACTCTAGCTATATCTTTAGAGGCTCTTATCTGGGGACTTGTTTGTGCTTGCTTTGCTGCCTTTTATACATTGCAACCTCGAACTATTATCAAAAAAATGGCGTTCCACACTAATCATTGGCTGGGGTATGCTAGTCGGTGGTATCTTGATGTCCTTTTATCAAAAACCATGGGAATTCAATGGCATATGGGATTTAGATACAGCTATTACTTTATCTGCTATCATTATTTTTGGTACAGCAATAGCATTTTGTGCTTATCTTGAAAGTACAAAATATCTCTCTCCTACAAAAATTAGCGTTTTTGCTTCTTTAGAACCTTTTTCTTCAATTATTTTATCAATTATCTTCTTAAATATTTCCTTTGGTTTATTTGAATTAATTGGTGCTATCATCATTATTTTAGCTGTAACTATATTATCCAAATAAAAAGCGAGAACTTTTCGTCCTCGCTTTTATTTATCTTATTATTTTGTAGTGATATCTTTACCAAACCATTTTTCGGAAATTTTAGCGATTGTACCATCAGCTTTCATTTCATTCATTACTTTTTGAACTTCATCACGAAGAGCTTGGTTGTCTTTTGCAAATGCAATACCAAAATCAGTAGGTTCACCTACAACAATATCAGTTTCTTTGAAAGAATCAGCATGTTTTTGCATGTAATAAGTACCGATGAGTTCATCTGTTACTACTGCATCAATTCTACCATTTTCTAAATCCATGAAAGCATCAATGTAATCACCATATTTTTTTACTTCAGCAAATTGCGCAGCATAATCTTGGTTATTATCTAAGAAATCTTCTGCTGTACTACCGCTTTGAGTACCGATTACTTTACCTTTTAACTGGTCAAGAGATTTTATATCAGAATTAACTGGAACGAAGATAACTTGACGATTTTTCATGTAAGGATCACTAAATAACATATTTTCTTTACGTTTTTCAGTAATATCTAAACCATTCCAAAGAATATCTACACGACCGCTTTTAAGTTCAGCTTCTTTACTAGACCAATCAATTGCTTTGAATTCTACTGGACGATTAAGTCTTTTTGTTGCTTCTTTTGCTAAATCTACATCAAAACCAACAATTTCATTATTTTCATCTTTAAAGCCCATTGGTGGATAACTATCATCTAAACCAATAACGATAGGTTTATCACTGCCACCAGTAGCAGAAGATGTTTCTTTTTCCTCACTTCCACAGCCAGCTACTAACATTGCGCCTAAAAGCATAGACATACATAGCAATAATACCTTTTTCATAAATATTTCCTCCTAATACGAATATATATTATCTATAATTGCATTGTAATACTTTAATTAGCTAAAGCATTAACTTGTTATATTGTAACAAAATAAATTAAAAAGCTATAGTTTTTTAGAAAAAATTTTAAAGAATTTTTGTTTTTTCAAAAACCATATGCTACAATAGAAAATCAATTTTAAGAAAATTTTAATTAAAGGACGTGTTTATATGAGTAATGAATATATTATTCTTTTAGTACTTTTAGCCTTAAGTTATATTGGACATAATATGTCTGTTTTTTATGCTGTTGGTGTAATTTTAATTTTAAAAGTTTTCCAGTTAGATGCTCTAATGCAATTCGTAGAAACAAACGGCTTAAATTATGGCATCATATTACTTACAATTGCCATTTTAATACCTCTAGCTACTGGTAAAATAACAGTTCAAATGATGATACATAGTTTTACCTCTCCTGTTGGTATATTGGCCCTATTAGCCGGTGTATTTGCTGCTGTTGCTGGTGGCTCTGGTGTATCCTTATTGAAGGACTCTCCAGATATTGTATCATCTCTTATCATTGGTACAATGATTGGTGTATTTTTCTTTAAAGGAGTTGCTGTTGGACCTTTAATCGCTGCTGGTATGACTTATATGGTTTTAAGTTTATTAAAAGTTTTTCATTAATATTGCAATATATAAAAGATAAAGGCGATACAAATAAATGTATCACCTTTATTATTATTAAAAAGCCATATAGATTAATATTCTACCTATCCAAACTGCTAAAAGCCCACCAAATGTATTTAATCCTACATTTAATACTACAGAAATGAAATCTCCCGTACGCCACAATATTAGAGTTTCATTTGTAAATGATGAAAAAGTAGTAAGTCCACCTAAAAACCCTACTGTCAAAAATAAAGAAAGATAGGGCGATGTTCCTTGTATTTTTTCTGTTAATAATGTAGCTATCATGCCAATTAAGAAGCAACCTATTAAATTTACAGCTAAGGTACCATAAGGAAAATATCCTAATTTATTTATATATGTAGTGATTAAATATCGCATAGCACCACCCAAAGCACAACCTAACATAACAACTAATAAATTACTCATAAAAATCTCCTCACTATTTTATTATCTTTTTATAAAATAAAAAACTCCTGTTATATATATTTAAAATAAAAATATAATATAACAGGAGTCATTACTGTATCTATACAGATTTATCGGTGAACTCCATCACCATCTATTTATTTATAAAATAAAAAAACTCCTTGAAATCAAGGAGATTAATTACTAATGGTGGGCGGTAACAGGATCGAACTGCTGACATCTTGCTTGTAAGGCAAGCGCTCTCCCAGCTGAGCTAACCGCCCGAGAGATTGGTGACGCGTATGGGATTCGAACCCATGAAGCCGCCGTGAAAGGGCGGTGTCTTAACCACTTGACCAACGCGCCAAAGAGATGGTGGCTCACCCGAGATTCGAACTCGGGACACCCTGATTAAAAGTCAGGTGCTCTGCCAACTGAGCTAGTGAACCGATATATGGCAGGGGTAGCTGGATTCGAACCAACGCATGTGGGAGTCAAAGTCCCATGCCTTACCGCTTGGCGATACCCCTATCATAACTGGCAACTTCCTATCCTCCCAGCACGTCTCCATGCAAGTACTTTCGGCCTCTAAATGCTTAACTACTGTGTTCGGTATGGGTACAGGTGGAACCATTTAGGCATCGTCACCAGATATTCTCTT
>ENA-OPYX01000559-OPYX01000559.1-human-gut-metagenome-genome-assembly--contig:-NODE-559-length-21769-cov-3.894141_pt1 | contig 21769 bp, 21 predicted proteins | sample MGYA00242639_ERZ504486 | MGnify/ENA primary metagenome ERZ504486 (study PRJEB26092, sample SAMD00036296) | human gut metagenome | host: Homo sapiens | study: EMG produced TPA metagenomics assembly of... | reverse complement strand
CTCTCCGTTCAGGATATGAAGGACTACGGCTACGCATGGGCTGGCGTTCTTCCTGCCGGTCAGGAGGCGGCTGAGAAGGCTTTGGAGAAGGGCTGCGAGGTTTACCGCCTTTATTCCGATAACACCGAGGGCTTGTGCGTAGATGCCAAAGAGATTGCCGATCATGCGGCAAAGGGCGGAATGCTCGGTATCAGCAAGGAAAGCTGGATGGCAGCTCTTGAGAAGGAAAACTACCTCAAGGCGGCGGAGATGTCGATGGAGGATGACTACGGCATGATTGATGGGATCATCAACAACGGTCCGAAGGAGGACAAGACCCTTGATGCCAAAGCCCCCGAAACCGGCGAGAAGTCCTCCATCATGGACAGGCTCAAGTCCGCGAAGGCTGAAAAGCAGAAGGAGTGCTGCCCTCCCAAAAAGCACAAAGGAGAGATTGAGCTGTGAGCAGAAGTCAGAAGTGGCGGCAGGAGTGGTCGTTCTTCATCGGGGACAGCGGACGCCGGAAGTATAACCGCTTCTGCGTCCGTTGCGTCCACAGCTGCAAGCAGAGCTTCCGTGCGGATCTCATCGCCTGTCCGCACTTCTCCCGGAAGGAGGCGCAGAGTGGACAATTAGGGGTCGAAAAAGCCTGTGATTGCAAGCCTCAGAGCGGCGCAAATTGACCAGCCTAAGTGATTGTATTCCCTGCGTGGTTTCATCTTTAGCGCGGAAATAAGTGTCGATTTCGGCACTTGTTTGAATGCCCGGAAAACGAACCAAGAGCCTCTGTCGATGCCCGGTTTGGGTGTCGGCAGAGGCTCTTTTTTTACGACATATTCAAAATAGCGGACAGCAGCTCTTGAACCTGTTGCCGGTATTCCGGCTTAATATCCGAAATACGTCTGGCAAGCGCAAGGGCTTCCGCTTCAGGCGCGTCAGTCCCAAAAATAATTCGGTCTGCGCTGACGCCGAGCAAACGGCAAAGACGCTGCAAGGCTTCGAGAGAGATACCGGAAGCACCACGCTCAATAGCACTCAGGTGATTCGGCGTCATGCCAAGCATTTCTGAGAGCGTGTCCTGCGTATATCCCGCCTGTTCTCTTGCCACTTGAATATTGCCGCCGATTTCAATATTGATGTCCTTCTTCTCTCGCATAGCCTCACCACCTTTGCATTTAGTGTACCTAACGGCGGTGTCATTATCCACGGTACACCGTCGTTGATTTTGCTAACGACAATACGTTGACTGTCCGTGATGAGGGTGATAGAATGGAGTTACCTACCAAAAGAGTGAAAGAAGGGGTGTCATGTCGCGCATTATTGAGTTTAGAAAGTCTGCTCAAAAAGCTGAAAAGCAATCCGTTCAAGGCAAGACTTGTGCGTTTACCGGTCATAGACCACAGAGTCTTCCGTTCGGCTTTGATGAATCCGATAAGCGTTGTACTTCTTTGAAGTCTGTTATGCGGGATCAGATTGTAGCACTCATCGAGAACGAGGGCGTCACGCATTTTATTACCGGCATGGCTCTTGGCGTCGATATGTGCGCTGCGGAAATTGTACTCGATTTGAAATCAAAATACCCTCGCATTACTCTGGAAAGCGCAATCCCTTGTGAGACACAAGCGATCAAATGGCCTGTGGCTTCACGGGAACGGTATTATAATATCGCGGCAAAGTGTGACAAGGAGACCATGCTGCAACGGGAGTACACGCCGGACTGCATGGACAAGAGAAATCGGTACATGGTCGATCACGCCGATTATATTCTCGCAGTATGGAATGGATGCCCCAGCGGTACCGGGAATACCGTGAGATATGCCCACAAAAAGGGCAAGACCATCATCGTCATCAATCCGGTTTCCCTTGATGTCACGCGGGAATAAGGCAAAAAAATCCCTTCTGAATCAAGCGTTGTGAAAACCGTGAAGTATTTCCCGATAGCGAATACCCATTGCACTGCTCAGTGATTATTGGAAACGTGTACGGCGTATGCTGCCCAGTGAACATCTCCATGGAACACATCGAATTTTCGCGGCATCGCAAAACGGAAAGTGTCACCTTATGGACAGTCCATTGCCGAGGGAAAAATAAATCGCTGGAAACGGGAACGCCCCCGGCACTGTGCGTCTGGCACAGTGTCGGGGGCGTTTTTCCGTGTCTTAGTTATGAGCCAGTTCATTTAGGAGCAGCTTTCGATAGTCCACATCCAAGATGCAGCGATGGAAGTCCATCAAACGGTGTTCGTCGAACAGCTTTTCACAGAGCTTGGTCAGCGGATGATTCATTAGCTTTGCAGAAATGCCAGTCTCGTTGAAAAACCTTGCCCATGTGAAGACCTCTTCTAAATCCTCCTGCCCAAGCGTGGCAGGAATGATAGCGTTGCAGAGACGGACAATGGGGCTGTCCGCAAATCGCTCTGCGACTTCCTCCGGTGTGCATTCATAGCGGTCACAGTCAAAGGAAAGCGCATCCTCAATTTTAAGATAATTTTCGGTTTCATCCCGCGTCAAGGTTATGGTGTAGTCTCCCATACCGGACGGCACATCAATATTCTCCATGACATCAAGCTCGAAACGGGAGCCGCCGATGATCGCTTCAAAGGAGAAGGACTGACAGATTACTGCTGGGTTTTTGTCTATCTTGTCCTCATTCAGAAATGACAGCGGATTATACTCCGTCAGTTCCCAGCCGATTTTACCTCTCTCTGTTTGCTCGGCAATCTGCTGGATCAGATGTTGTTCTTCTTCGTGCAGATTTTCATTGTACAACATGATACACCTCCGTTTTCTGATTGTCGCTTTTTTGGGGGGCTGCTCTATGTTTCCGAAGAGACTGCCGTTTGTATCATCATTCCTTGGCTGAGGGCAGACCTTCGTAAAACTTCCTAAGTTCGTCCAACTGCTTGTCCGATTTTGATAGGCAGGGAGTCCCATGTAATGTCATGATAGCGTTCCGGCGGCTCGTCCCGCAGTCTTCGGTCGATAATGCAGACAATGCCGGTGTCTGTGAAATTGCGGATCAATCGCCCGATACCTTGCTTGAGCTTGATAATCATTTCGGGAACGCGGACATCCATCAGGGCATCCTTTGCGACGGAACACTTATACTCGATAATTGGATCGGGGACAGGGAACGGAAGCCGGAAAATGATGACATTGGAAAGGCTTTTTCCTTCAATGCTGATTCCTTCCCAATATGCACCCGTCCCCAGAAGTACGGAGTTCGTATCTTCCTTAAACTCAAGCAGCACCTTGTCCTGCGACGATCCCGGCTGCTGCATCAGGATTTTGTACGGAAGATTTTTCTCACTGAGAATGGAGTAGACCTCTTCCATGTCGGTCTTTGCCGTAAACAGCACGAGTGCCTTTCCATTGGAAATGCTCAGGATCTCAAGCAGCCGCTCCACACCCTTTTCAATGAAGGCTTCATGTTCTCTGGTCGGGTGCGGGAGATCGTCGCAATAGTAGATCATGGCGTGTTCATCGTATGGATATGGGGAAGGCTTTGGCTCGGATAAGCAGCCGCGATCACCAGCGGGAAAGCCGGTATTGCTGATAAAGTAAGAATACTGTTCTTCCAGAGACCCGCTCGTGGCGTTCGTCAGCGTGGCAGAGGTCAAGATGGTTCTTTCATCACCATTGAAGTATAGGCGGCTCACAATTTCTTTTGTGTTTTTAGGGCAATAGACGAGTTCCGTGTTGCTGCCGTGCTGCTCAATCCAGATCAGCATATCATCTATCCGGTCAAGAAGCTCTGAAAGGGACTCGCTGACGGCATCCAGATCATCAGAGGCAGCAAAGGAACGGTTGTTTCTGAAATCCATGCTGGAATAAATCTGAATGCTGGACGAAAGGTTGTGTATGGCGGCGTTCATCTCGGTAAGCAGTTCAATCGCACTGCCGCTTTGGTCAAAGAAAAAGCGGTCAGCGTAGCGCATATCCTGATCTGCATCGTCGATCTGCTTTTGAACTTGTGCTTTCAGGCAGTTATAGAAGGCGATGATTGCGCTCTCTGCCTCTCGCTTTTCACCGGACACACTGCTTTGGTCAGAGGGTCGCAGTTCATAGAATGCGCTTTTAATCATTCCAAAGAGCATACCTTGCCCGAAACGCTCCGTTGTGGCACTCCGCACCTTATCATCCAAGTTGTGCGCTTCATCCACGACAAGCAGATCAGCGGCGGCGTTAATCAGTCCGTCCTGCCCGCGTCGTAGTTTCATGAGATGCTGGGTAAGAAAGTCCTGATTGCACAGAACAACACCGTCCGTGTATTTTAACGATGCACGGACCTTGTAATACTTGCATTTCTTTTCGCAGGAGCCGCAATTCTTCATGCTGAACCGCTGCACGTTTACCTTGTCCCAGACGCCTTGCGGCAAAACCTCCGGGAAATCCTTGCGTTCCTCATACCCCTGCTGGATTCCTTCTTTGAGCGCGTCCGGTGGGTCTGCTTTCGGGTCACACATATACTCGTCTGCGCGTTTGTTGCAGAGATAATGGGTCTGTCCTTTTGCGAGGATGACATCTCTGTTCAGCCCAAGAAGGGGCATTACCGCGTGGACATCGCGCCAGAGCTGTTCTTGAAGCGCAATGGTCGAGGTTGCGATGATGACCGGCTTGTTCATGCGTTTGCTGTACAGCAGCACCGGCACAAGATAGCCAAAGGACTTGCCAATGCCCACGCCAGCTTCAATCGCAAAATGCTGATCGTTTATGAGGGCGTCCACAATCTCAAATGACATATCCTGCTGCCCTTCACGCATTTCCAATCCATGCTGCGGGGCTTCATCCCAAAAGAAGGTGCTGACTTGCTCACTCATGGAGTACAGCTCTGCTTTTCTGCGCTTTTTCCGTTCCTCCGATGTATTGAATCCAAAATAGAATCTGTTGTCCATCCACATTCCTCCCGGAATAGAAACCAAGGCTATCCGCGTTTCAATTCAATGCTGACGTTTCCGTTCTCGTCGATGGTCAGCGTCATGTGCCTGATGTGCTTCTCATAGAACTGCCGCCGCTCTGCGGGAGACATTTCGATCCTCGTGTTTCGCAGAGCTGCATCAAACATATCGTTGACGTTCAGGTGAACGGAGTTGTCAATCCAGCGGTACATCTCCTTGAACAGTGCGTTTTTCTTGATGTCCTCGCTGTTGCCGGAGTAGAAGTCATCCAGATAGCAGTAGAATATCCCAGATTCTGCAAGTGCTGCCTTCATATCCGGTCCGCATTTTTCCCGCTCAATCATGACAAGGAATCTGGCGTCCGGTAAGGAAGAGATCAGCCCCCAGTAGTCGGAATCGCTTGAGACGATGACGAAGGAATCCACTTGCTTCTGGTAGTGTTCCTGACAGGCTCTTGCGGTGAGCTTGATGTCTACCAGTGATTTGTTCTGCTTGATCCGCTCAATCATGATATGTTCAACGGGGATGCGGGTGTAGTTTTCAAGAATCCGCCATGCCGTAGCGGTATGTACGTCATCAAAGAGAATGATCGCCGTAATCTTCTGCATGACCTCATAATTAAGATTTTTGAGCGTGGCACACAGTTTGTACGGGTCGGAGTTTTCGCAGTCCACCACCAATACGGTTTTCTCGCTGTCATCTATGAAGTCGTAGATATTGTTTTTTACAAAAGCCCCTGCATCAGAGACTTTACTGTATTCCGTGAAGGCGTCGCAATGCCATTGATAAAGCAGGGTAGCAAACTTCTTATCATTATAGAGGACATTACCCTCGTCCATCGGTACCCAGTTGATATACATTTGATAGGGGTAGTAGGAGAGACTTGCGTAATAAATATCGGCAGCATCTTTCGTTCCGTCCTCTGTCAAACCGTTTGGCATGATGAACAGCTCTTTTATGTACGCCCAGTTAATCCAGATTGGAAAGAGGCTCTTGCAGTTGTTAATGCGGTCTGAAATCAGCCGGTTGATCTCGATAATGTGGTGGCAGAGCTTTGTACTCGACTTTTTTATAAAGCTGATTCCGTCATTTGAAAGCTGCTGCATACTGGAAGCCGGGATGATCTCTGGCATTGAAAGCAGCCCTCGATACTCCATTCGCATGATGTCATTTATTTTCCGGTAGTTGCGCTCAATGGCGGTGCGGATGATACATAGATTACGAATGATACGGGCATTTTTATCCTGTTCAAGCCGGTTGTATATCTCTATCTTCGGCGGCTCGTGTTCATTTTGGAAAATACGAAGCGGGACGCCGATCAGGTAAGCGACCTTTGACACAAGCTCATAGGTGCTGTCTTTGTAGGCAATCTGTTCTCCGGCATATTCGATTCCATTCAACATGACTGAATTGCCCATGATCTACTCCTTTCTCGTAGGGGAGTTAAGCGGTCATTACATTGTCCGTCCACATCTCACACTGGCTCATGACAGTCTGGACAGCATCATCCATACCCTCTGGCGGATATTTGTGTTTTTTCAGCAACCTTTTGACCAGGCGGCGCATTCCAGCTCTTGCGCTCTCTTTCTTTTGCCAGTCTATTGTCTGGTTTTTGCGAAGCAAATCTGTCAGTTCTTTCGTGATAGCAATAAGCTCGTCATGCTCGTAAAAGTCCTTGATTGCTTGCGGCTTTGTGAGGGCATCATAGAAAGCAAGCTCGTCCGCTGTCAATCCGAGTTTTTCACCCTCGGCGGCAGCAGCGGCAATGTCTTTCGCCAGCTTGAGTAATTCTTGAATGACTTCCTCGTTGGTCAGCATTCCGTTCAAATAGCGGTTCATTGCGCTCTGAATGATTTCGGAGAACTTTTCAGACTTGACAATATTTGTTCGACGGTAAACAGAGACCTGTTCGGAAATCAGTTTTTTCAGGAGTTCGACTGCAAGATTCTTCTCCTTCATGTTTGCCACTTCTTCAAGAAACTTCGGATCGAACAACGAAAACTCAGTCTGGACATCGGAGAAGAGGTTGATAACACCTTCGCTCTTGATGCTGTGCTTCAAAAGCTCGTTAATGCGCTCATTTACTTCCGGAAGCGTAAACTTCTTTCCGGTACCGCCTGAAACCAAGCGCACGGTCATTGTTCTTACGGACTCGAAGAAAGCTGCCTCCATGCGAGTTTGCTCGTCTACCAAGCTGCTGCACAGCGAAAGTGCCTGCTTGAGAAGCAGGGCTTCTTTGATAAACACATTCTGTGTCTTCTCATGGTCGGGAAGCTCGTACTCTGCAACACTCTTGCCGAGTATGAAGTTCACTCCGCCGCTGATGAGCTTCGCCCTGTCGAGGTCGCTTCCGGTCATGAATTTCTCATAACTGAATCCGTGGAACAAATCTCTGCAAATAGAGAGCTTTTCAAGGAACTTCGGATATGCAGCCTTGCTTACATCTGTATCACCATAGTTCTTCTTGTCTCTGGCAGTATAGTCGTTCATTGCCTGTTTCAGTGCAGCCGCAATACCGACGTAATCGACAACCAAACCGCCTTCTTTATCTTTGAAGACACGATTGACGCGGGCGATAGCTTGCATCAGGTTGTGTCCAGCCATCGGCTTATAGACATACATCGTAGCAAGGGAGGGAACATCAAAGCCGGTCAGCCACATATCCACGACGATGGCGATTTTCAGCGGAGAGTTGTTGTCTTTGAATTTCCGCGCCATATCGTCCTTATGAGCTTTGTTGCCGATAATCTCACGCCATTCTTCGGGATCGTTATTGCCTTGCGTCATGACCACTGCAATCTTTTCCGTCCACGCTGGGCGTAGCTCAAGAATGCGCTTATAAATCTTCATTGCTATGGGACGCGAATAAGCAACGATCATCGCCTTGCCGGTTAGGATATTCTCACGGTAATTCTCGTAATGATCAAGAATGTCATTTACCAAGGAATTGATCGTCTGGTCGGCACCGAGGATTGCTTCCATCTGACCAAGTTCCTTTTTGCTCTTTTCAATGACATACGGATCGGCGTTGTCAGCCATAATGTCATACTCATTATCGATCAGATGGAGGGTGTTCTCGTCGAGTTTCAGGTGAATCACACGGCTCTCGTAGTAGACGGGTCTGGTCGCGCCATCTTCAACTGCCTGTGTCATATCATAGATGTCGATGTAATCACCGAAGACCTCTCGTGTACTGCGGTCTTTTGTGGAGATCGGTGTTCCGGTGAATCCAATGTAGGTCGCATTAGGAAGCGTGTCTCTTATAATGCGGGCAGTGCCGATAACGGTTTTCGCCTCGACTTCGCCGTTGTCCTTCTGCTTGACCACAACCTTCTCATTGAGACCATATTGCCCACGATGCGCTTCATCAGCCATCACGATAATGTTCCGACGCTCCGAAAGAGCTTCGTTGCTTTCTTCAAACTTCTGCATGGTCGTGAAGATTATGCCGTTTGCCTGTCTGTTTGCAAGCAGTTCTTTCAGATTCTTGCGGCTCTCAGCGTGCTGCGGCGTTTGCCGGAGGAAGTCCTTGCAGCGGGCGAATTGTCCGTAAAGCTGGTCGTCCAGATCGTTACGGTCGGTAATGACAACGATAGTGGGGCTTTCTAACGCTTCTTGCAGATAATGAGCATAGAAGACCATAGACAACGATTTTCCGCTGCCCTGTGTATGCCAGAAGACGCCACCCTTACCGTCCGTCACGGTTGCGTGTTTTGTAGACTCAATCGCCTTTTTGACTGCGAAATACTGATGATACCCGGCGAGTATCTTGAAAGTATTCTGTCCATCCACATTAAAGCAGATGAAGTTTTTCACGATGTCAAGGAAGCGGGTCTTCTCAAACAGTCCTACAAAGAATGTGTCAAATGATGCGTGTTGCGTATTCTCATAGCTGCCGTCTGTTGTTTTCCACTCCATAAAGCGGTCTTCGCCGGACGTGATTGTACCAGCCTTTGAAGTGGTCAAGTCGCTCATGACACATACCGCATTATAAATGAACATAGAGGGGATCTCATACATATAGTTCCGGAGCTGGCGGTATGCTGCGGAAGCATCGGTTTCTTCGCGGGACGGAGACTTCAACTCCACAATGACGAGTGGGAGACCATTGACAAAGAGAATCACATCTGGTCTTTTTTCGGAGTTCTCAATGAAAGTCCATTGATTCGCAACTGTGAACTCGTTACTGGCAGGATTTTTGAAGTCTACAAGGTAAACAAGGGTAGAGCGTTCTTCACACTTGTCATAGTATTTTACCGGGACTCCGTTTTGGAGGTAGTCCATAAAGACCATGTTCTTCTGCAAAAGCGTTCCGGTTTCAAAGTTCTTGAGCTTATAGATTGCCTCCGTCAGAGCGTCCATAGGCAGGCTCTTGTTGATCCGCTGCAAGGAAGGTAGCAGAACATCCTCATAAAGCGGCGAGTGATAATCGCGCTCCACGTCCGGTCCATAGATATAGTTATAGCCCAGTTCTTCATTGAGAAGCTGCAAGACAGCGTTCTCGTAATTTGATTCTGTAAAATATCCTGCCATAGTTTGTCACTCCCTTTTACGCCAGACTCGCCCCGAACTGATCCAGCGTGTTTTCTGCATCTCTGTCAGTGACGGGCTTATTCATCGCTTTTTCAATTAGGTTTAGAAGGCTTTTTGCTCTGTCGATGAAATAGCCATTGAAGTCATCTGCCTTCAATTCTGCATAGTTGATAAAGTGCGATTCCACCCGTGCTTGCAACTCATTCTCGGTCAGTCCATCAACCTTCTTTAGAATTGCCCCCAGATACTCACTCGGCGCATTTCCGCCAATCGAGCGGTTGGTGGCTGGAAGAATCGGGGTCTTGTTAATGATGGAATTATACCGTTCGCGCTTGATGCCCATTTTCTCGCAATATGCTTCGGGGAATATATGGTGAATATCCGGAGACTCAAGCATACTGTTTACAATGTCAATCGTCGTGTTGTTCATAAAGTCACGACACTTCTCCTTGTAAAGAAGAGCCATTATACCTTTATATGCCGCGCTCAAGCGAGTTTGAAGGGTTAGCAGCCGCGTAGAAGAAAAGACTGCGCTGTTAATCGTGTGCATTGCATTCGGACGTCCATTGACCTCTTCAACCATGTCCTCAATGTCATAGGCATAGCGGGTTTCGTTCGCACCGCCATACATCTCACCCAAAATCCCGCACCAATACCACCGAGAAAGAGATTTGATTGTGTTTGGCTCATTGCATTTGGATTTTCCGAGAACAGCGCAGATTGCCGCAAGTGGAATCAACTGCGTTGTATAGGGCAAATCTCTTTGACGGAAAACGCACTGATCACGAAGAAGAAACTCCTTTGCGATTTTGAACCCAGACAGCACTGCATCCCGGTTCGCTATGTACGATTCATAAGGAAGTCCCAGAACATCTTTCTTTTTACAGGAGATTGTGTTTGTCTTTCCAGACTGCTTGTTCAAATAGCTTGTATAGAGACAAACCGTTGTCAGGAAGGTAGTCTCATCAATCCCATCGAACAGGTCTGTTCTCAGCGTGTCACCGAAACCGCAAATTGTATTTCGACACTGCACCCAGTCTTTTCTCAGGTCAAAGTCTCTTGTGGCATAAGTTGCGGTAACAAGCTCAAACACCGTGAGAGGAACACCGCCAGTATTGACGTTCTCAAACACCTTGCACACTGCCTCTCGCGGCGTGGACTTGTCCAGTGTAATCACAGGCAGCTTATACCCGGAAATTGTATTCAGCACATCCGCTTGGAAACGCTTGAACTCGTCCATTGCTTCCGGCTTCATTCCGTAGTGCGTCATGTAGCCCATGAACCAGTCCATAACTGCGTTGCTGTCGAATACGATATTGACCGGAAACAGCTTGTTCTCGTATTCATATTCTCTGGTGGAGAGATCGAGCTTCACATCCCGGTCAAAGTTCTCTTTAATCTTACGGTCTTCGGGGATGGAGAGGACAGCATCAAAACGATCCTCATCATCGTCGAGGCACTTCTCCATTGAGAGATAGTAATAACGCTTAATAGCCTTGCCTTTTTCTGTTTTGGTCGAGACCGGCTCTTTAGAGGATGTTGCCTGATAAATTGAAGTAAGCCGCTGCTGACCATCGAGAATCAAATGCTCCGGCTTCACAGAAACGCCTTTTACGCCCGTAATTGTACGGTATTTGAATTGGATGTCCGGATTGCCGTATTGCAGCCGCATGATGGCACCCATAGGATAGCCCTGTGATAAGCTGGCGATAATGCCTCTAATTCGGCTATCATCCCAAGTCCAGTCGCGCTGAAACTCCGGCAACTGCATTGAGCCGGACTTAACTTCCGCTAAAAGCTGACTTAGGTTTGTATCAAGAGATTGTGGTGAAATAATCACGTCTGCGCCTCCTTCATTGAGTCTTACTGATCGGACGAGCCCAGTCTGCTTTCCAAATCTGAAATATCACTGCGTATGGAAGAGATGTCCGACTCAATATCTTCGATTCTCGAAGTTAATGTTATCTGCTGAAATTGAATATCCTCGATCTGCGCGTATAAGCCACGCATTGCCAAAATTAGCTCAACCATCAGCCCCTTGTCATCAAGGGAGAGAAGGCGTTCTTTTTCAGTCTGTATCTTTTGAGCCTCCTGTTGAAGCCGCTCTTCCTCACGAGCTGCTTCTGCTGCGGCTTTCTCAAGACGAAGCCGTTCCTTTTCAAGCCGCTTTTTCTGGTGCTCGTCTTTGCTTCTTTTCAAGCTCTCCTGAACTTTATCAAACATGGTATATCCTCCATATCAGGTAAACGATAATTTAGCAGCTTAGAGCTGAACGGCAGAGACATCGATCTCTCCGGACATGAGTTTCGGGAGAAGCGCATCCCTTAGAGTTGCGAGCTTATTGTTTTCGTTCTGCTTTGAAACAATAGCAGCAGCCATAGGTGCAATTAGGGTGTTGAAACGATCCAGCGTCCCATTGTCAGGCAAGTGCAGTTCCAATGCCTTCACGCGCTCTTTGGGCAATTCCGTCTGACCAGTGCTTCCGGTATGAAGGGATTCAATTTCCCTTTCATGAAGAACTCCCCACAGCCCAATATAGAAAATCAGATTTTCTTTTGCCGGTCTGACAACCGTTACATGGGAATCAACTGTGATATTTTGGGGCTGGAACCAAACTTGTGCTGCGCGTCCCAATGTTCCGTCTCCCGTTGAGTTAATCAATAAATCGCCAAAGCGAAGCCATTTCTCATTGATTACTTTTGGGGTGTGAGTTCGTGCCTGAGAAAGATCAATCATGTGGTTACGAATGCACTTCTGATTGATCACTATCTGATCAGAGTTATCGGAGTATTTGGGCGCAATTCCGCGGCTTATAAGCGATGTGATCTTCTCCAAGTTGACAGTTTCCCATTCTTTCGGTTCAATGCCATCGAAAAGGCTGTACTCTACAAACCATGACTTGAAAATCGTTACGGCTTGCTGCATTAAATTATCGTTTAGCTTTTGGTTGTTCTCAATTTTATCATCCAGTGATGAGAGAACAGCGGCTATCCGTTTCTGGTTGTTCAGATCCGGTAAGGCGATTTCGACCTCTCCAAGAAGTTTCGTATTGATAGAAGGCATGGTCGCGCCTACTGCAATATTCCGAACAAACTGCTTGGTTTCTTCTAAACAGAAATAATAATATAGGTACAGAGAATCAACCAGTTCAGTTGGGCGGACTCGTAAGCAACGTCCCGAGAACATCCATCCGTCGTGTGATTTATCAACATAGGAACAGCGGTCAACAGACCCAACTCGGCTGAATACAATATCGCCAGTTGAAAGAGTATACTTAATCAACCGCGCTTTATCGCTGTCGGAAACTCTGGGGAGATTTTGCTCGGTGAATACTCGGTTCCCAAGATGTTCAACAGTGACAATAGGGGTTCCGGTTTCAACGTAGTCTTCTTTGTGGAGTTGGCTTCCGAACGGACCAGTCTGTATGTCTGCGATGGTTTTAAGTTGCGTCATCCTCATTTTCATCCCATCCTATCCAATGTATTTTCTATGTGCCAGCTTCACATTCTGTTGTTTCACCATTGCATAGTGCATGGTGGTGTCGATTTTCTGATGCCCTAAGAGCTGCTGGACTTGCTCTATGGGCATTCCTTTGTCTATGGCAGTTGTAGCCAGTGTACGCCTGAACTTGTGAGGGTGAACCTTCGGGATATTCAGACGCTTTCCCAGCTCCCGAAGGCGTGTCTCCACTCCGCCAATCATCAATCGGTCAAAGGGCGCTTTCAGTGAAACAAACAAAGCCGGGTTTTCATCGGTTCTGCCCTCAAGATAGTTTTGAAGGTGTATCTTCGTCCTTGCATCGAAGTAGACCAATCGCTCTTTATTACCCTTGCCGATAACAACGCATTCGCGTTCGTTGAAGTTGATGTCTTCGCGGTTTAGCGTGACAAGCTCACCAACACGCATTCCGGAGGATGCCAGAAGATCAATCATCGCCAAGTCCCGTGCTGTTGTGCAGTTGTCACGCATCAGCTCTAACGCTTCATCGGTGTAGGTGTCCTTGACCACCTTTGCAGTCTTGACTTTGTGAATCCGGCGTACCGGGCTTTTCAAGATAAAGTCCTCATCCTCAAGCCAAGAGAAGAAGCTGGACAGAATCCGACGAATGTTGTCTATGGTTACTTTGCTCGACCTGCGCTGAACCTGATAGTTGGTCAAATAGCGGCGCAAATCATCTGTGGTGATCTGTTGCACAGCCTTTCCAACTCTGGAAATCAGAGCCTCAATCGTCTTCCGGTAGTAGCTCAGGGTTTTCTCCGAACAGCCTTCGATCCGCTTTGCCGTGATAAATGCTTCGACTGCATCTGTTTCTTCTGCTGGGATTGAGCCACTATCATAGGTGATCGTTGCCCCAACTAATGTCTCAGTCATTGCATCCCGAAGGTGCATGAGCTGTTCGTTGTTGAGATACGGAAGCATTTTTTGCTGTATCTCCGTGATGAGTTGTTCTGTCATTGTCGTGTCTCCTTTCGAGGTAAGAGAACGACATTCAGTGGCAGTCCCTTTTGTAAAACTCTCGCCACTGGTGAGAGCTATTCAGGCGGTAAACGATAATTTAGCTGATCTCCTGCAAACGATATATCAAGGGCGGTTCAGCAATGACATTTTGGCAGTAAATCAGGGAGTCCTCTCGGATATTTGCTCATATTCAACAGACAAAGTAGCTGTCTCTGAGTTGAACGTCAGAACCTACTTCTCAACGGAAAATATGCTGTCGGGAAAAGCTGGTTCAACCGAGGCGACAAGCCTACCAACTACATCACAGACAACCGCTTGCCATAAAGGTGATACGTTGATTTCCAACATTCGTCCTTACTTTAAGAAGATTGTCTACTGTGAGGACAAATGTGGCTGCTCAACCGATGTTCTTTGCTTTACGCCAAGTCAGCCGTGTTACTCGGCGTACCTATTCAGCACTCTATATGCCAACAAGTTCTTCGCATTTATGGTTGCTGGATCGAAAGGAACGAAAATGCCCCGTGGAGATAAGCAGCAGATTATGACATACCCTGTTGTTCTACCATCGGAAGAAGAGTTAGCTGGGTTTAATACCATTGCTTCACCACTTCTTGAGCAGATTTATTCTAATAGAGCGGAAAATAAACGGCTGTCCATACTAAGAGATACCCTTCTTCCAAAGTTGATGTCCGGAGAGATCAATGTCTCTGCCATCCAGCTCTAAGCCGCTAAATTATCGTTTATCTCTTTGTTTACAATCAACTTCCTATCAATAGATTCAAGCGTACCTACGATGGCGTTCTGCTCATCAAATGACACGGGGTAGTTGATCATAATTTCATCTAACAGGCGGTCACGGTTTAGTTCAGTTTGTCCCGTAGAGCCTTCATCCAACTGCAAGACTTCCCATTGGTGCGCTTTAAGAGCGTAACCAAGGAACTTCTGCGTTACCTTTCCGTTTGAACGGATAAGGATCATGTGTCCGTCTATTGTAGTTGCGGACGGAACATCTTCAATTTGCGCAATTCTCCCAGCAGTTCCCGCACCTGTCGAATTGATCAGAATATCATCAGGTTTGACATATCGCTCAGGAGGGACTTTCTTTTTCAGGGTATCATGCAACCTTGAATCTCCATAGCTTATTCGGAAATTCCGATTGCACTTTTGATTGAGAACTCTAATGGTTGTCTCGGATGCTTCTTCTGCATACGAAGGAGCAATTCCTTTGGAAATATACCCAACCAGCTCTCGTAACGGTACCTCATGCCACTCAGATGTCATATCCAATCGCCCCCAGTCGTTCTTTGATCTGAGCTTCAATTTCATGAGACTTAGTGAAAAGCTCAGACAGTTCAGAAGTCAGGCGTCCCATTTTCTCTTCAAACGGCTCACCGTCATCTTCCTGTTCCTCAATGCCAACATAGCGTCCCGGCGTGAGAATGTAATCTTGCTTTCGCGATGTCCTGCGTAGTAACAACCGCGCAGAAGCCTTTTTCATCTTCAAGCGTTCCTTCTACAAAGGCGTTGTAGGTGTCGGCAAATTTTCTTGATGTCTACATCCGTCAGTTCGCGCAGCTTCCGCGTAACCATAGTGCCGAGTTTCCGTGCGTCGATGAATAGTGTCTTGCCTTTCTGCTTCTTGTTCTTTGCAAGGAACCAGAGCGATACCGGGATCTGCGTCGTGTAGAATAGCTGCGTCGGCATTGCAACGATACAGTCCACAAGGTCAGCATTGATAATGTTCTTGCGGATTTCACCTTCACCGCCGGACTGCGAAGAAAGCGAACCATTTGCAAGCACCATGCCGATACGACCATTCGGAGCGAGATGCCATATCATGTGCTGCAACCACGCGAAGTTTGCATTTCCAGCGGGAGGCGTACCATACTGCCAACGGACATCATCAACGAGTTTATCCGCACCCCAGCCGGAGAGATTGAAGGGAGGATTCGCCATAATGAAGTCTGCCTTGAGTTGAGGGTGGCAATCGTTAAAGAACGTGTCCGCATTAAACTTGCCGAGGTCGGCTTCTATACCGCGAATGGCAAGATTCATCTGCGCCATCTTCCATGTGGTCGGGTTGGAGTCTTGACCAAAGACGGAAATCTTGTTGATGTTGCCGCCATGATTTTCGATGAACTTTGCGGACTGAACGAACATACCGCCAGAGCCGCAGCACGGGTCATAAACACGTCCATTAAACGGTTGCAACACTTCAACAAGGGTACGTACAACGCAAGAGGGAGTATAGAACTCACCAGCAAGTTTGCCTTCTTGCTCGGCAAACTTGGAGAGACAGTATTCGTATGTCCGACCAAGAATGTCCTTACTGTTTCCATGCTCGATCATCTGAATGTTGGTGAAGAGATCAACCACTTCACCAAGACGCCGCTTGTCCAGCTCTGGACGGGCGAAGTTCTTAGGAAGAATATCTTTGAGGCGCTTGTTTTCTTTCTCGATACTGCGCATTGCGTCATCAATCACCGTGCCAATTTCCGGCGTGTGAGCGGCAGCAGCAATCGCACTCCATCGTGCATTCTCAGGGACAAAGAAGATGTTTTCGGCAGTGTATTCGTCCTGATCCTCTTCAAATCCATCGCCTTCTTCAACCAGTTCCTTGTACTTTGCCTCGAAGCGATCAGAAATGTATTTCAAGAAAATCAATCCGAGAACGACGGACTTGTATTCGGATGCGTCGATGTTTCCGCGCAGGACGCAAGCCGCGTCCCAGATTTGTTTTTCAAAGCCGATATTGCTTGTGTTATTCTCAGCCATTTCAGCAACCTCCAAAGTTATAGTTTCACACTTACTATCCTACAAAAGAGCTGTACGAAAAACCGGACTTAGTTCTTGTCCGTTCGCACAGCCTCACATATATCTCCGATGTCACAGTTCAAGTAATCACAAATGCGCAGCAAAATAGAGAGGGACACTTCTTCCCCTTTATTCAGTTTTGTCCATGTTCCGGCAGACAACCCTACTTCATGTCGTAGAGAAGCCCTCTTTATGTCGCGTTCCAGAAGAAGCATCCATAGTTTCTTATAGCTTATGCGCACGGCAACCATCCTTTCGCTTGCTTGCATTCAACATCGTTTATAATATTATACCGGATTTCATTCTCAAAAGCAATCCGTTGATGCAGAAATTAAAGAAAAAGTTTCAACTTCTCGAACCTTCTCTCAAGGATGCAGGGCATCTCCGGTCAACAGAAGATGCCCTGCTTTTGAAGAGATTATTCGCGCTGTGTGCCGCGCAGATGATCACGGTCATGGTCAGCAGAAGGAGCGAGAAACGTATCAACATTAGACTTGATTGTCTCTATTTGCTTTACTTCTTTTTTGAGCTTCGCACGTTCATCATAGAGTCGCTGCTGCTCGTCAAGAAGTCGCTGCTGTTCCGCTTGCAGTGTCTTCAAGCTCGGCAGTTTTTCATCGCCCTGCATGGCAAGCAGCGTACTCCGCGCCGCCTCAAAGATCACAAGTTCGGCTTCATGCTTTGCCTTGAAGCTCGGCTTGTCTTTCGCCTTCTGGAAGGCGTCATATACGGGTTTTAGGCGCTGGTAGTTGGAGATGTTTTTAATAAGCGGCTGGACTTCCCGCAGACGTGCTTCAACGACTTTCAGTTCCTTGCCGGTACGATCATAGGAGCTGTGAACATCCTCGACCTTCTTCTCAAGATCGGTGTATTGGAGCAAGTTGTTGTCCGTGAGATAGTTGAGCGTCCGTGCCGCTTCCTTGAGGATAGTGAGCTTTGCTTTATGCTCGTAACCCTTGCTGTCGATAAGCCTGATCCGCTCCTGAATATCTCCGATGAGAGAGATGCCCTTCGGCGTGGTCTGTCTCTGACTTTTTCGGGGCGTCCGTCCGGCAATCCGCTCCTTGATGCGTTCCTCGGTGTAGTTCTCTCCGATGGTTTTAGACCGGGTAAACCGCTCCTGACCTTCAGCGCGGAAGGAGATGTATTTGCCGGTCTTGATTTCATAACCGGCTTCCTGCATGAGCCGCAGAAAGTCATCGTAGTCCTTGGCTGTGATGACAAGGCGGTCGATGTCTGCTTGAGCTTTTGCTTCCAGCTCGTGCCGCGCTTGGCTTCGGTGTACTCCTTGTAGCCCATGCCTTTGTTCTGAGAGGGCGGGATAACAGAGAGACCGTTTTCCTTACAGAGCCGGTCGCTGACCTCGCGCATATCGTAGTAAATCCGCTTGTAGCTCTTGTATGCGTGGTAGTCCACGAAGTCAACCGCATTGAAAATCAGGTGGTTATGAACATGGTCTTTGTCAATGTGAGTGGTCAGCACATACTCATATTTTCCTTCGAGGATTTCATCTGCGAACTGCTTGCCGATCTCGTGGGCAAGCTCCGGCGTGACCTCTCCGATTTCAAAGGACTGGATCACATGACGGGCTATGATCCTGACCGGAGTCATCCCTTTTTGCTCGGCTATTTTCCGCGTCCATTCAAATTCCCGCGCTGCGGTCTCGCTGGCACAGCCGTAGGACGAGACCAGCAGCTTCTCGTCGGTCTTTTCGGGATTCAGAATGTACGCGATTGCCTTGCTCAAAGTTCCTCGGATTGCTTTGATTTTAGTAACTGCCATACAGCGTCCATCTTTTCTTTCAGCTCGTCAATATCGTCCTGATAGAATCGTCCCGTCGAGTTGATCCTGCGGCAGACGGTATTGATGTTCACGCCGATCTTGTTGATTTCGGCGGCGAGCTTTTTCTGCTCTGTGTAGTCTACGACAATGATGTAGCCGTCAATCAGCATCTTCCTTGCATACGCACCGAAGTTCTCTGTGCCGATCATCTCCATCTTCTTTGCAATCGTCCGTTCTTCCTGTGGTGTCAGCCAAATCTTCTTCTGAATGTCTCGTGTTCTTCGTACCATGCTGCGCCCTCCGTCGTAAAGATTAGAAGGGTTTGGGACTATCCCAACAAGCAAAAATCTGATGTTAAGGGCAGGGTCTCCTTAACTGATTTTTCTCCGGTGGGTACTCACCGGATTTGCTTGCTAATCTCCCAAAATCGTATTCCCCGAAGATTCCTCCGTGAAATGTCCTCATCTTTACAACGGACACAAAAAGGGCGTTTGTTGAGTACTGGATTTCAAAAAAGTCAAAAAATCATTGGATTTCCCATGTGAAAGCCACTGTGTCTGTCACATCAATATCAACCGGCTCAATCTCAGGTGCGGCGCACTTGCTCATCGCCATGAGAGGCTGAATGCAGTCTTCAACATCGTAGCTTGTTCTGGAAAAAACATTGAGTTCGCCCCAGTTGTAGTCGATGTTGAGCAACTGTCCAAGCGTACTGCCTGATGCTTTGCAAAGAATCTCCGCCTTTGCCCTGGCGTTCTCCGTCGCATTGATCAGCAGCTCTTCGCTGACTCTTGCCGGGTTTTTCACGGTGAACGCAATGCTGAGTTCTGGTTGCGCCCCACAATCCGCAATCGCAGAAATGACCTTTGCAAGCTGCTTGCTGTCAAAGTCAAAGGCAAGTTTCAAGCGATAGCTGCAAGCATATCCGGCAAACTCTCGCTTGTAATTTCCTTGCCGATCCTTGACATTCTCGAACCTTGTCTGGACATCAAAGCTCGTGGTTTTCAGGTCTTCCTTGCGATACCCAACGCGGACTGCGGCACCTTGCAGTCTTTCGATTCTCTCGGCAGCTTCCGACATTGCGCGGTCATAGGTTTCAGATAAGACTTCAATGTTCAGGGATAGGATGATGTAATCCGGTCTTGCGGACACATTGCCTGTCCCTTTTACGGTGATTGTTCTCATTACTTTCTTCCGTCCTTTCTGGAATTGAAGTCCTCATCAATACGTTTTTTCCAATTCGTACCCAGCGGTACGCTGCATCGGACAGCGGAAACCGCTTCGCTCAGAACTTCATAGTTGAGTTGCGTTCCCTCGCGGTCAGAGTGGTAATTGACCGCTCGATCTGCTCCAATTCCAAAATGCTTTGCCGTCTCAACTGCATCAATGTTTGCACCGAGGAAAAGAAACTCCCAGCCGTACTTTTCATTCTGTCGTTCAATCATCTTCTTGACCTTCTCGCTGTCATAACGGCGGCTTGCATTCTCCATGCCATCCGTTGTGATGACGAACAGTGTGTGTTCAGGGACATCCTCTTTTCTTGCGTACTTATGGACATTCCCAATGTGATGAATCGCTCCGCCGATAGCATCCAGAAGCGCGGTGCAGCCGCGAACGGAATAGTCCCTGTCGGTCATCGGCTCCACCTTCTGAACCGGCACACGGTCATGGATAACCTCGCTCACGTTGTCAAAGAGAACGGTAGAGATCAATGCCTCGCCATTCTCTTTTTTCTGCTTTTCAATCATGGAGTTGAATCCTCCGATGGTGTCTGTTTCCAGTCCGCTCATAGAGCCGCTGCGATCAAGGATGAATACGATCTCCGTCAAGTTCTTTCTCATGTTTTGTACCTCCGTATATAAAAATATGACTGCTTGGTGTCTCACCTTACAGTCATATTGTACTTCGGTATTCACTTCATTTGGTCGCATGGCAAGCGACATTATTCTAAGGACAAGAACAGCTCTCCGTCAATGCTTAGGATGTCATCCATCGGAATCTTCGTGCCGTCCTGCATGGTAATCAGGCGCTCAAAGTCATCAACCTTATGACTGCGCCGGTTGCAGTTACATACGCACCGCCAGCTTTGCGCTCATCAGGTTTGAAGTAGGTTATTTCAACCTCCGGCTCTTCATCAAGGGCATCCATGAGGAGCTGATACCTCATGTTCAAAGCGGTCAAGGCTCCCTCATCAAGCTCAATCCTTTCGTCGGTCAGACGTCCGGTTTCCTTGATTGCAGAATCATAGCCGGTGAGGGCGGCAAAGGGCGCAAACTGCGCTGCACGATCTGACATCGGCATTTGTGGTCGCGTTTTGGAAACGTGGTGAGGAAGTCCCATGATCTCGTCGTATTTTCCGTTCACGCCTTATGCCCTCCAATCTGCGCATTGCGGTCTTTCGCGGTTGCACCTTCTTCAAGATTCATTGCCTTGAGGATGGCGTTCTTTCCATACTTCTTCTTGATGGCAAGCGTGGCGGCTTGTATCTTCCGCTCACGCTCCAAAGCGGCATCTTCGGCTTTCTGCTTTTCCTCTTCGGCGGCATAGTCGGTAAAGAGGTCGAGCTGGACAACCCCGTCATTTTTCTTCGGCGCGTCCGCTTCCGGCAGGACGTGATTTGCCACAACATACATACGGCGGACGAGCAGATTCTTATCCACGATCCGGTCGAAGAGTTCTGACACAGCACACATTATTTTTGCGAGTAGATGATGTGTGACCGTCGAGATTGATAGAGCCGTGCGCCTGTTTCGGAATCTGCCTCCCATAATGATCTGTCTCAACCGCGCCGTGATACTTTGCCCGTCGTGCCGGATCGGTCAGGTTCTCAATGTCGTAGCCGACTGTGAGAACCATCTGGTCGGTAACAAGCCCCTTGTCCACCAAGTCCAGCACAAGCAAGTCCGTCATCTCGCGGATGACGAGCTTCGCTTTATCTGCCTCATAGGGGCAGTGCAAAACCTGACCGGAGCTGAGGCTGTTGGAGCTGGGGCGGTACGCCTTGATTGCTTCAATGGTGGTCGGTTCCCAGCCCCACGCATGGTCGATGAGCAATTCCGCATTCTTGCCGAACAGCTTATAAAGCAAGTCCTCATTCCGCTCTGAACAGAGGGCAACATCGCCCATTGTGAACATCCCGTTCTGCTCAAGTTTTTTCGCAATACCTCGACCCACGCGCCAGAAATCCGTGAGAGGCTGGTGCGCCCAAAGCTCACGCCGGAACTTCATTTCATCCAGCTCCGCAATGCGGACGCCGTTTTTGTCGGCGGGGATGTGTTTCGCCACAATGTCCATTGCCACCTTGCA
>ENA-OPYX01000558-OPYX01000558.1-human-gut-metagenome-genome-assembly--contig:-NODE-558-length-21791-cov-3.567254_pt1 | contig 21791 bp, 19 predicted proteins | sample MGYA00242639_ERZ504486 | MGnify/ENA primary metagenome ERZ504486 (study PRJEB26092, sample SAMD00036296) | human gut metagenome | host: Homo sapiens | study: EMG produced TPA metagenomics assembly of... | reverse complement strand
CTGTATTTTCATGGCAAGACGACGGAAAGGAATATGGTCCTGTTTTAGGCGGCGGAAAAATAGGTTTCAGACAAATGGCTCCTATGATTGGTGAGTATTCTAATCTAAAAGTATATTCTATATAAAATAGGAGAGGTAAAATGGATAAACAGAATAAAGCGTTCAAGGTACTTGAATTTGACAAGATACTTGAACGGCTTTCATCATATACGGAGAGCAAAGACGTAAAAAAACGCATTGAAGAAATAGTTCCGTATACGGAATTAGAGGATGCAAAGGGCGGCACAGAAAGAAACGACAGAAGCAATGTCAACCTTATTAAAGCTCGGCTCACCAGCCGGTAAATCTGTCTGTTGAAAATGTGCTTGGAGCGGTAAAAAGAACAGAGCGTGACGGTGTACTTCATACAAAGGAACTTATGAACATATCAAGACTTTTGTATGTAGCAAGACGTATGAAGTCGTATATAGACGAATCAGCCGAAGAATGTACAATTCTTCACGGTATAGAGGAGGCTATCATAACGGCAAAACAACTTGAGGATAGAATTAATTCGTGTATCGTGTCTGAAAATGAAATTGCCGACGATGCGTCACCTGAACTTAACACAATCAGAAGAAAAATAAGAAATTTAAACGGCAAGATTAAGGAAAATCTTAATTCTATGATTCATTCAACGCATTACAAGAAGTTTTTGCAAGACCCTATTGTAACAATGCGTTCGGACAGATACGTTATACCGGTAAAGAGTGAATACAGAGGTGAAGTAAACGGTATTGTACACGATACGTCTGCGAGCGGTGCAACGCTGTTTATCGAGCCTATGAGCGTTGTAAACAACAACAACGAAATTCGTGATTTGCATACGAAAGAGCAACAGGAAATTGAGCGAATACTTGCGGAACTTTCGGCACTTGTTGCGGAAAACAGTCATACAATTTTTGTGGATTATAAATACGTGACTGAGCTTGATTTTATGTTCTGCAAGGGCAGACTGTCGCTTGATATGAACGCAAATGAGCCTGTGCTGAACGACAAAGGTATTATCCGATATAAAAAAGCACGTCACCCACTTATCGACAAAGAGAAAGTCGTGGCAAATGACATAATGCTTGGCGGCGAATATGATACGCTTGTTATAACAGGTCCGAATACGGGCGGTAAAACAGTAACGCTTAAAACCATCGGATTGTTTTCGATTATGGCGGCGGCAGGACTTCATATTCCGGCACAGGATAACAGTGAAGCGGCTGTGTTCCATCATATTTTTGCGGATATAGGTGACGAACAGTCAATAGAACAGAGCCTTTCGACATTTTCGTCACATATGGTCAATACGGTGAGCATACTTGAAAATATTGATTTTAATTCACTTGCATTGTTTGACGAATTGGGTGCGGGAACTGACCCGACAGAAGGTGCGGCACTCGCTATATCAATATTGGAATTTCTTCGTGCAAGAAAGGCTACTACCGTTGCGACAACTCATTACAGTGAATTGAAATTGTTTGCACTTTCGACTGACGGTGTGGAAAACGCATCATGTGAATTTGATGTTGCGACACTTCAGCCGACTTACAAACTTCTTATTGGTGTACCGGGTAAGTCAAACGCGTTTGCAATTTCACGCAGACTCGGACTTGACGAAAGAATAATTGACAGAGCAAACGATATATTGTCTGATGAGGATATAAAATTTGAGGACGTCATAACAGACCTTGAACAAAACCGTGCAAAGGCGAGAAAAGAGGCTGACGAGGCGGCAAGAATGAAGCGTGAACTTACCGATCTCAGAAAGCAGATTGAAAATGACAGAATAAAGCTTAAAGAAAATAAATCAAGAATACTTGATGAGGCAAGACGTGAGGCGAAAATACTTGTAATGGACGCAAAGGATGAGGCGAACAGCATTATTCGCGACCTTGAAAAAATGCGTCAGCAAGGTATTTCAAACGGCGGCAATCTTGACAAAAAGACTTCTGCAATGCGTGACAAGCTGAAAAAGAAAGAAGATACGATTGATAAGGCAATGGCGCGTGCGGCAAAGCCGAAGAAAACGTATGTCGAACCGCCTAAAAATCTTAAACCGGGTGCAACTGTTAAAATCGTTGATATGAATCAAGAGGCGACAGTTTTAAAAGAGCCTGATAAAAACGGCAATGTTCGTGTTCAGGCGGGTATTATAAAAATGGACGTGCATATAACGAACTTGCGTAAGGTTGAAGAAAAGAAGTCAAAGGAATTGGCTGAAAAGTACGTCAGAAGTACGAGGGCTTTTGAATCGAAGTCAAAGAACGTTTCAACGGAAGTTGACGTCAGAGGACAAAATCTTGAAGAAGCGTGGATGAATGTTGAAAAATTCCTTGACGATTGCTACCTTGCGGGAATTTCGCCTGTAAGCATTATTCACGGTAAAGGTACGGGCATTTTGCGTAAAGGCTTGCAGGGATATATGAAAAAACACAGATACGTTAAATCGTTCAGAAACGGCAGATACGGCGAGGGCGAAGACGGTGTAACGATAGTAGAATTAAAATAAGGTGATATAAATGGCAAAGGACAAAAAGACTGTAACAAATGCAATGCGTTTGCTTAATGCGTCAAAGATAAAATATGAAACGGTTGAATATGAGGCTGATGAAGTCGGCGAGCATTTCGGTGAGGCTATCGCCGAAATGACAGGTATTCCGGCTGAAAAATCATTTAAAACTCTTGTCGCAAGAGGTGACAAAACGGGTATAATGGTTAGCTGTATAGCAGTAAATCACGAAGTTGATTTAAAAAAACTTGCAAAGGTTTCGGGTAACAAAAAAGTTGAGATGATACACGTCAAAGAACTTTTGGGACTTACGGGGTATATCAGAGGCGGAGTATCGCCTGTCGGAATGAAGAAGAAATATCCGACATATATAAACGAAACGGCACAAAACTTTGAAACAATCGCAATCAGCGGCGGAAGATGCGGTACAACGCTTATCCTTTCGCCGAATGATGTGCAAAAAGCAACAGACTGCGTATTCGCAGACATAACGAAAGAATAACGGAGGGCAGAACTATGGCAATTTTTAAACCGGCGGACATACTTATTCCGCAAAATGTTGATTTCACAAAGTGGAGCGTTGTGGCGTGCGACCAATACACGTCTGAAAGAGAATATTGGGAAGATGTAAAAAATATTGTCGGCGACAGTCCGTCAACGCTAAATATTATATTCCCTGAGGTTTATCTTGAGGACGGTGACGGAGACGAACGTATCAAGAAGATAAACAGCACAATGGAGGAGTATATAAATAAGGGTATTTTCAGAGAGTTAAAGGACACGTTTATATATGTAAAACGTACTCAGCCAAACGGAAAAACACGTCACGGTATTGTCGGAATGCTTGATCTTGAAGAATACGATTTTTCAAAAGGCTCACAGTCAAAAGTTCGTGCAACGGAGGGTACAATTATCGAACGTATTCCGCCAAGACAGCGTATAAGAAAAAATGCACCGCTTGAGGCACCGCATATCCTGATACTTATTGATGACAGAGAAAAAGCGGTTGTTGAACCGCTTGAAAATCAGATAAATGATTTTGAAAAGATTTATGATTTTGACCTTATGAAAAATTCGGGACATATCGTGGGTTATAATGTAAATGAAAGTGCAAAGAAGAATATACTTGATGCAATAGAAAAACTCGGCGATAAGGCTGATTTTGAGGCAAAATACGGTGTTAAGGATAAGGGCGTGCTGATGTTCGCGGCAGGTGACGGAAATCATTCTCTTGCAACCGCAAAAACCTGTTGGGAAGAAATTAAAAAGAAACTTTCAGAGGAAGAAATTAAAACTCACCCTGCACGTTTTGCGTTGGTTGAGCTTATGAATATCCACGACGAAACACTTGAATTTGAACCTATTCAACGTGTAATATTTGAAACAGAGCCTAAGAAATTGCTTGATGAACTTGTTGCGTTTTACGGTGCGGAATATGAAGATAACGGCGGTCAGCGTATTGATTATACATACGGCGGTAATGAGGGCAGTATCTATATTAAGAATACAGACTCAAATCTTCCTGTCGGAACACTTCAAAAATTTCTTGATAAGTACCTTACCGAAAACGGAGGTAAAATTGATTATATCCACGGAAACGACGTTGTAAGAAATCTTGCACAGGCAGATAATACAATCGGTTTTATGGTCGATTCAATGGAGAAGAACGACTTGTTCACAACAGTTATAAAGGACGGCTCACTTCCGAGAAAAACTTTCTCAATGGGTGAGGCGGCAGATAAGAGATTTTATCTTGAATGTAAGAAAATCAGATAATAAAAATGTGCGGTCAAATAAAATGACCGCACTTTTCAAAAAGTAGACAAAACCTTTATGGTTTTGTCTACTTTATTTTGGGGAGTTTGAGGTGCAAGCCTCATTAAAAATCATTTCTGGCGACATGTGCGGCAGAAATGGCTTAAAATCTAAGTTTCGACTTTGGAGGAACTTTATGATTTTTTTCTCTGAAAATACTCAAAAATTACATCGCAAGATGTGATTTTTGGAGCTGTCGACATTTTGTCGACAGGCTCTGGTCTTTATATTCTCCTGCTTGCTTTATGATAAATAAAATACGCAAAAACGGCTGTGACAAATTCGGCGAACGGAAAGCTTATCCATACACCTACCGCACCGAAAAATCTGCTGAAAACAAAAGCCGCAGGAATGATAATTATTATATATCTGAAAAGCGAAATCCACAATGACGGCAGACCTTTTCCAAGACCCTCCAAAGCCCCTGATGACGTTACGGATACTGCTGATACAATAAATCCTATACTGATAATGTTAAGCGCCGTAACGCCTAATTTAAGCGTGTCAGGGCTTGTAGTAAACATTCCGAACAGTGTAGACGGCATAATCCACGAAAGTGCAGTACCCAAAGCCATAATTATTGCCGACACAAAGTGCAGGTGTTGTATATTTGCTTAACACGCTTGTGTTCGCCTGCACCGTAGTTATAGCCTATGATAGGTCTGATACCTTGAATAAGACCGTTGGCGGTTAAGTATATAAATGTTTGAAGTTTATAGTATACACCGAGTACAAGAACATATGAGCCTGAAAATTCGGAAAGTATTCCGTTAAGTGCCGTTATAAGCAATGACGGAAGTGCCATATTAAGCATAGCCGGTACACCGATTGAGTATAGCTTTTTCAGAAGTCGTTTGCCGGATTTGAGCAGACTTATTCTGAATTTTGCCTGAATAGGACTTGCAAAGTAGAATATGAAGTAAATGATAAGCGTTATAGTCTGTCCTATACCTGTGGCAAGTGCCGCACCTTGAATGCCCATAGCGGGGAACGGTCCTAAGCCGAATATCATTAACGGGTCAAGAATAATGTTCGCGACACAACCGCATATCATACTTATCATTGATACGTTCATTTTGCCGACTGCTTGGAAAATCTTTTCAAATGCTATGCCGACATTTACTATTGTTGAAAATGAAAACACGATAGTTGAGTACATTACGGCAAGATTGATAACATCTGTATCGGTTGTGAACATTTTTACGAAGTACGGTATACCGAATATTGAAAAGACGGTAAGTATAAGTCCGTGTATAAAGCTTAGAAACAATCCGTAAGTTGTTGCTCTGTCTGCGTTCTGCATTTCGCCCGCACCGAGATGGAATGCAACTACCGCATTTATGCCTACACCAAATCCGACTGCGATAGAATTTACAAGGTTTTGAATTGGGTAGACAAGCGAAAGTGCGGTCATTGCGTTTTCGCTCACTTTTGCGACAAAGAAACTGTCGATGATATTGTACAGTGAATTTACCGCCATAGATATTATCATAGGCAAAGCCATTGAAAGCACAAGCGGCAATATCTTTTTTTCTTTCATAAACGTTTGATCCATAAATAATTCTCCTTATATTTATTCCGAAAAAAAACCTATAGGGTTAATACTGTTTGACTCAAAAACAGAAAACCCTATAGTCTCATTATAATCCGGACAAGATTATTCAATTTTATATCAACCTGCCGGGCAGGCTCAAATTTTCATATAATTTCCACAGTATGTCTTGTTGCGTGACAGTTTACGTTTACTGCAACCGGCAAGCCTGCAATGTGGGTAGGGAATGTTTCCACATTTACGGCAAGGGCGGTTGTTGTACCGCCCATACCCTGAGGACCTATTCCCAGTTTATTTATTTTTTCTAAAAGCGTTTTTTCAAGCTCTGCATAAAAAGGATTTGAGTTTGGAACGTCAATATCTCTTGTAAGAGCCTTTTTAGCGATTTGTGCCGCTTTATCCATAGTACCGCCGATACCTACGCCGATTACCATAGGCGGACAAGGATTTGCACCGGCTTTTTTGACTGTTTCGATAACGAAGTCAATAACTCCGGTTATGCCGTCTGACGGATTAAGCATTTTAAGTCCGCTTTTATTTTCACTGCCGAAGCCCTTCGGTGCAAATGTGATTTTAATTTTATCGCCTTTAACGAAGTCGTAGTAAATAACCGCCGGAGTATTATCCTTTGTATTCACTCTGTCAAGCGGATCGCGGACAACCGACTTTCTTAAATATCCGTCTGTATATCCCATTGAAACACCCTTGTTTACGGCGTCTGTTATTGTGTCACCCTCAACAAAAACTTCGTTGCCGATTTCGATAAAGAACACCGCCATACCTGTATCCTGACAAATAGGAACTTCTTTGCTGTCGGCAATTTCGGCATTCTTCAAAAGGTTTTCTATAACACCTTTTGAAATATCCGATTTTTCGGTTTTGACACTGTTGCTAAGTGCAGATTTGATGTCTTTGTTTATGTGACAATTTGCTTTGATACACATACCCTTAACAACTTCTGCAATGTCATTTGAATTTATAATACGCATAAATTTTTCTCCTTATCTTATATCAATACCCATGAGTCAAACCATTTCAAGAAGTGGTCAACGTAGTCTACACTGCACGGATGACCCGAAAGAACAGGGTAGAACATTGCAAACAATACGATTGCAAGTCCTGCATATACAAATGCACCGTACATAACCGCCTTTTTATTCTTCGCCTCGTTATAGATGTTGAGGATTGAATAACCGAGCATAAGCACGATAAACGGTACGCAAGGGAAGTAGTGGTATATAAACGTAAGTCTTGTAACAGGTATCCACGATACAAGCTGTGCAAGGTAAGCGATTACAAGGAACAATGCGTTTTTATCTCTGTTTTTGAAAATCAAATATACCATATAGAAGAATGCCGGAATACCAAGCCACCATACAAGCGGATTACCGAATGAGCTGATACCCTCTTTAACCTCCGATGTAATTGTTCCCGAATAGTACCATATAGGACGTTTCATAATAATCCATTCATACCAACGTGACGAGAACGGATGCTCTGAGCCGAGAACGGTCTTTGAATGGTAAGTAAGCATTGAGCTTTGGTTATCAATAATAGTCTTGAAACCTTGCGAATTCGGTGCTTGCAAGTACGGAATATATGCAAGACAGTATATAATAAGCGGTACTATTATGAAGAATATACAGCACCATAAAATTGTTTTTATCATATACGGCTTGAAATTGTCAATTATAAATTTGTGACTTATTCCGTTTGTTTCGCCATTTGGTGTTTTAACTGCGACACGGTACTCACTGTAACGCTTGTAAAGTGTTATGAAGAACAGTACCGCAAGTCCCGCACCTGCATATATACCTGTCCATTTACTTGCTATACCAAGTCCCATACTAATTCCGCACAATGCAAGTGTGATAAGTCCTTTTTTGAATGACGAATCATAGAAACTTGTGCTGTAATACTTATACATAAAGTAGTACATCAGCATTACGAAGAATGTGATATATACGTCTATTGTTGCAATTCTTGTCTGTGCGAAGTGCATAAAGTCGAATGTGAGCAAAAGGCAAGTAACTATTGCAAGCCAAGATTTCTTTAGCAATTTCTTTGCAAAAAGGTATATAAGCGGTAACATAAATATACCGAATACAGTACCGATAATTCTCCAGCCGAACGGACACATTCCGAATATTCTTATACCGATTGAAATAAATACTTTACCAAGCGGTGGGTGAGTCCATTCGTATACGTTTAGATGATGTACAAATTCATAGCCTGTACGTCCGTGATAAATTTCGTCAAAGTATGTGCCGTTTCTGAATGATGAACGCTCCGGAACTTCCTGCTGTTCGTCAAACAAAGCCTGTCCCTCTGACGGTGTTGCCGAAACAGGCTCTATAAGGTTGCCCGAAGAATCAAGTAAGGCAAATTCTTTCATTGAAAGCTCTGTGCCGTTTGTTGAAAGGGTAACATATCTTGCGGTAACGCTCTTTGTTTTTTCTTCCCAATGGAATACCGAACCTTCTGTAAGTGTTTCTGTAGCGGTTGTATTGTTTGATGAGTCCGCAAAAGTGATTGTTAAATTGCGGTTGTCTTCAAGTTCATATGAACCAAGGAAGAATTTATATTGGCTGATGTTGCAGTCCTTACCTAAATCAAGCGTTACAGGTGCGTCTGAAATCATATATTCCGTTTCTGCCGCGTGCATATCGCCGAGGTCATAAAGTGCGATACATGAATATACAACGACTATAGCCGCCATTGCAATAACGTCTACACGGGTTATTTTAGGGAATATTTCGCTTACGGTGAATTTAGCCTGTTTCTTAACAGGAGTATTTGCGAATGTTTTTGAACTTTTTGTATTCTTTTGATATGCTTGTTTTGAATTTTTCGTACTCTTAACTTCTTCTTTTACCGTATCTTTAAGTTCGTTGCCTGCATAAAGTTTTTGCGTCAAGTAAACTACAAATATCATAAGTGCGACATTTATTAAAGACGCAATCAAAACAGGTGCGGAACGGAAGTAGTCGTTCGGACTTTTTTCGTATACAAACAGTACCCATGCAGTGTTAAAGAACTGTGAAAGTGTAACAAGTGCATACATAATAAAGTTTCTGAAATCAGTCACTGAAACGAATGCCAAAAGCAAAAGCCCCATTGCAGGGAATGCGTAACGGTCGTGCATTTTTGTTGAAAGCATATATGTCATAAACGCAAGCAATGCACCGACAAAGTAATACTTCGCATTGTTTTTGCTCTTGAAGAATACATATACCGAATATGCGACAATGGCAATAAGGAATACATAACCGATAACAGTTGTGAACGATGAAAGACCTTCCCAGTTTTTACCCAATGCACCCCACAAGTTAAACGCATTGACCGTTAGGTAAGGATATGACGCCATAGTCGTGGTGTATTGGTCGATTACATTTGATATTCCGAACGGAAGTGCAAGCAACACCATAAGGATTATTGCACTGACACCAAATCCTAAATTCTTTAACAGCTTTTCTTTGCTGAAATCTTTTATAAATACATTTTCGATTATACCGAATATAAGTATAGGCGTAAATATAAATGCCTGCGGTTTTATGAATATACATATTGCGAACATAAAATATGAATAAATCATTTTCTTTTCGCTTATGAAGTATATCATAAGCAGTATGAACAATGTATATACCGAATCGACTTGTCCCCAAAGAGAACAGTTTACTATAGTTGCGGGATTGAAAAGGTATAGCGATGCGAACACAGTTGAAAGTCCGTCTGAAAACTTTTTCTTTGCAACTTTATATATAAGTACACCGGCGAGAATATCGCATACAATAGCCGGAAGTTTTACAAGTGCATATTGCGCACCGTCGGAGAAACCGAACAGTTTTTCAATCGCACCGACTATATAGAGGACATACATATATCCCGGCGGATAGTCGTGAAACATATCGAGTGTGTAAAACTTACCGAAACCGTTTTCAAAAACGGCGTTTGACCAGCCTATGAAACAACTCATATCAGTGTTGTGTCCTCTGTAGACCGCTCCGAGGATTAAACGAAGTATAAATGCCACTGCCGCGGCGGCAATAATATACATTGCGTTGTTATCCTTTTTCACATTGCTTTTTAGTGCCGGATTGATGTAATATGACCATACAGCAAAAGCGGCAAGTGCCGAGAAAAGCACTGTTAATGAAATTCCAAGTCATATTTTCACCTCATATTTTAATAATTATTATCTCAACTTATTATTTTACTATATATTCCTATATAATGCAAGCATAAAAAAATATAAATATTTTTTCAAAAAAAATGTTTGAACTTGTAATATGGTGGTATATATATAGTAACAAAGATAATTTATTAAAAATAATCTTTGGCTAAACACAAAAGGAGTGAGTTTTATGAAGTTCAAAATTATTGGCAGAAGATACGATGTGACAGATAAGATCAGAGATTATGTTGAAAAGAAATTGGGAAAGCTTGATAAGTTTTTCAAAGATGAATCTGAGGCAAGAGTCGTAATCGGAACGATTAAAGATAATGATTATATTGAAGCTACAATTTATGCGGCAGGTATGATGTACAGAGCAGAGGCATCGGATAAAGAAATCCTTGCAGCAATCGATAAGATTGTAGACGTTATCGAAAGACAAATCAGAAAGAATAAGACACGTCTTTCAAAGAAGATAAAGAGAGATGCTACTCTTGACGCAAAACTAATCAGCGGTGCGACTTATACAGAGGGTGAAGAAACAAAAGAATTTGAAGTTGTTAAGACAAAGAGATTTACCGTTAAGCCTATGAGTGTTGAGGAGGCTATTCTTCAAATGAATTTGTTGGGTCACACATTCTTCGTATTCAAAAATCAGGAAACTGATGAAATGAATGTTGTATATAAGAGAAAAGACGGCAAATATGCTGTTATTGAATCAATAGAATAATATGCAGTGATGCACCTTTCGGGGTGCATCATTTTTTATATAATGTTTTTTCGTTTTGGTTAAGTCCTAAAAACCACATTGACACTGCATAAAAGACGGTGAAGATAATACCGCACAAAGCTATTGAGAACAAATTATCCGAAACAAAATGACGGATTACGATTATCGTCAAAATCGGAATAATCAAAGACGGAATAAATTTAAAAATCTCTTTCCAAAAATATTTAATATCAAGTCCGACGCGTTTATGATAATATATATTCATTATAATTATATTCCCGACAACAAGGCTTAAAGCCGTACCGAATGCGCAGCCAAGCTCGCCGAATTTTATACACAGCGGAATACTTACGGCAATATTAATTGCGGCGATTACAAAGTACAAAACCGAGCGGAATTTGTGCATATCTTTTGCACGCTGAATTTCAATACCGATAGATTGAATTGAAGTTACAAGCAGCGGCGAAATAAGCAGTAATGCGGTATAGTAGGGGATATTGCTGTCAATCCCCGACCAAAGTTTGATAAAAGGTTTGCCTACTGCGATTATCATAAGATAAATATAAGCCATAACGACAAACTGCACTCTGCCGAATGACGCAAAAAATTTGCTTGTTTCTCTGTTGTCGGCATGGTTTGCGATAAGCGTATGTGCCTTTGGCGTCATAAGTGACGAAAGTGCATAGGAAAATGTAAGGAAATATCCGTTGAATTGAGAACCTACTGAATAAACGGCTACATTTTTTGCACCGCTGAAAATTCCGAGCAGAATTTTATCGACATTCCAATTAATTTGGTCACTTATAATATTCAAAAACACAAAAAAAGAAAATACCGAAAGCTGTTTGAAAACATTTTTATCAAATGCAAAGCAAAATCGCATATTAAGTTTTTTTATACAATACACCATACCGCAAAGCAGTTTTATAACGGTAATCGCCGTCATACAAATCGCAACGGAAACCGCACCGTGTCCCATAATGAGCAACGGAAAAGTCAGCATAGGATTTAAAAGTGACGATATTATAATCAGAATTTTCTGAAACGAAAACCGCTCTTGTGCGATTATGTACGAATCGGATATACTGCACGGAAATGTAAACGCAAGGTTTACGGTCATTATGCCGAGCAATGTTTTCAGTAATTTTATCTCGCTTGCGGTCATTGATTTGCCGAACAGAGTTGATGTGTTCATCGTTATAAAACCGCCGACGATAAGCGATAAAATTGAAACGGAAATAAATATTATCGTAAACATACCGTTCAGAACCGATATTGCGTTATTGTCATTGTTGGCTTCGTATTGTGAATAAAAACGCATATACGAACTTCCGAAACCGAAGCTTAAAATGCTGAGACTTGACATTGTGGAGACGGCAAGCTGAAGAAGCCCGTAATTGCTTTCACCCAAAAGTCTAAGCATAACGGGAGTGTATAAAATGCTGATTATGCTTTGTATAAAAATGGATATATATGAAAGTATAAATCCTGATTTTAAATTTCTCATATTGCTACCTCATCTGAAAAATCTTTGCCAAAATCTCACAATGTTTATACAGACGGTAAGTAAAAAAGGTCTGTTTCTTTTTATAAGTTTGAAGTACATACGGTGGAAAAACGGCAAGGAGGAAATATCTGTTTTATCGATAAAACCTTTTTCATCGGCAAATGTACATATTTCTCTGATGTGATTTAGCTTTGTCTCAATCGGAACTGAATTTGCTTTTTTCAGTTCGTTGCTTATTGCGGTTTTCACAAGATAAGAATAGTAGTATTCAAGTTGATTTGAATACGGTGAATTTGCGATTGATGAATTTGACAAAAATTCATACAGTGACTTGAAACAGTCAAAATATGAACTGTCATAACTTACCGTCATTTGAGTGCGGGAACGTCTGTAATGATACAAAGACAGGTTTTCCAAGAAATACAGACTGTCACATTCAAGCAAATACGGATATACACAAGCCGCATCCTCACCGGTGCGAATATCGTCATCAACCGCCATTTGATGTTTAATGAGTTTTTCTCTTTTGTAGAGCTTATTCCATATGACAGGGTATATTCCGAACTTATAAAACACACCCGTATAAATCATTTTAGGAAACACGTTATTTTCAAGCTGTTCACGATTATAGTAACCGCCGCTTATATTGATATGCGTGCTGCCGGAAGAAAGCGGAACGGACTTGTTTTCGTGTTCAACGTCACACATAACCATATCGCAATTATATTTTTCCATTGCATTAACCATATGTTCGTACATATGCTTGTCAATCCAATCGTCACCGTCAACATAGCCTGCATATTTGCCGACTGCAACGGAAAGCCCTGCTTTTCTTGCACTGACAACGCCGCCGTTTTCTTTATGAATAACTCGTACACGACTGTCTTTTTTTGCGGCGGCGTCACATATTTCGACGCTGTTGTCCGTTGAACCGTCATCTACAAGTATAAGTTCAAAATCTGTAAAGGTTTGTGAAATAATGCTGTCGATACATTTAGGCAGAAAAGAACCTACATTGTAGACAGGTACGATAATACTAAGTAATATGCTCATTCACGTTCTCCTTTACATATGATTTTGCTATTGACAGTTTGTGTCAACACTTTATTAAGTATATCATTTTTAACGGTTACAGTCAATCATAAGTATTTACAAAAAAATATGTTTATGATATTATTAATAGAACAAACGGGAACGGAGGAAAGTATTGGAAACAGCAGTTAGTGTGATAATACCTGTATATAATTGTGAAAAAACAGTAGGAAGATGTATAAACAGCGTGCTTAATCAAACGCTTGCCAATATCGAAGTGATAGCGGTAAATGATGGTTCGGACGACAGTACTTTGAAGGTATTAAAAGGTATAAATGACGATAGATTAAAAATTATTTCTCACCTTAATTACGGTCAAGGATATGCAAGAAATAACGGAATGTCTGTTGCAAACGGTAAATATATTGCATTTGTTGACGCTGACGATACAATAGAGGAATTTATGCTTGAAAAAATGTATGAAAAAGCCGAAACGGAAAATGCGGATATGGTGCAGTGTAATTTATATGACATATATCCCGACAGAACAAGAAAAATTCAGCTTAAACCACTGGACAAGACAGTTATCGTTGAGGATAAGGGCGAGTATGCCGATAAATATTTTTCAACGTGCTATCACAGTTATGAAATTTGTAACAAACTTATACGAAGAAGCTTTCTTGAGGAAAATAACTTGAAATTCTGCGATACAAAGAAATATTTTTCAGAAGACTTAATGTTTAATTTAAAGATGCTTAGCTGTTTAAAAAAAGTTTGCTTTATTTCCGAGCCTTATTATAATTACTATCAGTATGAAACAAGTCATTTTCATAATGTAAGCAACGGGGAGCGAAGATTGGCGGCGATATGCGATTTGTTCATTGACTATATGGCAGAGGCAGAGCCTGAAATGAAAAAGGCGGTGTCATTTACCGCGTCAATGATTGTTACATATAATATAGGACGATGTGCAAAATTATCATATGAATCGGCATACAGAGTTATGACAAGCCATGTTTACAGAAAATATTTAAAGTCCGCGCTTACACGAAAATGCAGTATCAAGCATAAGGCGTTTTTCCTTGCATTGCTGATTTTTCCGCTAAGATGGCGAATGAAAGTTGCGTCTTTGTATGCGTGGAGATGGGAAGTTTAAGGAATGAGTAAAAGATTGAGGATTTTGCTTGACGGATATATTGACGGTAATTTCGGCGATGACCTTATGCTGTATCTTGCGGCTGACGGACTTAAAGAACATAAGCTGTATATAACATCTCCCAAACTTGATATTGCCGAATATACTGAAGAAAAAAGCGGTTTTGACTGTTATTTAAAAGTGACAGGCTCGGGATTTTTGATACACAACAACAAAGGTATAGCTTATCGTATGCGTGATATGTACCGCGAAAAACGGTATTCAAAAAACAGAGCCGTTATAAACTGCAATATAAGCGGTTTTGTTAATCGCGTTGCCGAAAAAGTTATACAAAAGCAAATAAGCGACTATAATTTTGTGACGGTGCGTGACAGATATTCGTATGAATATATAACGAAGAATATGCCGAACGTAAAATGCGAAAAATATCCCGATATGGTGCTGTCGTTAAGTGATAAAATGATACCGAATGTGCATAGTGAAAATGCAATTGGGATAAGTGTGCATAAGAGTGCGGATATAAATTTGTTGGCAGAGATTGCGGACAGATTTATTAACGAAACAGGCAGAAATGTTTGTCTTTTGTGTTTTAATACAGGTTTGGAAGATGATGTTTCGGTGGCAAATCAAGTTTACGGTATTATGAAAAATAAACATATGACCGAAATTATACGATACACAGATATAAATGATATGTTGAAAAATATCAAGCGTTGCGGAGCAATTTTGGGAATACGTTTTCATTCGACTATACTGGCAATCAGAATGGGCATAGCTGTTGTGCCGATTGCGTATTCTGATAAGACAAAAAATGCACTTGACGAAATAGGTTACAGCGGTAAAATATATGATGTGAACAATATTGATACGGACGAAGTTTTGAGAAGTATTTTAAATGCAGTACCTTATAAATTAGACGGTAATATAATAAAATCAGCCGAAAATCATATAAAAAGATTTGACGAATACATCAAACGACAGTGTTAAAAGCTGTCGTTTTTTTGTATGTTTTTCACATTGTTTATACAGGTGTCTTTACAGGTGTAATGATAAGTGCTATACTGTTAAAAATAAATTATATAAGGGGTTTATATGTTATGAATGAACTTGTAAAAGAAATCGAGCAACTGAAGAAAGAGAAAAATGCTGTAATTCTTGCTCATTATTATGTTAATGATGAAGTGCAGGAAATAGCTGATTATATCGGTGACTCTTACTATTTGGCAAAAGTGGCAAGAGAGGTTGACGCAAAGACTATTGTTTTCTGCGGTGTGTCATTTATGGGCGAAAGCGCGAAAATTCTTAACCCGAACAAAACTGTTTTAATGCCGGATATGTCGGCAGACTGTCCTATGGCACATATGGCACAAGTTGAGAAAATCGAAGAAATGCGTGGAAAGTATGACGACCTTGCGGTTGTATGCTACATAAATTCAACTGCAGAATTAAAGTGTCACAGTGATGTTTGCGTAACTTCATCAAATGCGGTTAAGATTGTAAAATCATTGCCGAATAAAAACATCTTCTTTATTCCTGACGAAAATCTCGGCAGACACGTTGCAAAGCAGATACCTGAAAAGAACATTATATTAAACAAAGGTTTTTGCCACGTTCATGTTTCAATGACAGCTGACAATCTAAAGGCTATAAAGGAAAAATATCCGAAGGCACTTGTGCTTGCACATCCGGAATGTAAACAGGAAGTGCTTGACCTTGCCGACTACATAGGAAGTACATCGGGTATCATAAATTATGCAACTGAAAGCGACAACGAAGAATTTATAATCTGTACAGAAAGCGGAGTGGGCTATGAGCTTAGAACAAAAAATCCGAATAAGAAATTCTACTTTGCAGGTACAAAACATTTTTGCCCTAATATGAAATTAAACACAGTCGAAAAAGTCTGTCACGTTTTAAAAACAGGTGAAAACGAAGTGCATGTAAGCGACGAAACAAGATTAAAGTCACTTGTGCCACTTGATAAAATGCTTGAAATGGCAAAATAAGGAGAATATATATGAAAACAGATATAGTCATCGTAGGAACAGGCGTTAGCGGACTTTATTGTGCGCTTAATCTTCCTCGTGATAAAAAAATAGTAATGGTGACAAAGGCTGACGATGATAAAAGCGATTCGTTTTTGGCACAGGGCGGAATATGCGTTTTGAAAGACGAAAACGATTATGACAGTTATTTTGAGGACACAATGCGTGCCGGTCACTATGAGAACAACAAAGAATCGGTTGATATAATGATTCGTTCATCGAGGGACGTTATAAATGACCTTGTAGGATACGGAGTGCGTTTTGAAAAGGAAAACGGTGAATTTGCGTACACAAAAGAGGGCGCACACTCTACGTCAAGAATACTGTTTCACGAAGATATAACAGGTAAGGAAATTACATCACATCTTTTGACGGCGGTAAAGGAGCTTGACAACGTAACGATTATCGAAAACTTCACAATGGTTGATATAATCGAAGAAAATAATGAATGTTTCGGTATAATCGGTTACGGCAAGGACGGCAAATATATTGATATTCAAGCTGATTTTACTGTGTTTGCAACAGGTGGTATCGGCGGTCTTTACAAGCACTCGACAAATTACAGACACCTTACGGGTGATTCGCTTGCGATAGCGCTTAACCACAATATAAAACTTCAAAATATTGATTACATTCAAATACACCCGACAACGCTTTATTCAACAAAGAAAGGCAGAAGATTTCTTATTTCCGAATCTGTCAGAGGTGAGGGAGCGGTGCTTTTTAACTCACATATGGAACGATTTGTTGATGAGCTTTTACCTCGTGATGTTGTCGCAAAAGCAATACAGGAGGAAATGAAAAAGGATAATAAACCGTATGTATGGCTTTCTATGAAGCCTATTCCTACCGAAATGATTAAAAACCATTTTCCTAATATATACAAGCATTGTCTTGAAGAAGGTTATGACGTTACAAAAGAATGTATTCCCGTTGTGCCGTCACAGCATTATTTTATGGGTGGTATCGACGTTGATAAATACAGCAAGACGTCAATGGACAGACTGTATGCAGTCGGTGAAACGGCGTGCAACGGTGTTCACGGCAAAAATCGTCTTGCAAGCAATTCACTTCTTGAAAGTCTTGTTTTTGCAAAACGTGCGGCAAAACGTATGATTGAAACATACAGTAAGACAAGTGGCAGAGAAGTTACGATAGATAAGGATTTATATAAGAATTACAAAGACAAGTACAAAGATGAAATTCTTGAGGAGATAGAAAGGGAGAGAAAGAAACATGAATAATATAACAATGGCGCTTAATGCGGACGAGCTTATTTTGAGTGCGTTAAGAGAGGATATTACAAGCGAAGATATTACAACAAATTCGGTAATGCGTGAATATCAGCTTGGTGAAGTTGAGCTTATTTGTAAGCAGGACGGCGTTATCGCAGGACTTGACGTTTTTAAGAGAACATTTGAATTGCTTGACAGCAAAACGGAAGTTACTTTTACAAAAAAAGACGGAGATACCGTAAAGAACGGCGATAAAATCGGTGTTGTAAGAGGTGATATACGCGTGCTTCTTTCGGGCGAAAGAACGGCACTTAATTATCTTCAAAGAATGAGCGGTATTGCGACATATACACGTTCAATAGCCGACCTTTTAAAAGGCAGTAGAACAAAACTTCTTGATACAAGAAAAACCACACCGAATATGCGTGTATTTGAAAAATACGCGGTAAAAATAGGTGGCGGATATAACCACAGATATAATCTGAGTGACGGAATACTTTTAAAGGACAATCATATCGGTGCTGCAGGCGGAGTTAAAGAGGCTGTACAAATGGCAAAGGAATATGCACCGTTTGTAAGAAAGATTGAAATTGAAGTTGAAAATCTTGATATGCTTAAAGAGGCACTTGACGCAGGTGCGGATATAATAATGCTTGATAATATGAGCGTTGAAGATATGAAAGAGGCTGTTAAACTTGTCAGCGGAAAAGCTGAAACAGAGTGCAGTGGCAACGTGACAAAAGAAAATGTTGAAAGACTTGTTGATATAGGAGTTGACTATATTTCAAGCGGTGCGCTTACTCATTCGTCACCGATTCTTGATTTGTCATTAAAAAAATCTTCACGCAATTTAAAGAAAGGTTGTGGGACTTAATATGAACGCAGTCGAAAGACGACAGGAAATTGTAAGACTTATAACCACAAATGATGAAGCAATGTCAGGAAGTATGCTTGCAAAAGAACTTGACGTTTCAAGACAGGTTATCGTACAGGATATAGCACTTTTAAAGGCGGCAGGATATGAAATTTTATCTACAAACAAGGGATATGTGATAAATGATGTGGCGGCACATACGAGAGTGTTTAAGGTATATCATACGAACGACCAAACGGAAGATGAGCTTACAACGATTGTCGATATAGGCGGAACGGTTGTTGATGTGTTTGTGTGGCACAGAGTTTACGGAAAAATCGAGGCTAAACTTAATGTTGCGTCAAGAAGAAATGTTCAGCAATGTATAGACGGACTTGTCAGCGGTAAATCATCGGCACTTATGAATATAACGTCGGGGTATCACTATCATACCGTAAAAGCCGACAGTGAGGAAACGCTTGACCTTATTGAAAAAGCACTTGCAAAGAAGAATTATCTTGCACCGGAAATATAAAATATTTCTTTTTCGGTTATAATAAACTATAATGTAATCGAAAGGAGATAAAATTATGTGTCACAGACAGATTAAAATAACAACGTATGACAGATTATTAAGGGCGTGGGAAAATTCTATGGAGGCGGTAAGAGATTTTCAAAGCTATGCCGATTTGACGGAGGACAACGACAAAGCAAAACAGGCTTTTTATGATTTTGCGGAAAACAGTGCAAAGCAAGCGGCAAAACTTCGTAATTTACTGCTTGAATACAAGAAAAGTAATGCTTGACAATATCATTGATTTGTGCTAAAATATCAAACAAAGTGGAACCTAAGGTTACACAAAGGGGTACACCACCTTACAGGGTGTAGTACTTCTTTGTGTAACCTTTTTGTTTTTAAAATAAAAAAGGAGGTTGTTCTTTATGATTTATATGAACGGTAAAGAAACGGAAAATTGCAAAAATCTTAGTGTCTTGCTTGAAAACAGCGGTTTCAGACGTGACAGAATAGCGGTTGAAATTAACGGCGAAATAATCAAAAAGTATGATTATGATAAAACCGTTTTGAATGACGGTGATAAAATTGAAGTTGTCAGCTTTGTGGGAGGCGGTTGATTTATGATTACTTTTGAAGAATACGAAAATGCCTTAAAACAGCGTCACGGCGAAAGAATATATAATATATTAAGTCATTCGTCTGTTGCAATAGCCGGTCTTGGCGGACTGGGCTCAAATATTGCAATGTATCTTGCAAGAGCCGGTGTGGGACATTTGCACCTTGTGGATTTTGACAAAGTGGATATTACAAATCTGAACAGGCAACAGTACGATATAGCAGATTTGGGAACACTGAAAACAGACGCGCTTACAAAGAATATTAAAAGGTTTAATCCGTTTATCGAAATAACGTCGCAATGCGTTAAAGTAAACGAAGACAATGCTGCTGAAATATTCGGCGGATATAAAATAGTGTGCGAGGCTTTTGATAAGGCTGAAAACAAAGCAATGCTTGTAAACAGTATCTTGTCTGAATGTGGGGACACTAAAATTGTATCGGGTTCCGGTATGGCGGGTTTCGGCAGTTCAAACACGATTGTTACGCGAAAAATAAACGACAGATTTTATTTATGCGGGGACGCTGAAAGTGATATGAATGACGGACTTGCACTTGTCGCACCGAGAGTGGCAATATGTGCCGCACATGAGGCAAATATGATTTTAAGACTTTTAATAGGAGAGAAAGAGGTTTAATAAATGAACAAAGAAGATAAATTAATTTTAAACGGACACGAATTTACATCACGATTTATTTTGGGCTCGGGAAAGTATTCGCTTGAACTTATAAAAGCGGCGGTTGAAAATGCCGGAGCGGAGATTATAACTCTTGCCCTAAGACGTGCCGCAGGCGGTGACGTTGCGAATATACTTGATTACATACCAAAGGGTGTAACGCTTTTGCCGAATACCTCCGGTGCGAGAAATGCCGATGAGGCAGTAAGAATTGCAAGACTTGCAAGAGAAACTGGCTGCGGTGACTTTATAAAAATTGAGGCGATAAGGGACACTAAATATCTTTTGCCTGATAATTACGAAACTTTGAAAGCGACTGAAATTCTTGCGAAAGAAGGATTTGTTGTAATGCCGTATATGTATCCCGATTTGAATTTTGCGAGAGATTTACAAAATGCGGGTGCGGCTTGTATAATGCCGTTAGGCTCACCTATAGGGTCAAACAAAGGTCTTTGCACAAAGGAATTTATAAAAATTCTTATTGACGAAATCAATTTGCCGATTATTGTTGATGCAGGTATAGGCAGACCGTCACAGGCTTGTGAGGCAATGGAAATGGGCGCGGCGGCAGTTATGGCAAATACGGCGATTGCGACAGCCGGTGACGTGCCGAAAATGGCACAGGCATTCAAAAAAGCAATAGAGGCAGGACGTGAATCGTATCTTGCAGGCTTTGGTGATGTGGTTGAAAAGGGTGCGAGAGCGTCATCGCCGCTTACGGGATTTTTACACGATTAATTTTGAAAGGTTACGAAAATGAAAGAAAGAACAAATCATATGGAATATATGGAGGGTATGGAGGTTATCGACTCTACTCTGCTTGATGAAGTCATATCGGCTATGGACGCGTATGACTATGATAAATATACGGATAAAGACGTGGAAAATGCACTTTCTCACGATGTACTTACAACGGAAGACTTCGCGGCACTTCTTTCACCGGCGGCACTTAACCACCTTGAAGAAATGGCACAAAGAGCACAAATTGAAACAAGAAAACATTTCGGAAATTCTATTTCGATGTTTACGCCTTTGTACATAGCAAATTACTGTGAAAACTATTGTATTTACTGCGGTTTTAACTGCTATAACAAAATTCGCCGAGCAAAACTTTCGGAAGAAGAAATTGAAAAGGAAATGCAGGAAATCGCGAAAACAGGCTTACAGGAAATTTTACTTTTGACAGGTGAAAGCCGAAAAATGTCAGACGTCGAATATATCGGCAATGCTTGTAAAATAGCGAAGAAATATTTTAAGGTTGTCGGTGTTGAGGTTTATCCGATGAACTCTGACGAATACGCACATCTGCACAAGTGCGGTGCAGATTTTGTGACGGTATTCCAA
>ENA-OPYX01000557-OPYX01000557.1-human-gut-metagenome-genome-assembly--contig:-NODE-557-length-21802-cov-4.198293_pt1 | contig 21802 bp, 18 predicted proteins | sample MGYA00242639_ERZ504486 | MGnify/ENA primary metagenome ERZ504486 (study PRJEB26092, sample SAMD00036296) | human gut metagenome | host: Homo sapiens | study: EMG produced TPA metagenomics assembly of... | reverse complement strand
GGATAATTTGCCCAGAACGCCATAATAAAGGTTGCCAGTGCAGAGGCCAGTGCGGTAGCTGTGAAGACGGCTCCGTTGTCCATTCCTGAAGCACTTAACATGTTAGGGTTAACTGCGAGTATATACGCCATGGTAAGAAATGTGGTAATACCGGCCATCACTTCTGTTTTTACCGTGGTGTTATGCTCTTTCAGTTTAAAGAGTTTTTCCATGGTTTATTTCCCTCCTCTGATTAAATGGTAAAATTATAAAAACTCTATTAAGATTGTAATGGATTGCCTCCCGGTTTGTCAACGCGGACTTCCCAAAAAGGTGGGAATACGCTATAATGAGCATAATTCTAATATGAATGAGGCAACTGTTAATAAAACAGATATAACGGTTCGCTATCTTCGCAGTTACGAACCAATAGCTACGGAACCGTTGCAGACAGACAATCTAAGTGACAGCAGAAAGTGAGGAAATTCTATGAAATTTACGAAAATGCAGGGTATCGGAAATGATTATGTATATGTAAACTGTTTTAAAGAAAAGGTTGAAGATCCCGGAGAAGCAGCGATCAAAGTCAGTGACCGTCATTTCGGAATCGGTTCTGACGGACTGATTCTGATAAAACCATCCGAGGTGGCAGATTTCCAGATGGATATGTACAACGCAGACGGTTCCCGTGGAGCGATGTGTGGAAACGGAATTCGCTGTGTGGCGAAATACGTATACGATTACGGTCTGACAGACAAAACATCTGTCTCTGTGGAGACGGCAAGCGGCATCAAGTATCTGGATCTGACCGTGGAAAACGGGAAAGTGGTGCTGGTAAAAGTTAATATGGGCGCACCGATCCTCGAAGCCGCAAAAATCCCGGTAGTTTCCGAAAAAGAGCAGGTGATCAATGAACCCCTTCTGGTAGACGGAAAAGAATATCGCATCACCGGCGTATCAATGGGTAACCCACATGCGATCACATACATTGACGATGTAAAAGGATTAGACATCGAAAAGATCGGTCCGAAGTTTGAGTTCCATCCGGCTTTTCCTGACAGGGTAAATACAGAATTTGTGAAGGTGCTGGATGATCATACCGTAGAAATGCGGGTGTGGGAACGTGGTTCCGGGGAGACACTGGCATGTGGAACAGGTGCCTGTGCGGTAGCTGTGGCTTCGATTCTGAACGGATATGTGAAAGAAGAGGAAGTGACAGTGAAACTGCTCGGCGGGGATCTGAAGATTTACTGGGATCGGGAAGAAAACCTGGTATACATGACCGGGCCTGCAGCGGTTGTGTTTGACGGGGAGATCGAACTGTAAAAAGAGAATAAAGGTTGCTAAAGCGGACGGGAGCGGCTGGAGTTTCTTGTCCGGGCAACGTGGGCAGGGGAACTTTGAACTAATCCCTAACTGCGACTAAGACTCTCGCGAGAGCGCTCGAGCCTAAGTCTCCGTAAGGGCTGGATTTCAAAGCTTCCCCTAACCGCCCACAAAGTGTTGCCCGGACAAGAAACTCCAGCCGCTCCCTGAGCGTTAGAGCGTGTCTGAAAAAGGCTTTTCGTGAGCTGCGAGTCTCAGTTTGCGGAAATGATTTTTCAGACACGCTCTAGCAAAGGGTGAAGTGAGGATGTGTGGGAAAGGGGGGTGGCAGAAAATAAATAGAGCATAGGTTTGAATGTAGTACAAGAAAAGTACATATCTCTGTTTTGAAGTGTAAAAATAGTACGATACATTAAGAATTAAATCATGTAGATAAGATAAATAAGAACAGACAGATGAGTAAGGCAAGAGAATGTAAAAACAATAGCCAGAAAATACACTGGGTCAAAAAATTGACCTGAAAGTCGAAAAATAATGGTTAATTTGGAAGAACCTTCAAATAGAAAGAATTCAGTCCCAGCCAACACACAGCGAGAGGGATCGGGGGTCCCGGGGGCAACAACACTTTTTGGGCGTTTAGGGCAAGCTTTGAAATCCGACACTTACGGAGACTTTCACTTGGGTCAGCTGACCCAAGCGAATATAGTCGCAGTTAGTGGCTAGTTCAAAGTTGCCCTGCCCAAGTTGTTGCCCCCGGGACCCCCGATCCCTCTCGCGTCCCTTTGGCAAAACCTATCTAAGAATTTTATAACAGAGGAATATTATGCTCTTCCGCCAGTTTCACCGTCTCCTCCGGCCATAACGAACAGTGAACCTCTCCGATATGAGCCTTCCGCAGATAAAACATACAGATACGGGACTGTCCGATACCGCCACCGATCGTAAACGGCAGTTCATCATTCAAAATAGCTCTCTGGAAATCCATTTCCGCACGTTCCTCACAGCCACAAACCTCCAGCTGGTGCTTCAGAGCAGCTGCATCCACACGGATACCCATGGAAGAAAGCTCCAGAGCGATATCCAGAACCGGATAATAAACGATGATATCACCGTTCAGCTCCCAGTCATCATAGTCCGGTGCACGACCGTCGTGTGGTTCGCCGGATGCCAGCATCTTACCGATCTGCATGATGAAAACGGCACCCTTCTCCTTCACAATCTTATATTCACGATCTTTGGGAGAGAGACCAGGATACATATCTTCAAGTTCCTGGGAAGTGATAAAGAAAATATCCTTCGGAAGAATCTCTTCGATATAATCATACTGAATTGCCATGTATTTTTCAGTCTTCTTCAGTGCAGAATAAACGGTGCGGACAACATCTTTTAAGGTGTCCACATTACGCTCTTCCCGTGTAATGATCTTTTCCCAGTCCCACTGATCCACATAGATAGAATGGATATTGTCGGTATCTTCATCACGATCGGATGGCAACCATATCGGTATACAGTCCTTCTCCATGTGCAAAACCATACATTTTTCAGTGCATAACGTTTCCATTTGCAAGAGAATGTACGATCTCAGCTTTCTGATCCGGCGATTCCTTGATATCGAAGGTAACCGGGCGTTCTACGCCGTTCAGATTATCGTTCAGACCGGATGAAGGATCTACAAAAAGCGGTGCGGACACACGCAGCAGATTCAGGCGGTCAGAAAGGGTTTTCTGAAAAAAATCTTTTACGGTCTTAATACCAACCTGTGTATCGTGAAGCGACAATGCAGGCTGATAATTTTCCGGAATAATAAAATGTTCCATAACAATCCTCCTCAAATTTGAAAGGCATCCAGCTAAGAATCACGGCAGACACCAACAACTCTTTACCTGTCTACCCCGGTATTATGGTAATATTATAGCAGAAAACCCCCCGAATACAACAATTGATTTTGCTATATCCATGCCAAAACATTCCGCGGGATATTACCAGTGAACAGTAACCGGAATATCGCATATGCACAGTAAGGATTAATTCTGCCTTGTAACTTAACATCAATTGTGCTACTGTAGTAAGCAGAGTACGTTTGGGAAGGTCGGGAAACGGGATGGAACAGGAAAAAATACTTGTGGTTCTTCCTGTAAAAGAAGAACATAAAGAACGAATCAGAAATGCAGCACCGGACGCAAAGACAACTTACTGCCTGGAAGCAGAGGTGACAAAAGAACAGGTGCAGGATGCAAATATTATTATCGGAAATGTGAAACCGGAATTCTTAAAAGATTCTCGGAATCTGCGCTGGATACAGTTAAATAACGCCGGAACAGAAGGATTTTGTGTACCGGGTATTCTGCCAAAACAGGCACAGCTGACCAATGCAACCGGAGCGTATGGAATGGCGATCTCCGAGCATCTGATTGCGATGCTGTTTGCGCTCCAGAAACGCCTGGACATTTACCAGAACCAGCAAAAAGACCACCACTGGGAGAAACAGACCCATATGATGGTTACAGAGGGAAGCCATGTCCTGGTGATCGGTCTTGGAGATATCGGAACGACATTTGCAAGAAAAATGAAAGCACTGGGCGCGCATGTGACAGGTATCAGAAAGAGCCGGAAACCGAAGCCTGAATATGTGGATGCACAATACACGATGGAAGCACTGCCGGAACTTCTGCCACAGGCAGATATTGTGGCACTGAGCCTTCCGGGATACAGTGACACCAAAGGCGTCATCGGTGAGAAAGAATTACACTTGATGAAAGAGAATACTATTCTGTTAAATGTAGGCCGCGGAACTGCGATTGACAGTCTGGCTCTTGCGAAAGCCCTGCAAGAGGGAGCGATTTATGGGGCAGGTCTTGATGTCACAGATCCGGAACCACTGCCGGAAGATCATCCGCTGTGGGATGCGCCGCATTGTATCATTACGCCACATGTGTCCGGCGGATATGCACTGCCGGAGACACTGGAAAAGATTCTGGAACTTTCCATCGAAAATCTGGAACGTTATGAGAAAGGAGAAACCCTCCACAATATCATCGACTTTTCTACCGGATATGTGAAAAGATAAAAAAATGGCATTGGAAAAGTTGCATAAAAAAGTAAAATAAAAAAATGAAGAAGAATTTTCAGGGTTCTTCTCTTTCCTTTTGTAGTTAACCGTGTTATACTGTTGTATACAATATGTTGATTAAAATAAAGAAAAATACTATATATAGTAGTGAGGAGCGGGAACAATGGTATATATTATCAAGAAAGACGGCACCAAAGAAGAGTTTGATGCCAGTAAGATCAAGCGTGCGGTCAATAAGTCAGCCGGCCGTGTAATGTATCGGTTTACCGATGATGAGATTAATTTTTATCTGCAAATATGCAACTGACCGGGCGGAAGCGATGTCAAAAGAGCGAAAAGGCGGAATCCTGATCCAGGATATGCACAACATTGTGGAAGGCGCCCTGGAACAGGTGAATCCTGCAGTAGCCAAAAAGTTACCGTGATTACCGGAATTATAAAGTGGACTTTATCCACATGATGGATGAGGTATATACAAAGAGCCAGTCCATCCGTTACATCGGTGACAAAAGCAACGCGAACACTGACAGCGCGCTGGTGGCAACCAAGCGAAGCCTGATCTTTAATGAACTGAACAAAGAATTATACAGAAAATTCTTTATGAACCGGAACGAACTGCAGGCATGCAAAGATGGTTATATTTACATCCACGATCAGTCTGCGCGTCTGGATACAATGAACTGCTGTCTGTTCGATGTGGGATCCGTTCTGCGTGGCGGATTTGAGATGGGAAATGTCTGGTACAACGAGCCGAAGACCCTGGACACCGCATTTGACGTTATGGGTGATATCATCCTCAGCACCGCAGCACAGCAGTACGGCGGATTTACCGTACCGGAAGTAGACAAGATCCTGTCTCCGTATGCACAGAAAAGCTATAACAAATATTACGAAGAATTTCTGAAATATTCCGATCCGTCCTGGGAAGGAAGAGAAGAAAAGGGTCGTGTATATGCCTGGGAAAAAGTCTGCCGTGACTGTGATCAGGGATGGCAGGGAATTGAATATAAATTAAATACCGTTGGTTCCTCCCGTGGCGACTATCCGTTTGTTACTGTGACACTGGGACTGGGAACGGGAAGATTTGAAAAAATGATCTCAAAATCTCTGCTGAAAGTCCATATGGGCGGACAGGGAAAAGCCGGACATAAAAAACCGGTACTGTTCCCGAAGATTGTGTTCCTGTATGATGAAGAGATCCATGGAGATGGAAAAGAATGTGAAGATGTCTTTGAGGCAGGTGTTGCCTGCTCTGCAAAAACCATGTATCCGGACTGGCTGTCCATGTCAGGAAAAGGATATATTTCCAGTATGTACAAGCAGTATAAAAAGTAATCAGCCCGATGGGTGTCGTGCCTTCTTAAGTCCGTGGTATGAGCGTGGCGGTATGGAACCGGCAGATGAAAACGATGTGCCTGTCTTTGTCGGTCGTTTCAACATCGGTGCGGTCAGCCTGCATCTTCCGATGATCCTGGCAAAAGCCCGTGCAGAGAACACAGATTTTTATGAAGTTCTGGATTTCTATCTGGAGATGATCCGCGGACTGCATAAGAGAACATACGATTACCTTGGTGAGATGCGTGCTTCCACGAATCCGCTGGCATACTGTGAGGGCGGTTTCTACGGAGGCCATCTGAAACCATCCGATAAGATCCGTCCGTTACTCCGTCCGATGACAGCCTCCTTCGGTATCACAGCACTGAACGAACTGCAGGAACTTTACAATGGTAAATCCATTGCCGAAGACGGAGAATTTGCACTGGAAGTGCTTCGTTATATCAATGATAAGATTAATGTATACAAAAAAGAGGATCAGATCCTGTATGCAATTTACGGAACACCGGCTGAGAGCCTTTGCGGTCTGCAGGTAGAGCAGTTCCGCAAGATGTACGGTATCGTGCGCGGGGTATCCGACCGTCCGTATGTGAGCAACAGTTTCCACTGCCACGTAACTGAGGATATTACTCCTATCCAAAAACAGGATCTGGAAGGAAGATTCTGGGAACTGTGCAACGGTGGTAAGATCCAATATGTCAGATATCCGATTTCCTACAATGTACATGCTATAAAAGCACTGATCCGTCGGGCGATGAATCTGGGTTATTATGAGGGTGTGAATCTGTCGCTGGCCTACTGCGACGATTGCGGACATCAGGAGCTCGAGATGGATGTCTGCCCGGTCTGCGGTTCCAGAAACCTGACCAAGATCGACCGTATGAACGGATACCTGTCCTACAGCCGTGTGCACGGAGATACCCGTCTGAACGATGCCAAGATGGCGGAGATCGCGGATAGAAAGTCAATGTAAAAACATCAGAAATAATATAGAAATAATATGATAAGAAGAAATCCGTAAAATTCTGATCAGAAATCAGTTGTTTTACGGATTTTTTCTTTGTATTTGCAACCTGGTGTCTGACAGTATCCAAAGAAGGGCAGGGAGGAATAAATTCTGTGTATCACGAAGCGTGTTACAGGGAACGGAGTGAACAATCATAAATATACAGAAAATAAAAGGTGTATCTGTGAATTATATAGACAAAATCCATAGGATTATTTATACTTGATATAGATGTGCAAACAGGAGGGTACCAGTATGGGGGAAAAGACAGTTGATATGACGAAAGGGAGCATCCTGCCGAAGATGATTCGGTTTGCGCTGCCGGTGCTTCTTGGGATGCTGTTTCAGAGAATCTATAATTTTGTAGATGTTTATATAGTAGGAAGATATCTCGGAGATGAGGCGCTTGCTGCGGTCAGTATCGCAGGTGGAGCCATGTATCTGCTGTTTTCGATTATGATGGGCCTGACGACAGGAGTAAGCGTGGTGGTTTCGCAGTATTATGGCGGCGGGAATGAGAAAAAGTGACAGAAACCTTTGTTTCTTCTATCTACGTGGCGGTTGTATCTACGCTGATCATTACAATTGCGGGACTGATCGGGGCGCGGCCGCTTCTGAGGATCTTGCAGACCTCGAATGATCTGATTGACCAGGCAACGGTATATCTGATGGTTGTATTTGCCGGAGCAGTGGGAACGATGCTGTATAACTGGATCTCGGCGGTGCTGCGTTCTTTGGGAAATTCGGTGGTGCCGCTGGTATTCCTGATTATTTCGAGTGTGCTGAATGTGATTCTGGATATCGTCTTTGTGGTCTGGATTCCGATGGGAGTAGCAGGGGCGGCATTTGCAACGGTTCTGGCACAGTTGTTGTCCGGGATCGGATGTCTGGTTTATGCATGGAAGATCCTTCCGATTCTTCAGTTTACGAAAGAGGAACTGCGCTGCGACAGGGAGCTGGTAAAACAGATGTTGATTTACGGTGTACCGACCGGTCTGCAGATGAGTATTATCTCAGTGTCCGATATGACTTTACAGGCAATGGTCAATACCTACGGAACTGCTCTGATCGTGGCCTATGGTGTCTGCATCAAAGTGGAAGGTGTGGGATGGCAGATGGCGGAAGCCATCGGAACTTCCCTGGGAACCTTTACCGGACAAAATGTAGGAGCAAACCATCTGGATCGTGTGAAACAGGGAGTCAGATGTGCCTATCTGATGAATGCAGTCTGTTATGGAATATTCTGTCCGGTAATCTGGTTCTTTGCCCGTCCGATCATGGAAGCATTTACCGGCAATCCGGAATCGATCCGTTACGGTGTGGAATATATGAAGATCTTCAGCTGCTTCTTTTTTGTGGGCGGTATCCTGGTGGTTTATCATAATATCCTGCGGTCGGCAGGAGATGTAACCATCACCGTACTGATGGGAGTCAGTGAAATCATCACCCGAATCGGTTGCACCTTCCTTTTTACTGCTGTTTTTGGATACTATGGGCTGTGGTGGGTATCTCCGCTGACCTGGTGTTGCGCGATGCTGGTTGGTTGTGTCCGGTATTATTCAGGAAAATGGAAAAAGAAGGTACAGCTTCAGAGAGGAGAAAGTATACATGGGTAGAAAAAGAAAACCAAAGATGGAATACCGTTATTATGAAAATTCCGGCAGGAAGTCCGGTGCTTGCTTTGCTGGGGGATAAATGGGTGCAGAATTACGGAAGGGAGATTGATTATCTGCATTTTCATAATCATCTGGAAGTTGGGTTTTGCTATTATGGGGAAGGCACAGTTACTTTCAAAGAAGAAGACCTACCCTTTGACGGAAATATGTTTACGGTGGTACCGAAGAACTTTCCACATACTACAACCTCTACGGGAGACAGTATCAGTTACTGGGAGTGGCTGTTTATTGATGCGGACAAATTCCTGAGGGAAGTTTATAAAGATAACCCCAGGATGGCACAGAAAGTGATCGATCGCGTGAATAAGAGAGCCCATTTTGTGAGGGTTCAGGATAAACCGCAGATTGGGGCACTGGTGCAGCAGATCATTGTATGTATGCGGGAAAGAAAGGAATTCTATCTGGAAGAAGTGAAAGGACTGACCCTGGCTTTTCTTTTACAGGTGGCAAGGTGGAATCGGGAAGAAGCGGAAAAGGCAGAATTCGAGGCGGGAAATACCAGTCTGATCACACCGGCGATTGACTATATCAGCGAATGCTGTGACCGTCCGATCAAGGTGGAGGAACTGGCTGCGATGTGCCATATCAGTGAAACGCATCTGAGAAGGGTATTTCATGAATGTATGCAGATGTCGCCTGTTGAATATATCAATTGGGTTCGAATTCGCACAGCATGTGGGGAACTGAAGCGTACAAACGATACGGTGGGAGATATTGCCGTACGATGTGGTTTCTCCACATTATCCACGTTCAACAGGAATTTTCACAGGATTATGGGCATTTCGCCACAACAGTGGAGAAAGGATCCAGAACATTTTGAACGGAAATTGTTGAATTATGATATAAAAGCCGAAAAAGGGTGGTGAAAATCGTCAAAACACCTTAAATGGATGAAAATGCACAAAATCCTGTTAAATATGAGTACACATGCGGGAAAAGTATGGTATAATGTGTACATAATGATTCACGGAAAGTTCAAAAACTGTACACATTCACCAATGGGAAAAGCGAGTGAGAGATGCCGGTTTTTGGCAGAGTGAACAAATACATATCAGGAGGATATACATTTATGAAAAGAAAAATTGTAGCAGTTGTATTAGCTTCCACAATGGTATTCGGAATGACAGCTTGTGGCTCTTCAGGAGCAAGCGATTCCTCAAGCACAGGAAGCGACGCAGCAACAGACGACACAGCAACAGATGACGGTTCAGAAGATGCAAACGTTACAGAAGGAAGTTCTGATGATGAAAACACACTGACTGTTTGGACATGGGATCCGAACTTCAACATCTACGCAATTGAAAAAGCAGCAGAGATCTATGCAAAAGATCATCCTGGATTCAAAGTAGATGTAAGCGAGATCAAATCCGACGATATCGAAACAAGACTGACAACAGCTGTTTCTGCAGGAGATCTGAGCACGCTGCCTGACATTTTCCTGATGCAGGATAACTCCTTCCAGAAATATGCAACCAACTATCCGGACATCTTCACAGACCTGACAGATTCTGGAATCGACTTCAGCCAGTTCTCACAGGCGAAAGTTGCTTACTCCACACTGGATGGTAAGAACTATGGTATCCCGTTTGATAACGGTGCTGTTATCGAGTGCCTGCGTACCGATATGCTGGAAGAAGCCGGATACACAATAGACGATTTCACAGACATTACATGGTCTGATTTCATGGAAAAAGCAAAAGTTGTGAAAGAAAAAACCGGTCAGCCTATCCTGACATCTCAGGCTGGTTCACCTGACCTGGTAATGGAGATGCTGCAGTCCTGTGGACAGTCTCTGTTCAACGAAGACGGATCCGTTAACATCAAAGACAACAAAGCTCTGAAACCAATCCTGGAGATCTATCAGCAGATGGTTGCAGATGGAACATTAGTAGAAGTTACTGACTGGGATCAGTACATTGCATCTATCAACAACGGCACAGTAGCTGGTACTATCAACGGATGCTGGATCATGGCCTCTGTCGTAGCTAATGATGATCAGTCCGGAAAATGGGCAATCACAAATATGCCGAAACTGGATGGTGTTGACGGAGCTACTAACTACTCCAATAACGGTGGTTCTTCATGGGTAATCAGCTCTAACTGCCAGAAACAGGATCTTGCAATTGACTTTATGAAATCCACATTTGCTGGAAGCACAGATCTGTACGATGACATCATCTCCAAAGGAGCTCTGGCAACATGGGCACCAGCTGGCGATACAGATGTATATGCTCAGCCTGTAGAATTCTTCAGCAATGAAGCGGTTTATTCTAAGATCGTAGATTTTGCTACAAAGACTCCTTCCAATATCACTGGTCCATTCTACTATGATGCTCGTGATGCTGTAGGTGTTGCACTGTCCAATATCATCCAGAGTGGTGCAGATATGGACGATGAAATCGCAACCGCACAGGATACTGTAGAATTTAATATGGGTGGCTGATTCAGCTGAACAGTTAAAAACCAAGAAGTGAAAAATAAATAAGAAGAGGGTCTGCTTCGAAAAAAGCGGAGCAGACCCTCTCTTTCTAAGAAATCTCCAAAAGAAAGGAAGGATGGATTTCATGAGCAATCAGAAGAAAAAAGGATTGACACTGGCAAAGAAACACAACCTGACCGGTTGGGCATTCTTACTTCCTGCAACCCTGTTGATTGGCTGGATGAGTTTTTATCCGATGATTCGGGCGTTCATCCTGTCATTACAGACGGGCATGGGTGTAAACCTGAGCTTTAATGGCTTTGCAAACTATGCACGTATTTTAAAAGACCCAACGTTTAAACAGACATTATTTAACACATTCTTCTACCTGATCGTTCAGGTGCCGATTATGCTGGTGCTGGCGCTGATGTTTGCATCTATGCTGAACAACAAGGATCTGAGGTTTAAGGGCCTGTTCCGTACATGTATTTTCTTACCATGTGCGACATCTCTGGTTTCTTACGCTATGATCTTCCGTTCTCTGTTTGCAAATGATGGTTTCATTAACATGGTTCTGCGTAATTTGGGTATGTCACCGATCCTGTGGTTTGGTAATGCATGGACAGCCCGTGCCGTTATCATCATCGCGCTGGTATGGAGATGGACAGGCTACAACATGGTATTCTATCTGTCCGGTCTGCAGAATATCGAATATTCTGTATACGAAGCAGCGAAGATCGATGGCGCAAGTCCGATGCAGTCATTCTTCAAGATTACTGTACCACTTCTGAAACCGACCATCCTGCTGACAGCCATTACATCTACGAATGGTACCCTGCAGCTGTTTGATGAGTCCCTGAACCTGACAAATGGTGGTCCTGGTAAATCTACTATGACAATGTCTCATTATATTTACAACATCTCCTTTAAGCAGAGCCCGAACTTCGGTTATGCTGCGGCGATGTCTATCCTGATCCTGATCATGGTTGCTATTCTGGCAATACTTCAGATGAAAGTAGGTGACGAACGATAATGGGTAAAGGTAAAAAATTCTTCATGTATCTTATACTGTCAATCGCGTCAATTGTTTCTGTATTTCCACTGTACTATATGTTCTGTGCATCTACAAACAAGAGCGTTGACGTTATCGCCGGCAAACTGATTCCGGGAACGTATCTGATTGAAAACTACAAAGCACTGATCGCGAACCAGAATTTGGGACTGGCCCTGTGGAATTCCTTCCGAAATGCAACGGTTCTGACTGTCTTGTGTCTGCTGATTTGTTCCATCGCCGGTTATGGCTTTGAGATCTATCACGACAAAGGAAAAGATGTTGTGTTCACCATCCTGCTGACGGCTATGATGATTCCTTTTGCAGCCATCATGATTCCGATGTTCCGTATGTTTTCTACTCTGAAAATGGTAAATACTATGGGTGCATTCATGCTTCCATCCATTGCAACACCGTTCATGATCATGATGTTCCGTCAGGCATCCAGATCCTTCCCTCATGATATCATTGAGGCAGCAAGAATCGATGGTCTGAGTGAAGTTGGTATCTTCTTCCGTATGTTCATTCCTACCATGAAATCCACATACGCAGCAGCTATCATCATCACATTCATGGGTGCATGGAATAACTATCTGTGGCCAAAGGTAATTCTGCAGAATAAAGATGCGATCACCATGCCGATGCTGGTTTCTAACCTGTTAAGTGGTTACACCGTAGATTACGGTATGCTGATGTTGGGTGTATTTATCTGTACCATTCCTACAGCAATTATCTTCTTTGCTTTCCAGAAGAGCTTTACAGAAGGTATCACAGGTGCTGTTAAATAATAAAAATGTAGCTGTGCATATGCTGAAGGGTTATGTATAAGTAAATTGAGGCGGATATTTATAATATATGAATATCCGCCTGTTTTTTAGCAAAGATTGAAAAATAGGAGGAAAAAGAATGGGTACTTTCAATTACGATTTAGTAAAAGATCCTACTTATTTTAACGACAACCGTGTGGCTGCTCATTCAGACCACAGATATTACGCTTCTGTGGAAGCGATGGAACAGGAGGTGGATAACTTCCGTTGCAGCCTGAATGGACTGTGGAAATTCCATTACGCAAAAAATTACAACTCTACGATCCCGGGATTTGAGAAAACAGAATATTGTTGCAAATCATGGGATGATATCCGTGTACCGGCACATATTCAGATGGAGGGATATGATGTACCGCAGTATGCAAATGTACAGTACCCGTGGGAAGGAAGAGAAGAAGTAGAACTGGGTCAGATTCCGGAGAGATTCAATCCGGTTGCTTCTTATGTGAAATATTTTGAAGTTCCGGAAAGAGATGGAAGGCAAAAAAGTATTTATCTCTTTCCAGGGTGCAGAAAGTGGTATCGCTGTATGGCTGAACGGTAACTTTGTAGGATACAGTGAAGATACCTTTACACCGTCCGAATTCGAACTGACTCCTTATCTGAAAGAAGGAGAAAACAAACTGGCAGCTCAGGTCTTCAAATGGACCAGCAGCAGCTGGTGTGAGGATCAGGACTTCTTCCGTTTCTCGGGTATCTACCGTGATGTCTATCTGTATGCGATCCCGGAAGTCCATGTATCCGATGTGAAGATCCAGACACTTCTGGACGATACCTTCACCAAAGCGGATCTGGTGATCGATACCAAAGCAACAAAAGCCGGAAAAGTAAAAATTACATTATCCAAAGCCGGAAAAGAACTGCAGAGTGTGGAAGAAACACTGGCAGAGGAGTCTCAGTATGTGATGAAAGTGGAGAATCCTGAACTGTGGTCTGCAGAATCTCCTGTATTATATGATCTGTTACTGGAAGTGATGGATGAGAACGGACAGGTGACAGAAGTGATCCCTCAGAGAGTGGGCTTCCGTCGTTTTGAGATGAAAGATTCTATCATGATGCTGAACGGTAAGAGAATTGTCTTCAAAGGTGTTAACCGTCACGAATTCAGTTCTGTATCCGGCCGTGTGGTATCCAGAGAAGAACTGATCAAAGACCTGGTGACCATGAAACAGAACAATATCAATGCGATCCGTACCTGTCATTATCCGGATGCAGTCGGAATCTATGAACTGTGTGACGAATATGGTATCTACATGATCGCAGAATGTAACATGGAGAGCCACGGAAGCTGGGACATCAGCGCAGAACAGACCGGTGACTTCAGCAAAGTCGTACCATGTGACCGTCCGGAATGGATGGATATGATGCTTGATCGTGTTAACTCTATGTATCAGAGAGATAAGAACCATCCTGCGATCCTGATCTGGTCCTGTGGTAATGAATCTTTTGGCGGAAAAGTAATCTACGAGATGTCACAGCTGTACCGTAAGATGGATCCGAACCGTCTGGTACACTATGAAGGTGTCTGCCACGACAGAAGATATAACGATACCAGTGATATGGAAAGCCAGATGTATCCGTCTGTAGAAGCTATCCAGGAATTCCTGGAAAAAGACAGAAGCAAACCATTTATCTGCTGCGAATACACTCATGCAATGGGTAACTCCTGCGGAGGTATGCACAAATATACAGATCTGACCGATACCGAGCCGTCCTACCAGGGTGGATTTATCTGGGATTATATCGATCAGTCCATCTACAAAAAAGACCGTTACGGAAAAGAATTCCAGGCATACGGCGGTGATTTCAATGATCGTCCATGCGACTACAACTTCAGCGGAAACGGTATCGCATACGGCGGAGAAAGAGACGCATCTCCGAAGATGCAGGATGTGAAATTCAACTACCAGAACATCTCTGCCAAAGTGGAAAAAGACCAGGTAACCATCGTCAACAAGAACCTGTTTATCAACACTGATACCTTTGACTGCTTCGTAGTACTTGCAAAAGATGGAAAAGAAGTAAAAGAAGTTCCGATGGAAACTCATGTAGCTCCTTTGAGTGAAAAAACCGTAAGTCTGCCGATTCCGGTACAGAATCTGCCGGGTGAATATGCAGTTACTGTATCCTTCCGGCTGAAAGAAGATACCGTATGGGCAAAACGTGGTCATGAAGTGGCATTCGGACAGGGTGTCTACAAAGTAGAAGCACCTGCAAAAGCTGTAAACCTGCAAGATTTGAAGTGATCAGATCCGGTCATGACTTTGGTGTTCGCGGTGAAAACTTCGATGTGCTCTTCTCTTACCTGAATGGCGGTCTTGCTTCTTACCGTTACGGTGGAGTGGAGATGATCCAGATGATCCCAAGACCAAACTTCTGGCGTGCACCGGTTGACAACGATAACGGAAGCCTGATGCAGATGCGCTGCGGACAGTGGAAACTGGCCTCCATGTATCTGTCTCACAAATATCCAACCGGAGGACATTATCCGGGAATGCATATCCCTGAGATCGAAGTTTTGGATGACAGTGCAAAGATTACATTTACTTATGCAATGCCAACGACTCCGGCAACCGAGTGCAAACTGAGTTATCAGGTATATGGAGACGGAAGCATCCGCACCACACTGACTTATGATCCGGTAGAGGGTCTGGGCGATATGCCGGAATTCGGTGTTATGTTCAAGTTCGATGCAGATTACGACAATGTAACCTGGTACGGCATGGGACCGGAAGAAACCTATGTGGACAGATGTGAAGGCGCAAAACTGGGTATCTACAGGAACAAAGTGGAAGATAATATGGCAAAATACATGGTTCCGCAGGAATGCGGAAACAAGGTTGGCGTACGTTGGGCATCTGTAACAGACCGTAAGGGCAGAGGAATGCTGTTTACCGGTGATGCTATGGAATTCTCCGCACTGCCATATACACCACACGAGATGGAAAATGCGATGCATCCATTTGAGCTGCCACAGGTACACTACACGGTAGTACGTGTATCCAAACAGCAGATGGGTATTGCCGGAGATGACAGCTGGGGTGCAAAACCACTTCCGGAATATCTGATCAAAACCGATGAAAAGATGGAATTTACATTCACATTCAAAGGAATCTGATGAAACCTATAAATAAATAATTAAACGAAAGGAAAAGCCTTTCTCCTTGATGTGAAAGGAGAAAGGCTTTTTTGATAAGACAGGAGAAGAACTTATGGCAAGAGAAGTAAATTTTGGAAAAATGCTCCATGGTGGAGATTACAATCCGGAACAGTGGCTTCACAGCCCGGAGATTCTGGAAAAAGACATCGAATATTTTAAAAAAGCGAAAATCAATGAAGTATCCCTGGGTATATTTTCCTGGGCAGTACTCGAACCGGTAGAGGGAGAGTTCCATTTTGAATGGATGGAAAAGATCATTGACCGTCTGTATGAAAACGGTATTTCTACAATTCTTGCCACCCCGACCGGAGCAAGACCAAGATGGATGGCACAGAAGTATCCGGAGGTGCTTCGTGTAGATGCCAGCCGTCACAGAAATCTGTATGGAGAAAGACATAACCACTGTTATACATCTCCGGTATACAGAGAAAAGACAAGAATTATGAATACAAAACTGGCGGAAAAATTCAAAGACCATCCGGGTGTGATCGCCTGGCATATTTCCAATGAATATGGAGGAGAGTGTCATTGCCCGTTATGTCAGGCAGCCTTTAAAAACTGGCTGAAAGACAAATATCAGACAGCAGATAAGATGAACCGGGCATGGGCAACCACATTCTGGAGTCACCGCTATAACGATTTTGATCAGGTAGACAGTCCTTCCCCAAGAGGAGACAGCTCTCTTCACGGTCTGAACCTGGACTGGAAAAGGTTTGTAACAGATCAGACTGTGGACTTTGTGAAATGGGAGATCCAGGCTCTTAGGGATGCAGGATCCGACAAACCAACCACCATCAATATGATGTACGATTTCCAGGGATTAAATTATCACAAATTTGCTGATGTAGTAGATTTTGTATCCTGGGATAATTATCCACAGTGGCACAAGAAAGAAGAATACCTGACAGCTATGGATAATGGTATGCAGCATGATATTATGCGAAGCATTCAGAAAAAACCATTTTTACTGATGGAGAACTGCCCGTCGGCAACCAACTGGCAGTCCGTAAGCAAATTAAAGAAACCGGGAATGCTTCATGCAGCTTCCATGCAGGCTGTTGCCCACGGATCCGACAGTATTTTGTATTTCCAGCTTCGACAGAGCCAGGGTTCCTCTGAAAAGTTCCATGGTGCAGTGATCGATCATTATGGCAAGGATGATACCAGAGTATTTAAGGAGGTAACGGAAGTAGGAGAAAGTCTGGAAAAACTTCAGGAAGTTACCGGAGCGAAGAACCCGGCACAGGTGGCTGTGGTATATGACTGGGAGAACCGCTGGGCCATGGAAGACGCCCAGGGACCAAGAAATAAAGGACTGTTCTATAAGGAAACTGTGGAAAAATCCTATTACGCATTCCGCAAACAGGGACTGAATGTGGATATGATCGATATGGAGCAGGATCTGGATGGTTATAAAGTAGTAGCAGCGCCTATGCTTTATATGTTCAGGGAAGGAATTGAAGAGAAGGTTCGTAAATACGTAGAAAATGGTGGAACCTTTATCCTGACTTACTGGTCCGGTATCGTAGACAGTACCGATCTGTGTTTCCTGGAGGGAACTCCCCATGGACTGATGGATGTGATGGGACTTCGCAGTACAGAGATTGACGGTTTGTATGATGGGGAATATAATAGAGGAGTACCGGTGAGGGGAAATGAGTTGTGCCTGACGAAAACCTATACCTGTAATCATCTTTGTGAACTGGTTAAGACTTCTACTGCACAGCCTCTGATGACCTACGAAACCGACTTTTATGCCGGTATGCCGGCACTTACCGTGAATCTTTTCGGAAAAGGAAAAGCATACCATGTCTGCGCAGACTTTGAACAGGGATTTTATGATGAAGTTTATCGTAAGATTGCAAAAGAAGCAGGCGTAAAACGTGTAGTTGCCCACATCCCGGAAGGCGTGGAAGTAAGTGTGCGCCGGAATCAGGATACAGATTATGTATTTGTACAAAACTTCAACCGTCAGCCGGTAGAAGTCAAGTTGCCTACAGAACAGTATCCGGTATGGCTTGGAAAATATGATGGCACTATAGATCGGTTCGGCACCGTGGTATTAAAAGGAAAGGCAGGAGAAAAGGAATGATTCAAGAGAGCATTGTAAAACTGGTACAGTATGGACTGGCAACCGGTCTGGTAGAAAAGGAAGACAAGCGTTATACTACGAATAAAATTCTGGAATTACTGCAGATGGATGCAATCGATGAAGAATATGTAAAACAGATTCTGGAGTCTGACGGAGCAGATCAGAGTGTGGCAGGTGAACTGGAAAGCATTCTGGGAGATATCTGTGACTATGCATATGAACATGGTCTGATGGAAGAAAACAGTGTAGGTTATCGCGACCTGTTTGACACAAAAGTTATGAGTCTTCTGGTAGACCGTCCAAGCAATGTGATCCGTCGCTTCTGGGAATTGTATAAAGAGGATCCGGTAAAGGCTACCGATGCACATTACAAATTCAGTCAGGATACCGATTATATCCGTCGTTACCGTATCGCAAAAGACATGAAATGGGTAGCACCGACAGAATACGGTGATCTGGATATTACCATCAACCTGTCCAAACCGGAAAAAGATCCGAAAGCCATCGCAGCAGCAAAGCTGGCAAAACAGACATCCTATCCAAAATGTCTGCTTTGCATGGAAAACGAAGGCTACGCAGGACGACTGAACCATCCGGCAAGACAGAACCACAGAATCATACCGGTAACCATCAACAACAGTGAGTGGGGATTCCAGTATTCTCCTTATGTATATTATAACGAGCATTGTATCGTATTCAATTCTCAGCATGTACCGATGAAGATCGAACGTGCGACATTTGCGAAATTGTTTGATTTTGTAAAACAATTCCCTCATTATTTTGTGGGTTCCAATGCAGACCTGCCGATCGTAGGAGGATCGATCCTGAGTCACGATCATTTCCAGGGTGGACATTATGAATTTGCCATGGCGAAAGCACCAGTGGAAAAAGAAGTAGTGATCCCGGGATTCGAAGATGTCAAAGCAGGCATCGTAAAATGGCCGATGTCCGTCATCCGTATAAGCGGTCCGGACACGGAGCGTCTGATCGAACTGGCAGACAAGATCCTGTTAAAGTGGAGAGGATACACTGACGAGGCAGCATTTATCTTCGCGGAAACCGACGGAGAACCACACAATACCATCACCCCGATCGCAAGAAAACGTGGTGATATGTATGAGATGGATCTGGTTTTGAGGAATAATATTACGACCGAAGAACATCCGCTGGGTGTTTATCATCCGCATGCGGAACTGCACCATATCAAGAAAGAAAACATCGGTCTGATCGAAGTTATGGGCCTGGCAGTGCTTCCGGCACGTCTGAAAGGTGAACTTGAAGGTCTGTGCAAAGCCATTGTGGCAGGCGAAGATCTGAGAAAAGATGAAGTTCTGGAAAAACATGCCGACTGGGTAGAGGAACTGAAAGAAAAATATACTTTCACAGCAGAAAATGTGGAAGAGATTCTGAAAAAGGAGATCGGCATTGTATTCAAGAAGGTGCTGGAGCATGCAGGAGTGTACAAATGCACAGAAGAAGGCAGAACTGCATTCATGAGATTTATTGACAGTCTGTAAAAGAAAATAACGATTTTTATATAATACTTTGGTAAAGTGTTATAAAAATAAAGAGCCGGGTTGACAACAGCAATCCGGCTCCTTATAATAAAAGCATTAATGAAACTACATATCGAGCCAATAGAAGGTTGCAGGAAAGCAGGCGAAAGCCCGCCGAAGGAATAATACTCTCAGGTGTCCGTGAAAAACGGACGGGACTGTAACCGGATGGCCCTCTGGAGAATCCCAAAGATGGGTGCCGAAGGTGAAAGCAGATCTGTGATCTGCGAATCTCTCAGGCAAAAGGACAGTGTGAAAGATACAAAAAAGAAAAGCGGCATGTCGCAGTTGTTTTTTGTGTTTCGAGTGGATAATGAATAACAATTCTGAACAGAACCTGCAAAGGCGCAGAATAGTTATGGAAGTATCAGGTCCCGGGGATTTCCCCGGGACCTTTTTTGTCGGAAACGCTGTACTGGTTTCAGGTGAATAAAAAACGCTCTGCAAGGATGTGCCCCGGCGCATTCTTTGGTATTGGCTTGAAACGTAAGAAAAAATGAGGGAGAAGAAAAAACATGGAATTTGTTACAAAAGTAGTTGAGTGTGTCAATACGTTTCTGTGGGATTATGCACTGCTGGTCCTGCTTCTGGGAGCCGGTATCATTTACTCGTTCAGCCTGAAATTTATTCAGATACGAAAGTTTGGTGCCGGAATGAAAGCATTGTTTGGTAATTTTTCGCTGCATGGCGGGAAAGGAGAAAATGGTCTCAGTTCTTTTCAGGCTCTGACAACAGCGATTGCCGCCCAGGTAGGAACCGGTAATATCGCCGGAGCAGCAACAGCGATTGCATCCGGAGGGCCGGGTTCCATCTTCTGGATGTGGGTCAGTGCATTCTTCGGAATGGCTACCATCTATGCGGAAGCTGTTATGGCACAGCATACAAGAAAACTGGAAAACGGACACTATGTAGGAGGCCCGGTATATTATATAAAATACGTATTCAAGGGCAGATTTGGAAAATTCCTGGCAGGTTTCTTTTCTGTAGCTATCATTCTGGCCCTGGGATTTATGGGAAATATGGTACAGTCCAACTCTATCGGTGCAGCATTTAACAATGCATTCCATGTACCGAAACTGGCAGTGGGAATCTGTGTGGCAGTGATTGCCGGCATCATCTTTATTGGCGGTATCAAGAGAATCGCAAGCTTTACAGAAAAAATCGTTCCGATCATGGCACTGTTATACATCATCGGTTGCCTTGTGATCCTGGTGATGCATCTTCCGGGAGTTGGAACTGCATTCAAAGACATTTTTGTGGGTGCTTTTGCACCACAGGCAATCGCAGGCGGTGCACTTGGTGTAACGGTTCAGAAAGCGATGCGTTTCGGTGTTGCGAGAGGACTTTTCTCCAACGAAGCAGGTATGGGTTCCACACCACATGCACATGCAACAGCGGAGGTTAAGGATCCGTGTGATCAGGGAATCATCGCAATGATGGGTGTATTTATCGATACATTTATTATTCTGACACTGACAGCTCTGGTTATCCTGTCCACCGGAGTACTTGGTAACGGACAGACAGGTTCTGAACTGGCACAGAGTGCATTCAACGTAGGATTCGGTAACTTTGGAAATATCTTTATTGCATTGTGTATGCTGTTCTTTGCCTTTACTACAATTGTCGGATGGTATTATTTCGGTGAAGTGAATGTTCGGCATTTGTTCGGAAATGGTGCAATAAAAGTTTATGCAGTGATCGTTGTAATCTGCGTAATCATCGGATCCACATTGAAAGTAGATCTGGTATGGGATATGGCAGATATGTTCAATGGTTTAATGGTGCTTCCAAACCTGATTGCACTTCTTGGATGTCTGGCGATTGTTCGCAAATTGACGAAAAAAAGCGAAAATAGCAAAGAGAAATAATGGAATATAGACAAAAACAGAAAAATCCGCTTTGGGGAAAGAAACCAAAGCGGATTTTTTGAAATTGGTTAAATTGCACTGATTTTTATAAAACAATGGTATAATATATAAACATAACGAAACAACATTTAAACAATTACGTCAAAATCACCAGAAACAACAAGAGAAAGTGAAGGGTATTGTGCGAAATGTTCACGATAGTGGGGTGACAAACTATATAATGTCGTGAGCAAAACAAAAGATTCCGTAGTTATTATGACGAAACACAATATTAAGAAAAATTGTGAAGGAATGTAGATTTTCGTTCGTGTTCATACGGTAGGCGCCAGCAGAGTTTTTCTGAAAAAAGTAGTATGGGCGGAAGGAAAATTTATATAGAGGCAACGGAAGATTGACGAATAAGATGTTGTCTGAGTTATTTTCAAGACCTAAAGGGA
>ENA-OPYX01000556-OPYX01000556.1-human-gut-metagenome-genome-assembly--contig:-NODE-556-length-21802-cov-4.641476_pt1 | contig 21802 bp, 20 predicted proteins | sample MGYA00242639_ERZ504486 | MGnify/ENA primary metagenome ERZ504486 (study PRJEB26092, sample SAMD00036296) | human gut metagenome | host: Homo sapiens | study: EMG produced TPA metagenomics assembly of... | reverse complement strand
AGCATCCAGATCCATCAGAAGTTCCAGAACTTCGTCAATAACTTCATCCGGACGGGCTTCCGGACGGTCGATCTTATTGATACATACGATCACGTGCAGATCCAGTTCCAGCGCTTTTTTCAGAACGAATTTGGTCTGCGGCATAGCACCCTCGAACGCATCTACCACCAGGATAACACCGTCTACCATCTTCAGCACACGCTCTACCTCGCCGCCGAAGTCCGCATGGCCTGGGGTGTCGATGATGTTGATTTTCGTTCCTTTGTAGTAAACTGCTGTATTTTTGGAAAGAATCGTGATACCACGTTCCCGCTCGATATCGTTGGAGTCCATGACACGTTCCTGGACTTCCTGATTCGCACGGAATACACCGCTCTGACGCAGTAACTGGTCTACCAGAGTGGTTTTACCATGGTCTACATGGGCGATGATCGCCACGTTACGAATATCTTCTCTTTTGATTTTCATAAACAATTTCCTTTCTATGCATATAAAGAGCCCGTAAAACGGGCATTTCCAACGATACAAGTCTATCACAGTTTTTTTCAGATTACAAAGGGAAAAAACTTTTTTTTTCAAAAATCCGGTTCTAAATAAGGAAGGAACGGAATAGAAATAAATTATACAAAATACAAAAAAGAGGAAGGGGAACTACAATCATGACAGATAAGATTATTGAAAACAATCAGGTGGAAATCATGGGAAAAATCGCATCCCGGTTTACATTCAGCCATCAGGTATTCGGCGAAGGCTTTTATATGGTAGATGTGCTGGTCAAACGGCTCAGCGATTCCGAGGACCGGATCCCGGTCATGATCTCGGAGCGTCTTGTGGATGTGAACGAGGATTATGAAGGGGAGTATATCCATGTGATGGGGCAGTTTCGCTCCTACAACCGCCATGAGGAAAAGAAAAACCGGCTGGTGCTCTCGGTGTTTGCCAGAGAGGTGGAATTTGTGGAAGATGACGATGAAAATATGAAGAGCAATGCCATTTTCCTGGACGGATACATATGCAAACCGCCGGTGTACCGGAAAACCCCACTTGGCAGAGAAATCGCAGATCTTCTGATCGCCGTCAACCGGCCGTATGGAAAATCGGACTACATTCCGTGCATCTGCTGGGGCAGAAATGCCAGATATGCATCTGCTTTTCAGGTGGGCGGTCACGTCCTGATCTGGGGCAGGATCCAGAGCCGGGAATACGTGAAAAAAATCAGTGAAGAAGAGACGCAGAAGCGGATCGCATACGAGATTTCTGTAAGCAAACTGGAATATGCGGATTGACAATAAAAATGAATAATGATATGATTGAAAAAATAAAATGTTTATTTAAAATGTTTTTTATAAATTTAGGTAGAGGTTGCATTTTTTATCAGTAATTTGTCGGATGTTTCAGGAACAGAAGAAGGCAAAGGAAAGGAAAAAGTGCCGAAGGGGCGAAGAAACCTGAAGCTTGGTTCTTGGGCATGTCTGTGAAGAACGGCATGACTGTCATCGAAAGATGGAGTGCTATCCAAAGAAAACATGTGATGATTTCATAGCGGATTCTTAAAAGGTGGACCTCCGGACGGTGGTGCACCTTTATATGTTTTACATTACATATCAATAATTGGTCCGATGGATCGATAATTGATCCAGACAAAAGAAAGGAGTAAAGATAGATATGGCTATTTTTGAAGGAGCAGGTGTTGCGCTTGTTACACCTATGAACGAAAATCTGGAAGTAAACTATGACAAGCTGGAAGAATTACTGGAGGAACAGATCGCAGGAGGCACAGATGCCATTGTGATCTGCGGAACAACAGGCGAATCTGCGACACTCACCGAAGAAGAACATATGAGAACGATCAGATTTGCCATTGACAAGGTAAACCATCGAATCCCGGTTGTTGCAGGTACCGGCTCCAATTCCACCGCAACCGCAACACAGATGTCCAAAGAGGCAGCAGAAGCAGGAGCAGATGGTATTCTTCTGGTAACTCCTTACTATAATAAAGGAACACAGAACGGACTGATCAAACATTATACAACCATCACAGAGGAAGCAAAAGTACCGGCGATCCTGTACAACGTACCGAGCCGTACCGGCTGTTCTCTGGCAGCTTCCACGGTTGCTTATCTTGCAAAAAATGCAGAATATGTAACCGCTATCAAAGAAGCATCCGGAGATATCAGCCATGTGGCAGATATCATGTATGCCTGCGACGGAGCCATTGATCTGTATTCCGGAAATGATGACCAGATCGTACCGATCCTGTCCCTGGGCGGAAAAGGTGTTATCTCTGTACTGTCCAATGTAGCACCGAAAGAGACGCACGATATCGTTGCTCTGTTCCTGGAAGGAAAAATAAAAGAAAGCCGTGAACTGCAGTTAAAAGCGTTGCCGCTGGTTCACGCACTGTTCAGTGAAGTTAACCCGATTCCGGTAAAGGCAGCCCTGAATCTGATGGGTAAAGAAGTAGGGCCGCTTCGTCTGCCACTGACCGAAATGGAAGCAGCACACCAGGAAGTTCTGGTAGAAGAAATGAAAAAATTCGGTATCAAACTGGCATAAAGGCAGCAGGAAGAAACAGGAGAGAACGCAAATGGTAAAAGTAATTATGCATGGCTGTAACGGCCATATGGGTCAGGAGATTACCCAGTTAGTGGAAAAAGATCCGGAAATTGAAATTGTAGCAGGTATTGATTTAAATGACTGCAGAGATAACGGATATCCGGTATTTACTGATATTTGGACCTGCGATGTGCAGGCAGATGCAGTGATCGATTTCTGTACAGCGAAAGCGACCGACACACTGCTGGAATACTGTGAAAAAAGACAGATCCCGGTTGTATTATGATACTACGGGTCTGACAGATGAACAGATTAAAAAGTGGAAGAGACCAGCAAACATGTGGCAGTATTAAAATCAGCAAACATGTCCCTGGGTATCAATCTGCTGATGAAACTGGTTAAAGAAGCAGCCCAGACACTGGCAGCGGCCGGATTTGACATGGAGATCGTGGAGAAACACCATCGTCTGAAAGTGGACGCTCCAAGCGGAACCGCCCTGGCTCTGGCAGACAGCCTGAACGAGGGACTGGACAACGCTTATCATTATACTTTCGACAGAAGCCAGAGAAGAGAACAGAGAGATGACAAAGAGATTGGAATCTCTGCTGTCCGTGGCGGAACCATCGTCGGAGAACATGATGTGATCTTTGCCGGTGATGACGAAGTGATTACTTTCCAGCACACAGCTTACTCCAAGAAACTGTTTGCAAAAGGTGCGATTCAGGCAGCCAAGTTCCTGAAAGGAAAAGAACCGGGCTGGTATCAGATGAGCGATGTGATCGGATAAGTTTAAAATGTAAATTGTTTTGTAACTATTCAGCAGGTAATATTAACAGTGAAGGTACTGAACAGTTACATTGTTTTAAGTATTGAAAACAGAATACAGAAAGCAGGGATACGGTCGTTTTTTCAAAAAGCGGCCGTATATTTTTGCATTTTCCGACACATTCTACAACTGTACAGGTGTATGTTTTATATGCCTGAAAAATGAAGGAAAGGGATGCTGTGGAAAGCTACAGCCACAGCAGAAAAGGAGATGCAGAATATGAAACATGTATGGAAGAGATATCTGATCGTAACCGCAATGACCGTTGTACTCGGACTGTCAGCAGGATGTGGCAGTGCTGCGGAGGATACGAACAACAACCAGAATAACACACAGGATGAAAATACGCTGGATGGCAATGAAAATAAAAACAACAACGGAACCTCACCGGATACCAGCACGAATATGAACAATGACGGAACCAACGGAACGAACAACAATATGAACGGCGCCACTTCCGGGATAGGTACGGTGGATGAGAACGGAAATCATCTGGATGAAAATGGAAATATTATTGAAGATCTCGGAGAGGATGTCGGTGAGGGAATTAAAGATGTGGGGGATGGCATCGGAGAAGGCGTGGAGGATCTGACCGGTGGCGGAAGCAGGGATGCGGACCAACAGAATGCACAGTAGATCGCAGAAATAGAAAAAACATGGACAATTGTTGTTTCACCACAGTTTGTCCGGTGAGAGCAAAAACGGAATGCCCCTCTTTTTTACACCTATGTTCATGAAAATGTATGTTGAGATAGTATGTCAGGGTAGATAATATGTTACTATTCATTGATAAATATCCCGCGAGGTGTTTTTTGCGAGCGGAGGTCACAGAAAAACCCGAGACATACCGCGCGAATGTATGCGATCAGCATAAATTCTGTGCATCGCGAAGCGTGTTACTGAGAACGGAGTGAATAGTAACGATAATATTTTAAGATGAGATGTTGAGATGACATGTTGCCGTGTATATGGAAACATGATATGATAATAGAAATTTACCACGTTACAACGTGACAGCATACGAAAAGAACAGAAGAAGAGAGGAAAATACTATGAGATTTCGTCCATGTATCGATATTCACAACGGAAAGTAAAACAGATTGTAGGCGGCAGCCTGCAGGATCAGGGAGATCAGGCTCAGGAAAACTATGTAGCTGAGCAGGATGCTCCCTTTTTTGCACCGGTCTCTATCAGTCCCGGGGGATTCGGGGAGGGCATATTATTCTGTTAAATCCTGCAACTTCTCCATATTATGAAGCCACAAGACAGCAGGCGATAGAAGCATTGAAAGCCTATCCGGGTGGGATGCAGATCGGTGGCGGGATCCGGGAGGACAATGCAGAGAGCTTTCTGGATGCCGGTGCCAGTCATGTGATCGTTACTTCTTATGTATTTAAGAATGGAGTGATCAACTGGGAGAATCTGGAAAAACTGGAGCGTGCAGTAGGAAGGAAACATCTGGTTCTGGATCTGAGCTGTCGGAAAAAAGACGGACAATATTATATCGTGACAGACCGCTGGCAGAAATTTACACAGGTACCCGTATCGGAACAGACGATTGAAGAATTTTCTTCCCACTGTGATGAATTTCTGGTTCATGCGGTGGATGTGGAGGGAAAGGCTTCCGGGATAGAAGTAGAGTTGGTGAAGCTCCTGGCAAAGAATCATCAGCTCCCGGTGACCTATGCAGGCGGCGTAGGCAGTTTTCAGGATCTGGAGACGTTGCGTATGGCGGGAAAAAATCGTGTGGACGTAACAGTGGGAAGCGCACTGGATCTTTTCGGTGGCAGTATGAAGTGGGAGGATGTACTGGATATTTGTCAGAAGAGTGAAAATTATTTCGAAAAATAACAGATTCTGAACAGTTGGAAAATCGCTCCCGGATTTGACAGAAAAAGATGTGTAAAAAATATGAATTTTCACGAAATAGTTGCAAAATTCAAGCATTATTGGTATAATAAAAACACTTACAAGGGAGCCGGAAAGGATCGCTGACCGTGGTATTTATCGATTCTGACTCCGTAACTGTGAAAGCAGAAACAGTTACTTGTAAAATAAAGTGCGAAGGGGTTGGACAGCATGAAATTTATTATCATTGGAAGAAATATTGACATTACAGAGGGACTGAAATCAGCCGTACAGGAAAAGCTTGGCAAGCTGGAACGGTATTTTACTCCGGAGACAGAGATTCATGTAACCTTGAGTGTGGAAAAAGACAGACAGAAGATTGAAGTTACTATTCCGGTAAAAGGAAACATCATTCGTTCCGAACAGGTGAGCAGTGATATGTACGTATCCATTGATCTGGTGGAAGAAGTTATTGAGCGTCAGCTTCGCAAATATAAAACCAAGATTGTTAATCAGCAGCAGGCAGGAGGAAACTTCCAGAAAGAGTTTGTGGAGGATGAGTTCCTGGAGGACGAAGAGGTTAATATCATTCGTACCAAGAAGTTTGGTATTAAACCGATGTATCCGGAAGATGCATGCGTGCAGATGGAATTGCTGGGACATAATTTTTATGTGTTCCGGAATGCGGAGACAGATGAGGTGAATGTGGTTTATAAGAGAAAAGGGAACACTTACGGGTTGATTGAGCCGGAGTGTTAAAATTGTTGAGAGCGTAAACGGGAGAGAGTCACTGGGTGGTGGCTCTCTCTCTTTTTTGGAGGTTGGTTTAAGACGGACGCCCGAGAGAGTTTGTGCCTGGGCAGGAGGCAGCGGGCAGGGCAACTTTGAACTAGTACATCGTTTTCGAAATAACTGTATCATTCACTTGTCTACGAATCCGATTGCACAGTTCAAAAAGCCTCAGCGTAGCCCGCTACGCCTACGTTTTTTGAACTGCACACTCGAATCCGTATCCTGCGTGAATAATACAGTTATTTACGAAACGATGTACTAGCCGCTAACTCCGACTACAGTTCACGAGGGTCGGCTGACCCTCGTGAAAGTCTCCGTAAGCGTCGGATTTCAAAGCTTACCCTAAGCGCCCGCAAAATGCCTCCTGCCCAGGCACAAACTCTCTCGGGCTGACGATGGAAAAACTGACCCGGAAAGGGAAGGTGAGTGGAATAGGTGCGATATTTGGGAGATATTTGGGAAATTTGCCCGCAGGGGATATGTGAGTGAGGGATGACGGGGGGAAGATGCACAATTTACTTGTGCATTCTTCGGTAAAGTGTTAGAATATAGCATGGTGTATTAGACTGGAAAGAGGCCAGGGTGGATGCACCGGGAAATTTTATGGAGAGTGAAAATAGTAACAAGAAATGTAACTGTGAAGGTGTTGAACAGTTACCAAAAAATAAATTGTATTTTATAGGAGTAGATTGATGAAATTATCTGAAAAGATCTTTGGAACGCACAGTTCCAGAGAGTTGAAAAGAATTATGCCATTGGTGGATAAGATTGAGGAATTGCGGCCGACTATGCAGGCGATGACGGACGAGGAGCTGAAGGATCAGACCAGAAAGTTCAAGGAGAGACTGGCAGAGGGAGAGACGCTGGATGATCTGCTTCCGGAGGCATTCGCTACGGTGCGTGAGGCTTCCAAGCGTGTGCTGAATATGGAGCATTACCGGGTACAGCTGATCGGTGGTATTATTCTGCATCAGGGACGTATCGCGGAGATGAGAACAGGTGAAGGTAAGACTTTGGTTTCTACCTGTCCGGCTTATCTGAACGCGCTGGAAGGTAAAGGCGTGCATATCGTAACCGTCAACGATTACCTGGCCAAACGAGATGCGGAGTGGATGGGTAAAGTCCATGAGTTTCTGGGACTGAAAGTCGGTGTGATCCTGAACTCTATGAAAAATGACGAGAGACGGGAACAGTATGCATGTGATATTACGTATGTTACCAATAATGAGGATGGTTTTGACTATCTGCGAGACAACATGGTTATTTATAAAGAGCAGCTGGTACAAAGAGAGTTGCATTATGCGATCATCGATGAGGTTGACTCCGTATTGATCGATGAGGCGAGAACTCCTCTGATCATTTCCGGACAGAGCGGAAAGTCCACCAAGCTGTATGAAGTCTGTGATATTCTGGCAAGACAGCTGCAGCGTGGTGAAGCCAGTGGTGAGATGACCAAGATGACAGCTATCATGGGCGAGGAAATTATCGAGACCGGTGATTTTATCGTCAATGAAAAAGATAAAGTAGTAAACCTGACAGAAGAAGGAGTGAAGAAGGTAGAGAAGTTCTTCCACATCGAAAACCTGGCAGATCCGGAGAATCTGGAGATCCAGCACAATATAATCCTTGCACTGCGTGCCCATAACCTGATGTTCCGTGACCAGGATTATGTCGTAAAGGACGATCAGGTACTGATCGTTGATGAATTTACCGGACGTATCATGCCGGGAAGAAGATATTCCGACGGTCTGCATCAGGCGATTGAGGCGAAAGAGCATGTAAAGGTACGCCGTGAGAGCAAAACACTGGCCACCATTACATTCCAGAACTTCTTTAACAAATATGCGAAAAAAGCAGGTATGACAGGTACGGCTCTGACAGAGGAACAGGAGTTCCGTGAGATCTATGGTATGGACGTTATCGAGATTCCGACAAACCGTCCGGTTCAGCGTGTCGACCTGGATGACGCGGTATATATGACCAAGAAAGAAAAATTCCGTGCGGTCGTGGAAGAGATCAAAAAAGCACATGCGAAGAATCAGCCGGTACTGGTAGGTACGATCACGATCGAGACCTCCGAACTGCTGAGCAACATGCTTCGGAGAGAGGGAATCGCACATCAGGTACTGAATGCGAAGTTCCATGAGCTGGAAGCTGAGATCGTTGCACAGGCCGGTGTGGCAGGTGCAGTTACCATCGCGACCAATATGGCAGGTCGTGGTACCGATATCAAACTGGACGAGGAAGCGAGAGCAGCCGGTGGTCTGAAGATCATTGGTACGGAGCGTCATGAGTCCCGCCGTATCGATAATCAGCTGCGTGGTCGTTCCGGTCGTCAGGGAGATCCGGGAGAATCCCGTTTCTATATTTCACTGGAAGATGATCTGATGCGTCTGTTCGGTTCTGAAAAACTGATGTCCGTATTCAGCAGTCTCGGTGTTGCGGAAAACGAACAGATCGAGCATAAGATGCTTTCCAGTGCTATTGAGAAAGCACAGAGGAAGATTGAAAGTAATAACTACGGTATCCGTAAAAATCTGCTTGAGTATGACCAGGTAAACAACGAACAGAGAGAGATCATTTATAAAGAGAGACGTCGCGTACTCGACGGAGACAATATGCGTGATGCAATCTGTAAGATGATCACCGATACCGTGGAAAATACGGTAGATATGTGTATCAGTGACGAGGTGGATTCTGATGAATGGGATCTGATCGAACTGAATACGATTCTGCAGCCGATCATTCCGGTGAAGACAATCACCAAAGAGGATGTCGAAGGGATCCGTAAGAATCAGTTAAAACAGAACCTGAAAGAAGAAGCTATTAAACTGTACGAAGTAAAAGAAGCTGAGTTTGCAGAGCCGGAGCAGATCCGTGAACTGGAACGTGTGGTACTTCTGAAGGTCATTGACAGAAAATGGATGGATCATATCGATGATATGGAACAGCTGCGTCAGGGTATCGGCCTGCAGGCTTACGGACAGAGGGATCCGAAGGTTGAATACAAGATGAGTGCATTCGAGATGTTTGACGAGATGATCGCAGGCATCCAGCAGGATACTGTTCGCCTGCTGTATCATGTTAGAATCGAGCAGAAAGTAGAACGTGAGCAGGTAGCGGAAGTAACCGGAACCAACAAAGATGAAGAAGCCAAAGGTCCGGTTCGCCGTGCCCAGCAGAAAGTATACCCGAATGATCCGTGTCCATGCGGAAGCGGTAAGAAATACAAACAGTGCTGTGGACGTAAGCCTGTATAGAAGGAAGCGTGCAGAACCGATACGGCAGAGGGAAAACGGCTGCTGAATATAAAAATTGTATGAAGAAAGAGGGTGCTCCCTTTGGTAGAATTAGATCAGTTTAAAGCAATATTGAATTCCTATGCGAAACCTTTAGTGGAAGTGAGGGATTCCCTTGACCTGGCCAATAAGGAAAAGCGGATTGAAGAGCTGGAAAGAAAGATGGAAGAGCCGGATTTCTGGGATAATCCGGAACGCTCCCAGGAAATGATGAAAGAACTCAAAAGCCTGAAAGATGATAAGGAGATTTATGAAAATCTGGAAAGTCAGAGAGACGATATGGAGACTCTGATCGAGATGGGATATGAAGAAGACGATGCTTCGGTCATCCCGGAGATTCAGGAGATCCTGGATCAGTTTGAGGCAGATTTTGAAAATATTCGTATGAAAACCCTGTTATCCGGAGAATACGATAAAAAAGATGCCATCATCAAGCTGAATGCCGGAGCCGGCGGAACCGAGTCCTGTGACTGGGCAGGAATGCTCTACCGTATGTACACCAGATGGGCGGAAAAGAAAGGATTTACCCTGGAAGTTCTGGATTATCTGGACGGCGATGAGGCAGGCATCAAATCTGTAACATTTGAGGTACACGGAGAAAATGCCTACGGCTACCTGAAATCAGAAAAAGGGGTACATCGTCTGGTACGCATCTCACCGTTTAATGCGGCAGGAAAGAGACAGACTTCGTTTGTATCCTGCGATGTTATGCCGGATATTGATGAAGATCTGGATGTGGATATCAAGGAAGATGATCTGCGTATCGATACGTATCGATCCAGCGGTGCCGGTGGTCAGCATATCAACAAGACTTCTTCTGCCATCCGTATTACACATATTCCAACCGGAATCGTGGTACAGTGTCAGAATGAACGTTCTCAGTTTCAGAATAAAGACAAGGCTATGCAGATGCTGAAAGCCAAACTATATCTGTTAAAACAGCAGGAAAATATGGAAAAACTCTCCGGCATCCGTGGCGAAGTGACAGAGATTGGCTGGGGAAATCAGATTCGTTCTTATGTACTGCAGCCGTATACGATGGTGAAAGATCACAGAACCGGCGTGGAGAGTGGTAATGTGGATAGTATTCTGGATGGTAATCTGGATCCGTTTATCAACGGCTATCTCAAGTGGATTGCCCTTGGCGGAAAACAGCCGGAGAACGCAACCGAAGAAATGGAATAACGATTCCACTTTCCATGACTGTTGAGAAAACGGAAAGATGGGACTACACAAAAAAGGAGAATGGTGTATGGGTATTATCAGAGCTATCAGACAGACGATTGGCGGAACACTCGCTGATCAGTGGCTGGAAGTCATCGAGCCGGAAAATATGGGAGATCAGACAGTACTGACTGCAGGCATCCGCACCGGAAAAGGAGCGAACCGAAAAGGTGGAAAAGACAGCATTTCTAACGGATCAGTGATTCATGTATATGAGGGACAGTTCATGATGCTGTTAGACGGCGGACGGATCGTGGATTACAGTGCGGAACCGGGATATTTTACCGTGGATAATTCTTCTATGCCATCCATGTTCAGTGGAAGTCTGGACGATGTGGTGAAGAATTCTTTTGACCGGTTTCGTTTTGGCGGTACAGCACCCACTTCACAGAAAGTGCTGTATCTGAACCTGCAGGAGATTAAGGGAATTCGTTTCGGAACCAGAAACCCCATCAGCTATTTTGATAATTTTTATAATGCAGAATTATTTTTGAGAGCCCACGGAACTTATTCGATCCGAATCACGGATCCGATTAAGTTCTATGTGGAAGCCATTCCGAAAAATAAAGATCAGGTAGAGATCACAGATATCAACGAACAGTATCTGTATGAATTTCTGGATGCACTGCAGTCTTCCATCAATCAGATGTCAGCAGATGGTATGCGGATCTCCTATGTGCAGTCAAAGAGCCGGGAACTGTCAAAATATATGGCGGAAACACTGGATGAAGACTGGAAACAGACCAGAGGTATGGAGATCCAGGCGGTAGCTATCGCGAGCCTGTCCTACGATGACAAATCTCAGGAACTTCTGAATATGAGAAATCAGGGAGCTATGCTCCAGGATCCGTCCATTCGGGAAGGTTATATGCAGGGAGCTTTTGCAAGAGGAATGGAAGCCGCAGGAAGCAATGCAAACGGCAGTACCATGGGCTTCATGGGAATGCAGATGGGCGCACAGATGGGCGGCAATATGGCAGCTTCCATGTCAGCGGCCAATCAGCAGCAGATGATCCGGAACCAGCAGATGCAGCAGGAGGCAGCGACAGCACATCATGCACAGAATGAGCCGGATATCTGGATCTGTAGCTGTGGACAGAAGAATACAGGAAAGTTCTGCAGTGAGTGTGGACGTCCCCGCCAGACCGGAGCATGGATCTGCAGCTGCGGACAGAAGAACACGGGAAAGTTCTGCAGTGAATGTGGAAAATCAAGACCATAAGACTTTTGCAGGAAGAGATGCAGAAAAGATAAAGAAAATATATCCGTACAGAAAGATGAGGAGAAAATCATGGAGGTAGTCAGTTTCAAATGCCCCAATTGCGGGGGCGAACTGGTATTTGATCCAAATACTCAAAACTACTCCTGTCCTTATTGTAATTCTGAGTTTTCTCAGAAACAGATCGATACGATGCAGAAAGGAAAACAGCCGTCTCAGGAATCTGAGGCGGCTGATTCTGCAAAAGGGCAGGAACAGGAAGAAGCGGCAGTGTATGTGTGCCCGAACTGTGGAGCCGAAATTGTGACAGATCCGACAACAGCGGCCACAGAATGTTATTATTGTCAGAGCCCGGTGGTATTATCGGAAAGAGTTTCCGGAGAGTATCTGCCCCAGGAGATCATTCCCTTTGCGATAGACCGGAAAAAAGCGGAGGAAATCTTTTTACAGAATATGAAAAAGAAGAAATTTGTTCCCCGTGGATTCTTCAGCGCAAAACAGATTGAAAAAATGAGCGGTGTGTACTTTCCATACTGGATGGTGGACTGGCGGGGAGATGCCGCAATGGAGGCGGAAGCCACCAAAGTCCGCACCTGGAGGACCGGTGATACGGAATATACGGAAACACAGTTCTACCGGGTGTACCGGGAAGGAAATGTGGAATTTGACGATATGCCGAAGATCGCCCTGCAAAAAGCCAACCGGAAGCTGGTAGAAGGTGTGCAGCCGTATGACCGGAAGGCGGCAAAACAATTTTCCATGGGTTATCTCTCCGGTTTTCAGGCGGAGCGCCGGGATCTTGAAAAAGAAGCGTTCGGAGCGGAGATAGCACGGGATACGGAACAATATGCAAAAAGAGTACTCGAAAATGATATGCGCGGTTACACGACGGTACGACCGGTTCATCAGCAGGTGGGCAACCGACAGGAGCGGTGGCGTTATGCTCTGGTTCCTGTGTGGGTGATGACCTACAAGGGAAAAAACGGAAAAATCTATTATTATACCATCAACGGACAAAACGGCAAGGTGTGTGGAGAACTTCCGGTGGATTATAAGAAACTGAGTCTGGTATCGACATTGATCACCGGTGTGGTATTTCTTTTGGGACTGGCAGGAGGATTGTTGTTATGAGAATGAGAAAAAAGACGGGATACCTTCTGTTGATGCTTCTGCTGTTGCTGGTCCCGGTGGCTGTGTGGGCGGATAAAACCACGGTAGACGATCAGGCAGGACTTTTTTCACAGGAGGAAGAACAGGAACTTACCGATCGGATCGTGGAACTTACGACAGACTGGAACATGGATTTTGTGGTAGTGACGACAGAAGATGCGGAAGGCAAGACCTCCGAGGAGTATGCGGATGATTACTATGACTATAATGGATATGCGGAGGACGGAGCCCTGTATCTGATCGACCTGGACAACGGTTCGGTGTGGATCTCCACGGCGGGAAAGATGATCCGGTATCTGACGGATGAGAGAATTGATGCGGTGATCGATGCCGGATACGATAATCTGAAAGCAAAGAATTATGCAGAGGGTATTCTGGAGATGCTGAATGAGACAGAGCGTTATCTGGAAGACGGCATTCCTTCGGATCAGTATAATTATGATACAGAGACGGGAAAGATATCAAGATACCGCAGTATTACGGTCTATGAAGCAATCGGAGCGGCTGTGATCGCACTTTTGTGCGGTGGAGGATTTGCAGCGGCTGTTCTGGGATCTTACCGGTTAAAAAGAAAAACGTATCGGTATCCGTATGAGAGCCGGGCAAAGGTGCATTTTACGAGAAGGGATGATCAGTTCCGCCATCGAAGCATTACACAGCGGAGAATCCCGCGGGAACCACCGTCCGGAGGTGGCGGCGGACAGAGTTCCGTACATACTTCCGGCAGTGGCACCTCACACGGTGGTGGCGGTCGGAGCCTGTAATATTTTATACGATTCAGACATGCTAAAGTTACTGTTCACTGGTAATATCCCGCGAGGTGTTTTTTGTGAGCGAAGGTCACAGAAAACCCGAGACATATCGCGCGAATTTATGCGATCAGCATAAATTCTGTGCATCGCGCAGCGTGTTGCTGGGCACGGAGTGAACAGTAACATGCTAAAGATGTTTTGTTTCATTTGTGAAAAAATTCTTGCACCGGATGACAATGTATGGTAATATCTTTTGGGTGACTACAAATGTGTTTCTGATACGAACATGCAGAGCCACAGGAAAGAAAGAGAAGACATGGAAAAAAAGACAAAATATTATGTGGTAAGAGAGAAAGCAGTGCCGGAGGTACTCTTAAAAGTGGTTGAAGCCAAGAGGATTCTGGATTCCGAGCGGGCAACCACGGTGCAGGAGGCAACCGAGCAGGTAGGCATCAGCCGCAGTTCTTTTTACAAATACAAAGACGATATTTTTCCTTTTCATGACCAGGCAAAAGGAAGAACAGTTACCTTTATTTTGCAGATGGATGATAAACCGGGGATACTTTCGGATATTCTGCGCACCGTTGCTGAATTTCGAGGAAATATCCTGACCATTCATCAGAGTATTCCGATTAACGGAATCGCAACGCTGACGCTGAGTGTGGAGATTTTGCCGGAAGCCGGAGACGCGGAAGATATGATCGGCCAGATGGAACAGCAGACAGGTGTACATTATTTGAAAATATTAGGCAGGGAGTAAAAACAGATGATACAGATTGCAGTATTAGGCTACGGCACAGTGGGATCCGGTGTGGTGGAAGTGATCAACCGGAACCAGGAAAGCATCAATAAAAAAGCAGGAGAAGAGATCAACATCAAGTATGTACTTGACCTGAGAGATTTCCCGGGAGATCCGGTACAGGAAAAGATTGTTCATGATTACGAAGTGATCGCCAACGATCCGGAGATCAAGATCGTAGTGGAAGTAATGGGCGGAACCAATCCGGCGTATACATTCGTTAAGAGAGCGCTGGAGAGCGGCAAATCCGTATGTACTTCCAATAAAGAACTGGTTGCGAAACACGGTGTGGAACTGATCCGGATCGCAAAGGAGAAAAACTGCAACTTCTTATTTGAAGCAAGCTGCGGTGGCGGTATTCCGATCATCCGGCCGCTGAACTGTTCTCTGACCGCAGATGAGGTCGACGAGATCAGCGGTATCTTAAACGGAACAACAAACTATATTTTAAGCAAGATGACAAGCGATGGTTCCGAGTTTGAGGATGTGCTGAAGAATGCACAGGAACTCGGCTATGCGGAGCGCAACCCGGCAGCTGATATCGAGGGCTGGGATGCCTGCAGAAAGATCGCGATTCTTTCTTCTCTGGCATACGGTCATCATGTGGATTTTGAGGAGATCTATACCGAGGGAATCACGAAGATCACTTCCGCGGATATCCGTTATGCAAAGGCATTTGGCGCAACCATCAAGCTTCTGGCCAGCAGCAAGCGGATCGGGGACAAGTACTATGCGATGGTATGCCCGGTTATGATCAACGGTGACAGCCCGCTGTTCAGCGTCAACGATGTATTTAATGCGATCGTGATCCATGGCAATATGCTGGGGGATGCGATGTTCTACGGAAGCGGCGCAGGAAAACTGCCGACAGCCAGCGCGGTTGTAGCTGATGTGATAGATGCAGCCAAACACCTGAACCGTTTTATCATGACGGGATGGAGCAGCGAGAAACTGGAAATGATCGATGTCAGTCAGGTAGAGAGCAGATTCTTCGTCCGCATGAAAGGCAGCTACACAGAGAGCCTTGCAAAAGTGGAAGAAGTATTCGGAACCATCGATGCGAAGGTTGTCGCAGAGGTTGGTAAAGAATTTGGATTTATTACCTCTAAGATGAAAGAGGAAGAATACAGAGCGAAAGCAGCACAGTTCGATAACATTATCGGCATGATCCGGGTTCGCTTCTAAGGAAGAAAAATGAGAAAATGACATGTCTGTGCAGTTCTGAAAAAGGACTGCGGGCATGTCATTTTTTACGCGGATAACGAGTCAAAGATTTCAGGGAAAATTCGTGTGGAAAAAACATGTGACCGTGCAGGAAAGAATGGATAAAAACTTTGAAAACAATCGTTGTGGAAGCGGTTGACGCATGGAAAAAAAGGGTTTATCATTTAGTGCATATCCATGTGAGAGCGCCTGAAAACGGGGGTATCACGAATGGAAATACAGCAGAGGCAGGAAGCGGATTACGCCACAGCAGGCTGATCCGCTTCTGTTTGCGTAGAAACACAGGAGGAGAAACATGTTAATCGTGAAAAAGTTCGGCGGCACTTCGGTGGCGGACAAAGAACGCATTTTCAATGTGGCAAAGCGATGCATCCGTGATTATCAGAACGGAAACGATGTGGTAGTGGTTTTATCTGCCATGGGAAAATACACGGACGAGCTGATTGCCAAAGCAAAAGAAATTAATCCAAATCCATCTAAGAGAGAGATGGACATGCTGTTTACCATCGGGGAACAGATGTCGGTGTCTCTGATGGCCATGGCGATGGATGCACTGGGTGTACGTGCCATTTCCCTGAATGCATTCCAGGTAGCCATGCACACGACAAGCAATTACAGCAATGCAAGACTTAAAAAGATCGATACCGAGCGGATCCGCCGGGAGCTTGATGACCGTAAGATCGTGATCGTCACAGGTTTCCAGGGGATCAACAAGTACAACGATTACACAACCCTTGGAAGGGGTGGTTCCGACACGACGGCAGTAGCTCTGGCAGCAGCGCTTCATGCGGATGCCTGCGAGATTTATACGGACGTAGATGGTGTCTACACCGCTGACCCGAGACTGGTGCCGACAGCGAGAAAGTTAAATGCGATCACCTATGATGAGATGCTGGATCTGGCGACTCTCGGAGCAGGTGTGTTACATAACCGATCGGTGGAGATGGCGAAAAAATACGGCGTACCGCTGGTGGTACGTTCCAGTCTGAATGAATCTGAAGGTACTGTTGTCAAGGAGGTTGTAAAGAAAATGGAAAGAATGTTGATCAGCGGCGTTGCCCTGGACAAAGATGCAGACCGTATCTCCGTAATCGGAATCAAGGATGCACCGGGTAGTGCGTTTAAATTATTTAATACACTGGCAAAGAAGAATATTAATGTGGATATTATCATCCAGTCTGTGGGACGTGAGGGAACGAAGGATATTTCCTTTACGGTTGCCCATGATAATCTGAAAGAGGCGATTGAACTGCTCAAAGAGTATCAGGAAGTGCTTGGGTTTGAGAGAGTGGACTATAACTGTGAGGTTGCAAAGCTGTCAATCGTAGGTGCGGGCATGATGTCCAACCCGGGTGTGGCTGCGAAGATGTTTGAGTGCCTGTATAATGAGAACGTGAATATCAATATGATTGCGACTTCTGAGATCCGGATCACAGTGCTGGTGAACAGTGAGGATGCGGTTCGGGCGATGAATGCGGTGCATGATGCGTTTGGGCTGGCTGAGGCGTAAAATAATTAGTTTGATATAGGTTTGTTGCTAAAGAGGACGTGGCGAGCCCCGGAGGGATCCAGGGTGAGACAACGTGGGCAGGGCAACTTTGAACTAGCCACTAACTGCGACTAAGACTCTCGCGAGAGCGCTCGAGCCTAAGTCTCCGTAAGCGTCGGATTTCAAAGCTTGCCCTAAGCGCCCACAAAGTGTTGTCTCACCCTGGATCCCTCCGGGGCTCGCCACTGGTTTTGATAGAAACTAGAGCGTGTCTGAAAAAGGCTTTTCGTGAGCTGCGAGTCTCAGTTTGTGGGAAATTTTATCCGAATGAGGGTAAAATATACCGCAAAGTGGAGCTTGCAGATTGCGGAAATGATTTTTCAGACACGCTCTAATGTGGCAAGTCGGTAATTTGTTATAAGATTGGGAATATACGATAAAAATGGCAAATCAGGTATATTGCATAATAAAAAAGCATATGTTATAATGCCAGTAAGCAAAAAGAAAAGACGTGTTCATAAGTAGCACAGCAAAAGCCCCGGAGCGGCAACTCCGGGGCTTTTTGTCCGTTTGGGCGAGGTGGATTAGACCTCAGGCTGGCTACCAGCAGTTAGTTTCTATCCAGCCATTTGCAAATATAATAGGCGATTATACTTGCCAAGATAGAAAGAATAAAAGAAAAGACATCATCCATAAGTAACACACCCCCTTTCTGCACCTGTCTGGGGGTGGTAGCCTATTGATTATAGCATAAAAGAAATGCGTTCACAAGTTATGCCTTTATTTTGGAGAAGAGTAATCATATCTCCCCAGTGATCTTCCGGTAGAAGTTTGCCATCGTAACCTGCATATAAGGGATCACCCACAAAAGTCCGATCCCACATGCGATCGCACCCAGCAGGTAGATTCCCATGAAGCTGAGCTGTAGATAAAAGAGTTTTCCCTTCTTTCCTCTCATGATCCGCACACTTTCTTTGAGTGCCTGCATGGCTTCGATGTCGATGTAGTCTGTCAGGAAGAACATGGTCTGACTGAACATCAGGGAGAGGATCAGGTAGATCACAAGCCCCACGCACAGGACAGCGGCGCCGGCAAGGAGAAGAGTTACGGACTTCTGACGGTAGCCGCAGATGCAAAGTGTGCTTCCCGGGAGGATACACAGGTAGGTCAGAAGAAGGATCACACCCTGCGCCAGGATCGCACGGTCCGGATGGTGTTTGAAACCGAAGAAAAGATCCTGAAAACGGATATCATAGCCTCTGGCGGTATCAAGGGGCGATCTTTAACAGACCGATATTCAGTACCGAGAGGATCAGTGAGAGAATAAAGGTCGACAGATAATAAACCACGGTGTGACTGATACCAAGCGTTTCCACGGTGGCGGAAGTAGCAGTCAGCGGGTTCAGGATGGATGAGGTTCCAAGCACCAGGTCCATCAGATTAGAAGCGACCAGTGTGATCAGGATATAGAGCACATTGATCCCGATAAATGTTCCGTATTTTCCCGAAAGCTGGTTTCGGGTTATTTTTTTCAGTTCCTTTGATGAAATATTCATAAGTTAAATACCCTCCATAAACAATCACATACCGCCCTGGTACATCTCATAAAGCTGCTGATACTGCTGAATGAGTTCCGGGAAATTCTGATAGACGGTGACTGCGGCGTAAATAAAGATGGCGATGCCAAGGCAAAGGCCGATGATGGAAAGGATACATCCCAGTTTTGCCTGCGGATCCATCTTATCCCCTTTGCGGGAGAGCAGGGCGAATAAAATGCCGAGTGCGCCTACCGGGAAAGAAAGTCCGCTGACCAGAAAGAACAGGGAAAGCGTTCCGGCGGTCATGGATGCGGTACTGAATCCGTTCCCACGCTTTGGCGGCAGAGTCATTCGCTGTTCCTCCTCCTGCCAGGAGCCGGGATTTGGCTGTTGATCGTTGTACATAATGATAATCCTCCTGTTTTAGAATCGGTAGTATTGTAATATAATGGAAAAACAAATTTGTTTCGATTTTTCAGTTATCTTCCAGTATACCACAGAAGTTCCGGAGTCGAAAGAAGGAAAATCAGAATAAAAATCAGCATTGACAAAGAAACCTGCCTTTTGGTAAGGTAGTACAGGACACAATGAAAGAAAACGTAACTGTGAAGCAAAGACAGTTACAAAAGGAGACTATACATGGATATTATTCAGGCATTAACACAGGAATTACAGGTAGAAAAGTGGCAGATAGAAGCCGCTGTCAAACTGATAGACGAGGGAAATACCATTCCTTTTATTTCACGATATAGAAAAGAAGCAACCGGTTCCCTGAACGATGAGATACTGCGTAACCTGCATGAGAGACTGCTGTATCTGAGAAATCTGGAAGATAAGAAAAAACAGGTACTCTCAAGCATCGAAGAACAGGGAAAACTGACGGAAGAATTGAAAAAATCGATTCTGGAGGCACAGACTCTCGTAGTTGTAGAAGATCTGTACCGCCCGTACCGCCCGAAGCGAAGAACCAGAGCAACGATTGCCAAAGAGAAAGGGCTGGAACCTCTGGCCAATCTGATCCTGCTTCAGATGACAGACAAGTCCATCGAAGAAGAAGCGGAAAGCTATGTATCTGAAGAAAAAGAAGTAAAAAATGTAAAAGAAGCGATTGCAGGAGCATCGGACATTCTGGCAGAGTCTGTTGCCGATGAAGCAGACTACCGTATCCGGATCCGTAACATGACAGTAAAATCAGGTTCTGTCGTATCCAGTGCCAAGAAAGAAAACGAGAAATCTGTATATGAAATGTATTATGATTTTGAGGAACCGATTTCCAAACTGGCAGGACACCGTGTACTGGCACTGAACCGTGGGGAAAAAGAAAAGATTCTGACTGTCAAGATCAATGCACCGGAAGAAGAGATACTCTCCTGGTTAAAACGTCAGGTGATCCGCACCGACAATCCGAATACCACCCCGATTCTGGAAGCGGTTGTGGAGGACAGCTATAAACGTCTGATCGCACCGGCCATCGAGCGGGAGATTCGAAACGATCTGACAGAGAAAGCCGAAGACGGTTCTGTTAAAGTGTTCGGAAAGAACCTCGAACAGCTGCTGATGCAGCCGCCAATCGTGGGAAAAGTTGTTCTCGGATGGGATCCGGCATTCCGCACCGGCTGTAAGCTGGCAGTTGTTGACGAGACCGGTAAAGTGCTCGATACAACGGTTGTATATCCGACCGCACCGACCACAGAAGCCAAGATCAAAGCAGCTAAAGAAACAGTTAAGAAAATGATTGAAAAGTATCATATCGATCTGATCTCTGTAGGAAATGGTACTGCATGCCGGGAATCTGAACAGGTGATCGTGGATATGTTAAAAGAAGTACCGACAAAGGTACAGTATGTGATCACCAACGAGGCAGGAGCTTCCGTATACTCTGCAAGTAAACTGGCGACCGAAGAGTTCCCGAACTTCGATGTGGGACAAAGAAGTGCCGCTTCCATCGCCAGACGTCTGCAGGATCCGCTGGCAGAACTGGTAAAGATCGACCCGAAAGCCATCGGTGTCGGACAGTATCAGCACGATATGAACCAGAAGAAACTGGGCGAAGCACTGAACGGTGTGGTAGAAGACTGTGTCAATAAAGTCGGCGTGGATCTGAATACCGCTTCCGCGTCTCTGTTAGAGTATATTTCCGGTATCAGCAAAGCAATTGCAAAAAATATTGTGGCCTACCGTGAGGAAAACGGCCGTTTCACAGACAGAAGAGAACTGTTAAAAGTAGCAAAACTGGGACCGAAAGCCTTTGAACAGTGTGCCGGTTTTCATGCGTATCCAGGGCGGAAAGAATCCGCTGGATGCGACCAGTGTACATCCGGAAAGCTACGAAGCAGTGGAAAAACTCTTTGCCAAACAGGGATTTACGAAAGAACAGTACTTCGGTGACGGACCGACTGCCATCTATATCAAAGATTATAAGAAACTGGCAGAAGAACTGGGAATCGGCGAGATCACCCTTCATGATATCATCAAAGAACTCGGCCGTCCGGGACGTGACCCCCGTGAAGATATGCCAAAACCGATTCTTCGATCCGATGTACTGGATATGAAAGATCTGAAAAGAAGGTATGATCTTAAAAGGAACTGTAAGAAACGTGATCGATTTTGGTGCATTCGTAGATATCGGCGTACACCAGGATGGTCTGGTACACATTTCCCAGATCAGTGACAAATATATCAAACATCCGCTGGAAGTTGTCAGCGTAGGAGATGTTGTGGATGTAAAAGTCATCAGCGTGGATCTGAACAAAAAACGGATCGGTCTGTCCATGCGTGGAATTCGGTAGACGAAGGTGATAAAATCGCAAAAGCGAGTATAAGATAAGAAAAATAAAAGATGCTAACTGTGGAAGAGAATCCACAGCGGGCATCTTTTTTGTTTGGATTTGAATGAATATGATTATATAATACATACATAGAAAAGAACTGAGAAAAGCAGGAGGAAAAAATAAGTAATTGAATATATTGTCAAATGTGATTAAATGTGTTTAAATATACTCAAAGGAGTAAATTATTATGAATACATCAAATATCACAAATTATAAGCCAAAAGATTTTGCTGAA
>ENA-OPYX01000554-OPYX01000554.1-human-gut-metagenome-genome-assembly--contig:-NODE-554-length-21854-cov-3.582179_pt1 | contig 21854 bp, 22 predicted proteins | sample MGYA00242639_ERZ504486 | MGnify/ENA primary metagenome ERZ504486 (study PRJEB26092, sample SAMD00036296) | human gut metagenome | host: Homo sapiens | study: EMG produced TPA metagenomics assembly of... | reverse complement strand
AAAGATAAAGACGGATTTATGGAAGTACCGGAACAGTTGGAGATACCGTTTGAGTAAAGATTATTGTAAACGATGTAAACGGAACTTGAAGGAAAAACTTAAAAAGTTAACTTTTAAAATCTTTTGAGCCCCGTTTACAAATTCCGTTTACAAATTGGAAAGGAGCAGAAAATGATGAAACAGGGAAGATTAGGATACAACAGTAGTAATGGAAGATATGGATTATTATCATCAGACTTATGGATTGATACAGGATTTCACTGTGGAGAAGGACTGGAAGTGCTGGTAGGTGATGAATGGGTACAGACCAGAATGGAGATGAATCTGGCAAGAGAATGGTATCTGGTGGGGACACCTTATTGTGGAGATCTGGAATATGTGCAGGCAAGGATACCTGGATAAATAGGTCTATGATCCGCTTCGGTCGGTGCAAAGCAGACGTACACCGGACGTTATGCCCCCGGCAGGGCGCAAGGGGACTTTTGATGGACGGTACGGCTGTCGAAAGAGAACATACCGACAGGAACAAAGGCATTAGCAATGAAGTACGAGAAAAGAGGTATCAAGAGTATGTGCGGGGATGGGTGGAATACTTCAGGCTCACAGATATGAAAGAGCTCCTCCGAAAAACGGATGAATGGGCAAGGCGGAGAATCCGAGCGGTCTATTGGAAACAGTGGAAGAAAATCAAAACGAAATACCGAATGCTGAAAGCACTAGGTTTAGAGGATTGGAAAGCTAAGGAACTAGCCAATAGTAGAAAAGGTTATTTGAAAATGGCGAAAGTCTTGAAGCAAATCTTTTCAAAGAAAATAATAGCCAAGCTGGGATATACATCCATACTCGACTATTATCTAATAATCTGTGAAAACTAAAGAACCGCCGTATACGGAACCGTACGTACGGTGGTGTGGGAGGACGGTAAAATAAAATAATTACTTTACCTCCTACCTGTATTATGTTTGATGTATAAGAAAAACTTGCCAGTATGCAGCTTTTTTTTGTAGATTTATAGTTTTGGAAATAATAAAAATTACCATGCTAAAAATTGACCAAAATTCACTTTTTAATTATGAAATTATTGTGACTATTTGATATTGACCATCAGTCAATTTTTTTGTATAATATTCTATAGAATAAAAATGTAAAGACAGGGAGATGATTATTGTGGTCAAAGCGGGAAAATGGATAGCAAAACACGATTTATAATTTTGTTACTGGGGATACTGCTTTTGATTCCGTCATTTATTGGAATGGCGAAGACAAGAATTAACTACGACTTGCTCAGTTACCTTCCGGAATCACTGGAAACAGTAGAAGGACAGGACGTTATGGTGGATGAATATGGTATGGGTGCATTCGCCATGGTTGTTGTAGAGGATACGGACATGAAAGATATCCAGAAGCTGGCAGATCAGTTTAATAAGGTTGATCATGTCGAAAAAGTATTATGGTATGGTGATGTGGCAGATCTTTCACTGCCGGTGGAGATGATTCCATCCGATTTGAGAAAAGCCTTCTACAACGGAGATGCGACACTGATGCTCGCATTATTTGACAATACGACTTCATCTGACGAAGCAATGAATGCAGTCGGTGAGATGCGTAAGATTGCCAGCAAACAGTGTTTTATTGCAGGTATGACAGGTGTTGTAGCCGATATCAAGAATGTAGCAATGAAAGAAGTCCCGATTTATGTTGTAATTGCGGCAATTCTTTCTTTTCTGGTGCTGGAAATTACCGGAGAATCCTTCCTGGTACCGATTTTTTTCCTAATCAGTATAGGTGTAGCGATTGTATATAATCTGGGAAGTAACATTTTCCTTGGCGAGATCTGTTACATTACAAAAGCGCTGACGGCGGTATTGCAGCTGGGGGTTACGATGGATTACTCCATTTTCCTGCTGAATAGCTACGAAGAGAACAAGCGCCGTTTCCCGGGAGATAAGAACCGTGCGATGGGACATGCGATTTCTAATACATTCAAATCCATTGTAGGAAGTTCTGTCACCACAGTGGCAGGATTTGCAGCTCTTTGTGTTATGACATTTGCACTTGGTCGTGATCTTGGTATTGTTATGGCAAAAGGTGTTATCATTGGAGTGCTTTGCTGTGTAACAATCCTTCCGGCAATGATTCTTATCTTTGATAAACCGATTGAAAAAACCAAGCATAAACCGCTGATCAAGAGCATGGATAAGGTTTCAGCATTTATCACCAAACATTACAAAGTATGGATCGTTGCTTTCCTGATCTTGCTTATTCCTGCTATTTATGGCAATAATCATACAAAAATTTATTATAATATTGCACAGTCACTTCCACAGTCACTTCCATCAAATGTGGCAAACAGTGAACTGAAAGATGACTTTGATATGAGTACAATGCATATAGTTATGGTAGATAAAGACATGGATGCCAAAGAGAAAAAGGCAATGATGAGTGAAATTGATGATGTCAAAGGTGTAAAATGGACACTTGGACTTAACTCCATCGTTGGATCTTCTATTCCGGAATCGATGATCCCGGATGATGTAAAGAGTATGCTTCAGGGTAAGGATACCGAGTTGATGTTTGTATGTACCAAGTATGAGTCTGCAACTCCGCAGGTCAACAAACAGATCAAACAGATTGATAAGATTGTAAAATCCTATGATAAGTCTGGAATGGTAATCGGTGAAGCACCACTGATGAAAGACCTGCAGGATGTAACAGATATCGATCTGACAAGGGTTAACGTTATTTCAATCGCAGCAATCTTTATTATCATTTTGCTTATATTTAAATCCATCTCGCTTCCGATCATTCTGGTTTCGGTTATCGAGTTTGCGATTACGATTAATATGGCGATTCCGTTCTATCAGGGCAAGAGTCTTCCGTTCGTTGCAAGTATCGTTATCGGAGCAATCCAGCTGGGAGCAACCGTTGATTATGCAATCCTTATGACGACCAGATATCAGAAAGAACGTATGAAAGGCAAGAGTAAGAAAGAATCTGTTGCGATTGCACACAGAATCAGTATGCCATCGATCATTACTAGTGGACTGAGCTTTTTTGCGGCAACATTTGGTGTGACTTGTTATACACAGGTTGATATGATCGGTTCTATCTGTGAACTTCTTTCAAGAGGAGCGATCATCAGTGTGATCGTAGTACTGACTGTCCTTCCGGCAATGTTCCTGATCTTTGATCCGGTCATCTGCAGAACAACTGCTGGATACAGAGTGAAAAAAGATAAAAGTAAAACAGTTGCAGAGCCGACAGCATAGGCTCTGCTGAAAAGGGAGCAGGCTTAACTGATTGAAATCAGTAAAAAGCCTGTTCCTTTTTGCTGTCATACATTTAGAGAAAAATGGCATCTGAAGAAGCTTTTTGTATGTTGAAAATGGGAAGAAATGGCTGTGTACAGGCCTTTCCGGAAAATAGAAGGTTGTTCTTTTGATTAAAATAGTATATACTATCTTAGTGTTACCCCAAAACATTCAAGAAAGGATTACATTTATGAAAATGCAGAAAAAACGAATCGTACAGTGCGGACTTTCTCTGATCTGTGCATTCGGTATCGCGCATGTCGGGGATGTCGGTACATGCAGAAGAGGTGGACAGCCTCGAAGATAAGACCAGTAATCTACAGAGTCAGTTGGAAGGGATCAACCAGGATCTGGTTACGATCAGCAATGAAATCGCTGAGACAGAAGTGAAAATTGAAGAGTCTAATAATGAAGTATTCCGTTTGGAAGCATCGCTCCAGATTTCCCGTAATAACGAGGAAGTACAGTATGCAAACATGAAGACTCGAATTAAGTACATGTATGAAAATGGTTCGGACACACTGCTTTCTATGGTATGTGAAGCAAAAAGTATGGGAGAGTTCCTGAACCGTGTAGACTTTATCCAGAATATTACAAAGTACGATAAGGATATGCTGGAGAATATGGTGAAAGTACGTGAAGGTATTGAAGAGCAGGAGGCTGAACTGAAAAGCAGGCAGCAGGAACTGCTTGACCTGCAAAGCCAGCTGGACAGTGAACAGGCAGCGTTGCAGGCAAAAGCAGAAGAGACTTCGACAGACCTTGCCACGGTAAATGCACAGCTTGAGGCGGCACGTGCGGCACAGAAAAAGCAGGAGGAGGAAGCCCAGAGGAAAGCGGATGAGCAGCTGGCAAAAAAGGCACAGGAAGAGACAAAGCAGGCGTCAGCTTCCACCGGAAGTAATACATCTGCGGGCAATAATTCCGGGAACAGCAGTTCAGCGGGGAATAACAGTTCTTCTGGCAATAATAATCCTTCCAACAACAATTCATCGAATAATACTAGTTCCGATTCTTCCAATTCCGGAAGCGGTGGCTATGTGATCCCATCAGGCGGTCTTACCCCGTCAAAGGGAAGGATCTGGTATAATGGACATACCGAGACTTACTATTCTCAGAAGGTACTTCCGGGAGGAGGGCTTGCGATTCCAGGACGCCATATAGCAAGTGATGGAACAATCAGGGATGCCGATGGTTACATTGTTTTGGCAAGTGATGATTACCCGAGAGGAACAGTTGTAGAGACGTCACTTGGTGCTGGAAAAGTATATGATACCGGAAGTGGATCCGGAAATATAGATCTGTATACAGATTGGTAAAAGAAAAGCGGGGCAGTAAAGGACAAACCTTTTACTGCCCCGCTTTTGAATTTAATGGGATATGTATTTTCAGTGAATCGAAAAGGCATATTTTGCTTTGTACTGGAGAAGTCCGGTTACTGTGCTTCGTAGGTTGCCTTAGCGTCACGTATCAGCTTGTCGACTTTATCTGCATCCTATGTAGCGCGTCCTGTAAAGAGTCCATGCAGAAGAAACAGAAAGGTATTTACTCACCGGAAGGACGGGCTCACTACAAAGTTACAGGTGAAGCTGCACCGGAAGAATAAAAATGTTATAATTTGTTTATGGAATGAAGTCCTCTTGTGTGTTACAATACAAGAGGACTTTTGTTTTATAGAGAATAGTTGTCGAACGAAAGGGTGAAAACTATTAAAGAAAGGAAAGTGGAAGAGAAAATTACAGTTCGGATGACAGATACATACCTGTTTGACTTTACGTTATATCATACCTATTCGAAACTGGCAGGTTTTCTGACAAATATTCTGGTAGCAGCGATTGCTTTTATGGGAATCATCATGCTGGTTATGGGAAAGATAAAACCCGTGCAGATTATTTTTTATCTGGCAGCAGCGGTTGTGTTTATTGTGTATACACCATTGCTTCTGAAATACCGTTCTAAAAAGCAGGTAAAAAGAATTGAACGTTACCACGTTCCGAATGAAATGACTTTCAATGATGAAGGTATTCAGGTAGAGTTTGCTGATAAAAAAGAAACTTATGAATGGGAACAGATCCAGAAGGTAGTTACAACACCAAAGACAATTGGATTTTATTATGAGACAGAGAAGGCATTGATTGTACAAAACCGGATTTTGGGACAAGTTTGTACCGATTTTGACATTGGCAACAAAAAAACTCGGACCGGCCAGAGTACATCTGAGATAGCCTGTTATGTATGTTGATACTGATGTTGTCGGCGGCGATAACGGGAACTATTTTAACAAAATATGAGGACGCGTGTGCGGCGATACCTGCACTTGTATCGTTTATTCCTATGCTTATGAGTACGGGCGGTAACTGCGGTTCGCAAAGCTCAACAATGATAATTCGCGGAATGTCGGTTGACGAAATTAAACTGAAAGACTTCTTAAAAGTCATATTTACCGAATTCAGAATTTCGCTTGCAATATGCGTTATATTGGCAATCGTAAACGGTGTGCGAATATGGATAATGTCAGGTGATTTGCAAATTGCGACCGTGGTGAGTCTGTCGATTATATTTATAGTCATAATTTCGCAGTTTATAGGCTGTTCACTGCCTATGCTTGCAAAGCGTTGTAAGCTTGACCCCGCTGTTATGGCGGCACCGCTTATAACGACCATTGTCGATGCAACGAGTATTTTGATATTTTTCAATATCGCAACAAGATTTTTTAATTTATGATTTTAAAAAGTGTACAAAATAAACCAAGAAATTTATGCAAAAGGTAAATTTTTTGTAAAATAGGTTTAAATTATTGAAAAACTGAATATAAAGTGATATAATGTAGTTGTTAGATTGATAATAATTTAACAACTACTTTTTTCTTATTATTAGAGGAGGTTATTTATTATGGGAAGATTTACATTACCAAGAGATTTGTATTACGGAAAGGATTCACTTGAAAACCTAAAGAATATTGACGGTAAAAAAGCTATCGTCGTATCGGGCGGCAGTTCAATGCGTCGCGGCGGTTTTCTTGATAAAGTAGAAGCATATTTAAAAGAAGCAGGAATGGAAGTACAGTTGTTTGAAGGCGTTGAGCCTGATCCGTCAGTTGAAACTGTTATGAAGGGTGCAAAGGCTATGACAGATTTTCAGCCTGATGTAATCGTAGCAATCGGCGGAGGTTCACCGATTGACGCGGCTAAGGCCATGTGGGCATTCTATGAATATCCTGAGGTTACTTTTGAGCAACTCTGTACACCTTTCTCATTCCCGAAACTTCGCCAAAAGGCTAAATTTGTAGCTATTCCGTCAACATCGGGTACGGCTACTGAAGTTACTGCATTTTCGGTTATCACAGATTATGCAAAGGGTATCAAGTATCCTCTTGCAGACTTTGAGATTACACCGGACGTTGCAATCGTAGACCCACAGCTTGTTGAATCATTGCCGATAAAGCAAGTTGCATACACAGGTATGGACGCACTTACTCACGCAATCGAGGCATATGTATCAACTCTTAATTCACCGTTTACAGACCCTCTTGCAATTAAGGCAATAGAGATGGTGCTTGATTACTTACCGCAGTCGTATAAGTGCGATATGGACGCGAGAGAACAAATGCATTATGCACAATGTCTTGCAGGTCAGGCATTCTCAAATGCTTTGCTTGGTATAGTTCACTCAATGGCACATAAAACAGGTGCGGCATTCTCAACAGGTCATATTCCTCACGGATGTGCAAATGCAATTTATTTGCCGTATGTAATTAAGTACAACGCACACGAGCCAGAGGCTATGCACCGTTATGCAGATATTGCAAGACGTGTAGGACTTGGCGGAACATCTGAAAAGGCACAGGTAAATGCTCTAATCGCTAAGATTGAAGAATTTAACAGAGCTATGAATATCCCTAAGACATTGCAGGAATTCGGTGTTAAGGAAGATGAATTTAAAGAAAAATTGTCATCAATCGCCGAACTTGCAGTAGGTGATGCTTGCACAGGTTCAAACCCACGTTCAATTACTCCGGAACAGATGGAGAAATTGTTTACTTGCACATACTACGGTACAGAAGTAGATTTCTAATGAAAAAGTTATTTGTATTACAAAAAGCAACTTCTTACGATAGTGCTTTTTGAGTGCATAAAAAATCCGATGGTTAATGCCATCGGATTTTATTAGTTATTTAATTGCAGCTTTCAATTCTTCAACTTTATCAAGTTTTTCCCAACTTACGCCTAAGTCCTCACGTCCCATATGACCGTAAGCGGCAAGGTTTTTATAGATAGGCTTTCTCAAATCAAGTTGTTTGATAATTGCGTGCGGTCTTAAATCAAATACTTTTTCGATTGCCTGTTCAATCTTATCTTCATCAACTGTTGCAGTACCGAAAGTATCAACCATTATTGAAACAGGGTGTGCAACGCCGATTGCATATGCAAGCTGAACTTCGCACTTCTTTGCAAGTCCTGCCGCAACAACATTCTTTGCAACCCAACGAGATGCATATGCGGCACTTCTGTCAACCTTTGTAGGGTCTTTACCCGAAAAAGCACCGCCGCCGTGTCTTGCATAACCGCCGTATGTGTCAACGATAAGTTTTCTTCCTGTTAAACCGCTGTCACCGTTAGGTCCGCCGACAACAAATCTGCCTGTCGGATTGATATAAAACTTAGTGTTTTCATCAATAAGTTCAGCCGGAACAGTTGTTAAAATAACTTCTCTCTTAATATCTTCACGAAGTTTTTGAATATCAACATCAGGAGAATGCTGGCTTGATACAACAACTGCGTCAACTCTTACAGGCTTATCGTCATCATATTCAACAGTAACTTGAGTTTTGCCGTCAGGGCGAAGATAATCAAGGATACCGTCTTTTCTTACTTGTGTAAGTTTCTTTGCCATTTTGTGTGCAAGAGAAATCGGCATTGGCATAAATTCGGGTGTTTCGTCACAAGCGTAACCGAACATCATACCCTGGTCGCCGGCACCTGTTGAATTTTCGTTGTCATTACCGCCTTGTTCACGGTTTTCATAACCGTCATTAACGCCTTGCGCAATATCGGGCGACTGTTCGTCAATAGCCGTAACAACGGCACAAGTTGTACCGTCAAAGCCGTATTTAGCTCTGTCATAGCCTATGTCAAGAACAACCTGTCTTGCAACCTTAGGGAAATCAACATAGCAAGATGTTGTAATTTCACCCATAATTGAGATTATACCCGTTGTACAAGTAGTTTCGCAAGCGACTCTTGCCATCGGATCTTCTTTTAGTATTTCATCAAGAATTGCGTCAGAAATTTGGTCACAGATTTTATCGGGATGACCTTCTGTTACAGATTCCGAAGTAAATAATCTTTTACTCATTGGTTTCATTTCCTTTCCTATATTTACAATGTACCTATAATATACTATTATATATTGTATCGTAAATACACGAAAAAGTCAATATATTAAATTATACTGTCAAAATTCCTTCTTCCGATTCGATAAGCAGGAATATTTCTTCTTCACGACCGTTTTCGGCATTGACATATATTAAAAAGTTTTTGCCGTTAAAAGCACCCTTAAATTCATAGCAAAGTACTTCTCTCATACTATCCTTCGGAACAAGAGCAAGTTTTGTTGCGGTCACGTCAAGTCCTGTGGATATTTTTGATTTTGCGTCATCAACGGAAAGTGCAGGGGCTGATAAGTTTCTCTCTGCGTGATTCATAATATATCCGTTTGTTTCAAGACCTACAATTTCACCTGTATCGAGTGCAACACGAACTTTTACAAGGTCACTGTAACACGTTACGTTGTCCTGTACATATGCAAAGTTTATCGTTGCGATACCGCCTGATTTTTCATAATAACTGCTCTGCATACTGTAAAACCGTTTTTCTGCAAAATTCAGCCGCTTTGTCTGTTGCGGAATTAATGTCAAGACGTTCGCCGTCAATATTTCTGCTGTTCAGATATGAAAGAATATATCCGCCGTCTTTTGTTATACTTATTGAAATTTGATTTGAGTCGGTGTTTTTCACAAATGTGTATGATGGTATTGCGGTATTTTCCGAAAGACTTTCAAAAGCCAATCCTTTTGTACCGACAAAATTTCTCAGCTGTGTTCAGTGCGTCCTCTTGTGAAATTGTGTGTGCGTTTTTTCAAAAGTGCAGGCTCTCTGTTTTCAATATGCTCCGAGAACGGACCGTCATATATAAGTGACGGATATTCGTCAAACGATTTTTCTACGTTAGCCAAATCGTCAAGTACGTTTGAATCTGCCGCGTCTGCGACTGTTCCGCGCTGTCTTGTCCTTGACTGTGAAATGCGTACTTCTCCATTGTAAATTTTTGTTTCTATTTCTGAGAGCGTATTTTTTAGTGTTGCGGCATATTCGTTCATTGACGCAAGATTATCATATTCTTCCTGTGAAATTTCTTCACCGTTAATCATTGACTGCGAAAGCACATAGGTGTAATCGCCGACTTGTGAAAGAAATTTTGACGTGTTGTCAAGCTGTACCTCTGATGTGGGAAGCTGACCAAGACATGACTTTGCCTCTGCACTTTGTCGAAAAATATCGCTTGAAAGTTTTGCAAGCTGTGCGGGACTTTTTGTAAGCTGTGTTTTGCTCAAAAGAGTGTCTATATCGTCAACATAACCGACAAGCTCGTGGAACGCTCTGTTGTATTGATTTTCTGTGGTGACTTCAAGTGCTTTTGCATTTTTCGTTGCGGTAGCACCCCATATGACTGCGGCGATTATTCCTACAATAAGTATTGTATACAGCCAAACGTGTATGCTTTTTTTCTCTCCATATTATTTTCCTCTCTCTCATATTATTTGCAAAATCTGTGCTTGCCGATGGTTTTTATAAGTGGTCTTGACCATATCCAAGCATTTGTGGCGGTGTCGGGATTAAAATAGTATATCGCACCGCCGGACGGATCCCAACCGTTTAAAGCGTCATTGCAGGCTTTGTAAACCGTAGAATTTTCGTCGATAGGAACATTTATTTGTCCGTCACTGACCGCCGTAAATGCACCCGGCTGATAGATAACACCCGAAATTGTGTTAGGGAATGACGAATTGACGTACACGATTTAAAATAACTGCCGCAACGGCAAACTTGTCCTTCGTAAGGCTCGCCGCGTGCCTCGCCGTTTACCGCTCTTGCCAAAAGCTGTTTTTCGTTTGATGAGGCACTTACCGCATATGCGTTGTTTTCGTTAGTGTAATAAACGACGCCGCAAGTTATCAATGCAAATGCCAGAACGACAGATATTAATTTTTTCATATTACTTCCTCCTTGTGATTTTTCTTTAGTATTTCCATAAAATCGTAATAAATATGTATGCGAGATGAAAAATAGGTTAATAATTTCAATACAAGATTAAATCAGTGAGGTATGAATTATGAATAAGATAATAGCGGTATTTTTGGTGGCACTTTGTATGACGGTTTGTGTAACTGCATATTCGGACGGTGTACAGTCTGATTTGCAGGATAATTTGATAAGATTACATATTATCGCGGACAGTGACGATGATAACGACCAAGCAGTTAAATTAAAGGTGCGTGACGCAATTTTAAAAAATGTCGGCGACAGACTTTCAAAAACGGATAAAAACGAATGTCGCGATGAGATAATAAATGATTTGAATGAATTTGAAGATATAGCGAATGACGTACTTCTTGAAAACGGTTTTTCATATACGGCACACGCCGAATACGGTAAATTTGAATTTCCCGAAAAAACATATAAGTCAATGGTTTTGCCGGCGGGCGAATATTACGGTGTAAGAATTGTTCTCGGCAGCGGTGAAGGACATAATTGGTGGTGCGTTATGTATCCGCCGTTGTGCTTTAAAGAGGGTGAGGAAGTTCGGCTCAGTAAAGAAAGCGAAAAAATTCTTCGCGAAAAACTCGATAAAGAGACTTATGATATAATTACAAAAAACGATAAAGAAGTTGTTGTTAAATTTAAGTTGGTTGAAATAGTTCAGGAAATAAAGCAAAAGATAAACGGTGATTAAAAATGATTTTCATTTTTAATCACCGTTTTTGTGATTTGATTAAATTATGATAGTAAGTTTATTTTCAGAATGTCTTATTTCATTCTGCTTTCGTAATCAGCTATCATTTTTTTAACCATTTGACCGCCGATACTTCCGGCTTGCTTTGCTGTAAGGTCACCGTTTGTAACCTTGCTTTAGGTTTACGCCTACTTCGTTAGCTGCTTCCATTTTGAACTGCTCCATAGCTTGCTTTGCCTCAGGAACTTGAATCTTGTTTTTACTCATTTTGTTTCCCTCCTTAAAACCAAAGTCTTAATCTATTTAAAATTTTGTGTCGAATTGTATCGACTACACTAATATTTTGTACATTGATAAAAATTATATTCAAAAATTTTATTAGTAATATTTAGAATATAAATATGTTGAAAAAAACGGTGTAAATGATATAATTTAATATATTATAAAAAGAAACAGGGAGATAAATATGATAAAGGATATAGCGATTGAAAAAATGAAATCTGCGTCAAATTACGTTATTACGTTTTTGAAATGGGCGTTGATTTCAATAATAATCGGAGTGGTTGGTGGATGCGTCGGCGCTTTGTTTCATATGAGTGTAAATTATGCGAATATTATTTTTACAATGCACGATTGGTTTGTACTGTTTCTTCCGATAGGCGGTATTATAATTGTGGCAATGTACAAAGCGTGTAAAATGCTTGAAAACAAGGGTACGGACAGTATTATTTCGTCAATAAGAAATGATGAAAAAGTACCTATTTTACTTGCACCGCTTATATTTGTAAGTACGGTTATAACTCATCTTTGCGGCGGCAGTGCCGGCAGAGAAGGTGCGGCGCTTCAGCTTGGCGGAAGTATAGGAAGCAATATCGGCAGACTTTTTAAGCTTGATGAAAAAGATATGCATATGGTTGTAATGTGCGGAATGAGTGCGGTGTTTTCGGCTCTGTTCGGTACACCTATAACGGCGGCTGTGTTTGCACTCGGTGTGACAAGCGTGGGAATTATGTATTATTCGGCACTTGTGCCGTGTCTTATGTCATCACTTGCGGCATTTTTGGTTACAAGATTTGCCGGACTTGAGCCGACTCAATTCGCAATAACCGTTATTCCGCAAACAGGCGTTATAACGATTTTACAGACAATACTTATTTCGGCATTGTGTGCGGAACTAAGCATAATATTCTGTACGACAATGCACTATACGGCAAGATATTTAAAAATATGGTTTAAAAATCCGTATATAAGAGTAGTTGTCGGTGCGTTGGCGATAATCGCACTTACATATTTAACAGGCTCACGAGATTATAACGGTTCGGGCATGGATATAATTGAACATGCCGTTGTCGGCGGTCACGCAAAAGGTTGGGCGTGGGTATTGAAAATTGTGTTCACTGCAATAACAATCGGTGCGGGATTTAAAGGCGGAGAGATTGTTCCGACATTCTTTATCGGTGCGACATTCGGCTGTGTTGTCGGTCATTTGTTCGGCTTAAATCCTGGATTTGCGGCGGCAATCGGAATGATTGCAATGTTCTGCGGTGTGCTTAACTGTCCGATTGCGTCAATAGTTTTGAGTATTGAACTGTTCGGCTCGAAAGGCTTTATACTTTTTGCCATTGCGGCAGGCGTGAGTTATATGTTATCGGGGTATTACGGACTATACAGCAGTCAGAAGATTATGTATTCGAAGTTGAAAGCGGAATACATAAATAAGGATACGAAATAATTTTATAACGAAAGGAACAAACAAATGATATTAGGCTATTCAATTTATGAACTTTTATGGCTATTCTTCATTTACGCATTTTTCGGTTGGTGTATCGAAGTAGTATTTTGCGGACTGAATGAAGGACATTTTATAAACCGCGGTTTCCTAAACGGACCTGTTTGTCCGATATACGGTGTCGGAGGTGTGATAGTTGTATTATGTCTTACTCCGATAAAAGACAATATATTTTTACTTTTTGTCGGTTCGGCGTTGCTTACGTCAATATTGGAACTGATTACAGGTTTTGCACTCGACAAAATATTCCACGCACGTTGGTGGGATTATACGGATATGCCGTTTAACATAGGCGGTTACATATGCCTTAAATTTTCGATATATTGGGGTTTAGTGTGTATCGCGCTTATGAAAGGTATTCACCCTGTTATACTTGGATTTGTAAGATTTATACCGCATATTTTGGGACTTGTTGTAGTTGTATTTTTTGCGGCAGTGTTTGTGGCTGATGTTATTATAACCGTTATAACCATTAATAATCTTACAAAACGTGTTAAACTTATGAATGATATTGCAAAGAAAATTCATAATGTTTCCGACGAAGTCGGCGAACATATTTATGACGGTGCCAACGATATTATGAAAAAGGGCATTGAGATATACAACAGTGAAAACGTACAGGAAATTCGTGAGAATTTGGACGATATGAAAGAGAAGTACGAGCATAAGAAAGAAGAAATCAAGTCAAAGCATAAGGACGATTTGGACGAACTTAAAGCGAAGTACGATAATCTTGTTAAAGAAACGCATATATTCCAAAAACGTATTATTAAAGCATTCCCGAATTTGACGTCAAGAAGATACGAAGAACAGCTTGCAAAACTTAAAGAAAAACGTGGAAATTAAAAAAGAAAAATAAAAATAATCAAAAAATCCGATGGTTTCATACCATCGGATTTTTGTTTTTAATTGTTGTCACTGTAAAGGTAAACCCATAAAACGGTAAGCAAGGCTATTGCGATACCGCCGCCCAAGCATACTGCCGGCAGACGGGTTGAACTCTTTAATGATTTCTCAATATGAATAGACGGTGCTTTTGTAGGCTCTGAAAGACCGTCGCTGTCATCATACTTTGATGTTTTTGAAAGCTTCAGAGTACCTTTTGATTTTTTATAAAGTAAAGTGTTTCTGTCGTAATCGGCTTTTATCTGTTTAAGTTCTCTGTCCGAAAGAGGTATACAGTCCGTTCTGACCTTCAAAATCTGATAACCGTTATCAGCCATATCACTTCTGCGCAAAAGCGCATAGTTGTAATATGAACGGTCAGTAGAGAAACGAACGTAATAAATCTCGTCACCAAGATTATATGCCTCTGAAATCAGATAAAATCTGTCACCGTTCGGTTCGACGTTAAGTGCGTTTTGGTATTCGTCCATAGTAGTGTAGTTGGCAATATCAAAATCGGTATAGCTTACTACATTTTTAAGAACTTCCTCAATCTGATGTTCGTCCTCATCGCTCAAACGTTCCGCAATGTCCTCATATGTAACACTGTCTGCGGCAGAGTTTTTCAGCTTGTCGAAAAAGTTGCCGATATTTTGGTTATAATGAGAAACGTCAACATTTGGGTGGAAATATTCCGAACTGAAGTCCATAACACCTGTTTCCGAAAGCACCTGCGGTGCGTTTACATATTCAAATGCATCACCATCGATAACGGTGTAATAATCCGCGTGAACAAGTTCGTCACCTTCAAACACCTTGTATGTTATATAACGTTTTTCAGCGCTTGAACCGAGAGAAAATACACCCGATTGACCAAGCGGTATTTGATTGTAATTAACGTCTAAAATAGCGATACGTTCCGCATTTTCCGTTTCTTCGTCATATTTCCAAACGTGACATGAAGCGGTAGTGTATCCGCTGTCCGCAAGGAAAATAACAAGATACGGATTTTCATTTGCGTCAAAATTTACTATATCACTGTACACAACGCCGTTAGGTATATTGTCCTCCGAAATTGAAAGAGAATCACCTGCGTTTTCGGTGTGCATTGAACTGTAAGTGTACAAATAGTTATTAAGTACATAAGCATATACCGCCGCCATCTTGCCGACAGGCTCATCAGCAACAACAGTGCTGAACGTAAGACAGGACATTAAAATTACAATCGAACAGAAAACAGATAACAACCTGAATATTCTGTTTTTCAACATCACACCCCCTATGTTTACATAATTCTTAATATTATACATTATACAAGTAAATCTGTGACAATTCAACTTGATTTTTGTTAAGAGCATATTACAATAATGTGGCATTTTACCCTTTACAAATTTCAAAATGTGTATTATAATTAATTAGATAGTAGCAAAAAATAGGGTAAAAAAACGATAAAGTGCCTTATTTTTTATTTGGAAGGAAGGATACGAAATGATAAAAGCGGCAGTTCTCGGAGCAACGGGATATGCAGGTATTGAGCTTGTAAGATTATTAACATCACATCCGGAGGTAAGTATTGAAATACTCGGTTCGCACAGTTTTGCGGGACAGAAGATAAGTGATGTTTATAAGAACTTCAATCACGTACTTGAAAAGGAATGTGAAGAACTTGACCTTGATAAGGTCGGTGCTTGTGATGTGGCATTTACCGCACTTCCGCACGGTGCGTCAAAATCGGTAATTCCGTCATTACTTGAAAAAGGTCTTAAAGTTATCGACCTTAGCGGTGATTACAGATATGATGACGTGGCAGTGTATGAAAAGTGGTACGGTGAAAAACATTCATCACCCGAACTTTTAAAGGAGTCTGTTTACGGACTTCCCGAACTTCACAGAGATAAGATTAAAAATGCAAGACTTATCGGTAACCCCGGCTGTTACACAACTTGTTCAATACTCGGAACAGTTCCGCTTTTGGCAAATAAAATTGCTGAAACAAAGAATATTATTGTTGATGCAAAATCCGGTGTTACAGGTGCAGGACGCGGTCTTAAACTTCAAAACAGTTTCTGCGAATGTACTGAAAATATGAAAGCGTATAAGGTAGCAACTCACCGTCATACTTCTGAAATCGAGCAGGAGCTTAGCAATGTTGCAGGTGAAGAAATAATGATTTCGTTTACGCCGCACCTTATTCCGCAAAAACGCGGAATACTTTCGACAATCTATGTAAATCTAAACAGAAAGTCAAGTGCGGAAGAACTTACGGAAATGTACAAGGAATTTTATAAAGACGAATTTTTTGTAAGAGTTAAGGAAGTGGGCGACTTGCCTGAAACAAAACACGTTGCAGGTTCAAACTTCGTTGATATAGGCGTGTGCTATGATGAAAGACTTCAAAGAGCCGTAGTCGTATCGTCACTTGACAATATTGTAAAGGGTGCTGCGGGACAAGCCGTTCAGAATATGAACTTGTTATTCGGCTTGGACGAAAAGACAGCCCTTACAAATCCGGGATTTTATTTATAATAGAGGGTGGAAGTAATGCAAGAACTTATAAAAAAAGCGGGAATACTTATAGAGGCACTTCCGTATATACAGAAATTTTCCGGCAAAACCGTTGTTATCAAATACGGCGGCAATGCTATGATAAACGAAGAATTAAAGAACTCCGTAATGGAGGATATTACTCTTTTGAAGTTTATCGGACTTAATCCGATTGTCGTACACGGCGGAGGTCCCGATATTTCAAAGGCTCTTAACGAACGCGGTGTAAAGAGTAAATTCGTAAACGGTTTGCGTGTGACGGACGATATTACAATGCAGACTGCTCAACAGGTACTTATAGGTAAAACAAATAAAGAAATTGTCGCACTTCTTAATACAAACGGCGGTCGTGCAGTCGGTATCAGCGGTATTGACGGCAGTTTTATCGAGTGTAAAAAGCAGTATACGGAAGTGGACGGCGAAAAGGTTGATATAGGCTATGTCGGCGATATTGTTCACGTTAAGCATTGCTTGATTGACTTATTGTCATCAGATCAATATATCCCTGTTATCGCTCCTATCGGTACCGATGAGGACGGCAACAGCTACAATATTAATGCAGATACGGTTGCGGCGGCAGTTGCGGCGTCTGTTGAGGCGGAAAAACTTATTTTGCTTACTGATGTTGAGGGTATTAAGGATAAAGACGGTAATGTTATTGCCGAAATGCATAAAAATGAAATATACGAAATGATACATGACGGCAGCATCAGCGGCGGTATGATACCAAAGGTACTTGGCTGTCTTGAATCAATCGACGGCGGTGTTACGGGTGCGCATATCATTGACGGACGTATACCGCATTGCCTGTTACTTGAAATCTTTACAAAGACAGGTATTGGCACGCTTATTAAGAGTGATAAATATTAATAAAGAGAGGAATTTATATAATGAGAATGTCTAACTTGCTTATGCCGACGCTTAGAGAAGTACCGGCAGAGGCGGAAATAACAAGTCATAAATTAATGTTGAGAGCAGGTCTTATCAGAAAACTTGCGGCAGGTATATACTCATATCTTCCGCTTGGACTTCGCACTTTGCAAAAGGTTGAACAGATTGTTCGTGAAGAAATGGACAACGCAGGTGCACAAGAACTTTTGATGTCTGCACTTTTGCCTGCTGAGGCTTATCAAGCATCGGGCAGATGGGAAGTATTCGGACCGAGTATGTTCAAAATGAAAGACAGAAACGACCGTGATTTCTGCCTTGGTCCTACACACGAGGAACTTTTTACTCAAACTGTAATTGACAGTGTTCGTTCATATAAAGAATACCCAATGACTTTATATCAAATTCAGCACAAGTATCGTGACGAGGGACGTCCGAGATTCGGTATTATAAGAAGCCGTGAATTTATAATGAAGGACGCGTATAGCTTTGACCTTACGGAAGAAGGACTTGATAAGTCATATCAAAAAATGTATGACGCATATTGCAGAATATTCAACCGTCTTGGACTTGATTTCACTATCGTTGACGCTGACAGCGGTGCTATGGGCGGCAGCGGAAGTCAGGAATTTATGGTTAAGTCGCCAATAGGCGAGGACGGTATTGCTTATTGTGATGATTGCGGATATGCGGCTAACTATGAAAAAGCTGAATGTATTCCTCAAGAAAAGCCGTCACCGGAGGGTGATTTGGATATGGAAAAAATCCATACTCCGAATGCTCATACAATCGAAGAACTTGTAAGTTTCTTAAATGCAGAGGCTTATAACTTTGCAAAGACTATAATATATAAGGCTGACGATAAGTATGTTGCCGCAATGGTAAGAGGTGACAGAGAGGTAAACGAAGTTAAGCTTAAAAATCTTGTCGGCTGTGTGGACGATTTGGAACTTGCCGAGCCGTTTATAGTAAGACAGATTACAAATGCAGAAGTTGGTTTTGCAGGTCCTGTGGGACTTGACATTCCTGTATACGTTGATAAAGAAGTCGCAATGATGAAGAACTTTATCGTTGGTGCAAATGAAACAGATATGCACTATAAGAACGTAAATATCAATAAGGACTTCACACCGACAGAAGTTGCTGATATTCGTACAATCGAAACCGGCGACGTTTGCCCTAAGTGCGGCAAGCCTATAAAGACTGCTCAAGGTATCGAAGTAGGACATATATTCAAGCTTGGTACAAAGTATTCTGACGCACTTGGACTAAAGAGCCTTGACGAAACAGGAAAGAGCAAGACTGTTATTATGGGTTGCTACGGTATAGGCGTTACACGTTGTCTTGCAGCGGCTATAGAGCAAAACAATGACGAAAACGGTATTATCTGGCCCGTATCAATCGCACCGTATCACGCAATCGTTATTCCTGTAAATTCTAAGAATGAAGAACAGAGTGAAATTGCCGAAAAAGTATATAATGACCTAAAGGCAAGGGGAATAGAAGTATTGCTTGACGACAGAAACGAAAGAGCCGGCGTTAAGTTTAAAGACGCTGATCTTATCGGTATTCCTGTAAGAATTGTCGTAGGTAAAAAATGTGGCGAGGGCGTTGTTGAATATAAGGAAAGAACAGCAGAAAATGCAGTTGAAAAGAATATCGATGACGCAGTTAATGGCGTTGTTGAATTTATAAACAATAACAAATAATTCAAAAGGAGTGGCTAAGCCACTCCTTTATTTATGATAACTTTCATTATTATTAATTTTAAATGCACGGTAAATTTGTTCAAGAAGAACTACACGCATAAGCTGGTGGGGAAGTGTCATTTTACCGAAACTCAATCTTAATGCCGACTTTGATTTTACGGTATCGGAAAGACCGAGTGAGCCACCGATTATGAATGTAATATGACTTGAAGTCATTGAAATATCGGCGATTTTTTTCGCTAATTCTTCGGAAGAATATTCCTTGCCCTCAATGCAAAGTGTAACGACAAATGAATTTTGCGGAAGTTTTGCAAGGATTTTATTTCCCTCTTTTTCTTTTATTTGCTCCATTTCCTTTTCGGACGCATTATCGGGTATCTTTTCATCGGCTACTTCGATTATATTTAATTTCGCAAACCTTGAAAGTCGCTTTGAATATTCATCAATAGCGGCAGTGAAATATTTTTCTTTAATTTTGCCTACGGAAATAACAGTTATATTCATATTTTCCTCCGTTTAAAATAAAGTGGGCTTATATCTGTCGGCAACCTGCAAAGTCATATCTTTGCCGACATCAACGCCCGACTGTGAAAGTAAATTGTATGTTTCGAGCATAGCTATTTCCGGACGATTGTTTTCTTTGCTTAAATGACCGAGCATAATGTGTTCAGTGCCGTTCTGTACAAGGTGCAGAGCGACTTTTGAGGCGGTTTCGTTTGACAAGTGACCGTATTCACCCAATATTCTGCGTTTCAGCGGATACGGATATGTACCGCATTTAAGCATTTCAACGTCGTGATTTGATTCAAGCAATATTTTTTTACTGCCTGTTATCTTTTCTAAAATACTTTTTGTTATTTTACCTATATCTGTTGCAAGCGAATATTTTTCATCGCCAATCATAAAATTAAAACCGACAGGTTGTGCGGCGTCATGCGGAATTGCAAAAGGACGTATTCCGATATTGCCTATTTCGAAATCTGTATCTTCGGTGATTATTTTAATATTTTCATCGGCGATATTGCCTATATCCATACTTGTATGAGTACCTTGTGTAGTGTAAATAGGAATATTGTAGCGTCTTGAAATAACCCCTGCACCTTTTGTATGGTCAACGTGTTCGTGCGTTATTAGGAGTGCGTCAATGCTTTCGGGCATTACGTCAATAGCGTGAAGCGATTCTTTTAATTTTGCACCCGACATACCGCAATCTATAAGTAAATTTGTTTTGCCGTCCGAAACGAATGTCGCATTACCGGACGAACCGCTTATAAGTGAAACAAAAGTAGCCATTTTAACCTTCCTAAAATTAATTAAGCCTGCCGACAAAAGTCAAGCAGGCTTGTATTTTTGAATTAATCCAATAAATCGTCAACGACTTGTACTCTTTCAATACTGCCGCCGAGTTTAACGAACTTTTCTTCAAAGTTTTCGTAACCTCTGTCAATATGATAGATGTCAGTGATTTCGGTAGTACCCTCAGCCATAAGACCGGCAATAATCATTGCCGCACCTGCACGAAGGTCTGTTGCCTTAACGTGCGCACCGATAAGTGAATTAACACCGTCAATAATCGCAAGTTTGCCCTCAACTCGAATATCAGCACCCATACGCTTTAATTCGTTTACATATCTGAAACGATTGTCCCAAACACCTTCACGCGCCATACTTGTACCCTCGATTGTTGTAAGGAACGTTACAAGCTGAGGCTGCATATCGGTAGGAAATCCGGGATAAGGCATAGCGATAAAATTAATGTGTTTAAACTTTGTATCGTCATTAACCCAAACTCTTACGCTGTCTTCGCCCTCTGAAATATTAACGCCTGCCTCGATAAGCTTTGCACTTATGATTTCAAGGTGACGTGGAATTACATTTTTAAGAACAACGTCGCCTCTTGTAGCGGCTGCCGCTATCATAAATGTACCTGCTTCAATTTGGTCGGGGATAATTGTGTATGTTCCGCCGTGCAAATCTTTTGTACCTTTAATTTTAATTGTATCAGTTCCCGCACCTCTTATGTTTGCACCCATATTGTTAAGAAAATTCGCAAGATCAACAATATGAGGTTCTTTTGCGGCATTTTCGATAACGGTAACACCGTTTGCGGTTGTCGCCGCAAGCATAGCGTTGATTGTCGCTCCGACGGTTATAACGTCAAAGAAAATATTTCCGCCAGAAAGATTTTCGGCAGAACCTTCGATAACACCTTTTGATGTGTCAATGTCAGCACCGAGCGTTTCAAATGCTTTTATATGCTGGTCGATAGGACGTGTACCAAAGTCACATCCGCCCGGCGGGTCAACAATAAAATTAGAAAAACGACCCAAAAGTGCGCCCATAAGATAGCTTGAACCACGCATTTTGCGTGTAAGGTCACCCAACGGACGATATGAATCAACATTTGTACAATCTATATCAACAGTATTTTTATCTATATATTTAACATCAGCATTAAGCTGTTCAAGTATTCGTAAAAATAATTTTACGTCTTTTATATCAGGCAGATTTTCAATTCTGCAATTACCTTTAACCAAAAGGCAAGCCGGCAATATTGCGACTGCGGCATTCTTTGCACCGCTTATAGTAACTTCGCCTCTAAGCTTGTTACCACCCTTGACTAAGAGTTTCTCCAATCCGATACACCCCTTCAAAATCTATTCTAAACTATTATAACAGAAAAACCAATAAAAAGCAATTTAATTTATAAAAAAA
>ENA-OPYX01000552-OPYX01000552.1-human-gut-metagenome-genome-assembly--contig:-NODE-552-length-21891-cov-3.771917_pt1 | contig 21891 bp, 19 predicted proteins | sample MGYA00242639_ERZ504486 | MGnify/ENA primary metagenome ERZ504486 (study PRJEB26092, sample SAMD00036296) | human gut metagenome | host: Homo sapiens | study: EMG produced TPA metagenomics assembly of... | reverse complement strand
CTATTACCATGAACATATGTGTATTTTATATGCAGCATTGTTTCTGATCTTACTGTTTGTTTCCTTTTATTCGAAAAGAGATTCAGGTATCCGTTTGTCTGTTTTGATCGCGGTCGAGTACGTTGCAATAGGTTCCTTTTTTGCCATGAATCATATTATATTTGGTGGACGGGAAAGCACAACGGCATATTATCTTCTGGTGGGACTTGCATTCTGTTTTCTGGTGCGTCCCATCCAGATGTATCTGATGCAGGCGGGGATCACCTGCATACTGGCGGTCAGTATGCGCTTGATTCACAGGCTGAACAGGATCAATATGAAGGTGAGCTGCAATGTCTGGCCGACCGCGTGGAAACGCCGGAAGAAAAGAAGCGGTTGTCAGAAGCTATGGAATTGTCGAATATCCGTGAACATTTAAAATCACAGGATGTGTATATCGTAGAGGTTCCGCTGCGTTCGAAAAATGGAAAGTACCGTCAGAAACAGATCCGCTGTATGTATTTAAATCAACAGACAGGTACACTGCTTTTAATGCTTTCCGATGTTGAGGACATTGTGAAAGAAGAAAAAGAAAAACAGGAGCAGCTGGAGAAAGCACTGAAGATGGCAGAGGCAGCCAATGAGGCAAAAACGAAATTTTTAGCCGGAATGAGCCATGAGATACGGACACCTATGAATGCGATCATCGGTTTAAATTCCATGATACGCTCATCGCTTGATGACAGGGAGCAGGTGCTTGATTATACGGAAAAACTGGATTCAGCATCCCAATATCTTTTAGCACTGCTAAATGATATTCTTGATATGTCGCGAATCGAGAGTGGCAGCATGAAACTTGCTATCCGGGCATTTGAGGGAGATAAGTTCTGGGATAATGTCAATATGTTAGCGAAGGCACAGGCAGTCATGGCAGGTGTCGGCTATTCTTTTGAAAGAAGAAAGACAATCTCGGAAGTGTATATTGGGGATTCCACAAGGTTAGAACAGATCATGGTAAATCTGATCAACAATGCGGTGAAATTTACCCCCAAAGGTGGAAATGTCAACGTCTCTGTTGCAGGGCAGGAAACGGATGGAAGAGTACAGCTGACCGCAGTCGTTTCCGATAATGGAATTGGTATCGCAAAAGATTTTCTGCCAAAAGTATTTGAAATTTTTTACACAGGAGCATGAAGAAAATACCCGTGTTTATGGAGGGAGCGGTCTGGGACTGTCCATTGCGCGCAATTATGCAAGGATGATGGATGGTGACATTACGGTAGAGAGTGCGGAAGGAAAAGGCACCGTGTTTACCGTGACCGCAAAACTTGATTTTGACCGCCGGAAAAAGGCGCGGAAGGAAAGAACAGAGAATATCAGTTTTGAGGGAAAGCGGATTCTGCTTGTTGAGGATCATCCGCTTAATGTCATCGTTGCAAAGGGACTTTTGGAAAAGAAACAGTTTGAGGTTGTCACAGCGGAAAATGGCAAGAAAGCGGTGGAACTTGTGACAGATGCCCCGGAATATTATTTTGATGCGATATTGATGGATATTCGCATGCCGGTTTTAGACGGAATTGAGGCAGCAAGACAGATCCGTGCTTTAGACAGAGCAGATGTCAAAGAACTTCCAATCATTGCAATGACAGCAAACGCAGGAGATGAGGACAGAAGACAGACGAAAGAAGCAGGGATGAGTGAACACCTTGCAAAACCGATCGATCCGAAACTTTTATATACGACGCTGCAAAAATTTATTTTACCGTAAAAAGTTATAAATGATTCCCCGATTACACATACTACGGAAAAAGATTGTGTGAAAGGGGAAGTTTTTTTATGTCATTAAAAATTAAGATCACAGATGTGCATGCAAGACAGATATTGGATTCAAGAGGAAATCCGACGGTGGAGGTCGAGGTGACTGCCGAGACAGAGACAACCGGCAAAAAGATCACGGCGAGAGAGTCTGTCCCTTCCGGTGCAAGTACGGGAAGATTTGAGGCAATCGAACTGCGTGATGGTGATAAAGATTATTTCGGCCTTGGTGTGCAGAAGGCCGTGGATCATGTAAACACAAAAATCCGGGAAATGCTGCTTGGGATGAATGTGTTAGAGCAGGCAAAATTAGACCGCGCAATGGTGGAACTTGACGGAACCGATAATAAGGGAAACCTTGGGGCAAATGCGATCCTCGGGGTATCGCTTGCCTGTGCAAAGACGGCTGCAAAGGCACTGGATATGCCATTATACCGCTATCTTGGCGGAACCAATGCCAAAACGCTCCCGGTTCCGATGATGAACGTGATCAACGGCGGTGTCCACGCAAAAAATACGCTTGATTTTCAGGAATTTATGATCATGCCGGTCGGAGCACGCGGTTTCTCACAGGCTCTTAAAATGGGTGCAGAAGTATATCATTTTCTGCGCCAGATCTTAAACGAAAACGGTATGAGTACAGCAGTCGGGGATGAGGGCGGTTTTGCACCGGATTTTAAGAATACGGGAGAAGCGTTTTCTTATCTCTCAAAAGCGGTGGAAAAGGCAGGTTACCGTGTCGGGGAGGATATCGTTTATGCGATGGATGCGGCGGCGAGTGAACTGTATGACGAGGCGCGCGGCGTCTATGTATTTCCGGGAGAGTCAAAGGGAAATGGGGAAGAACAGGAGATCGCAAGAAGTTCTGAAGAGATGATCGCCATGTATGAGGAACTCGTGCAGCAGTTCCCGATCGTTTCTATCGAGGACGGGTTGTTCGAAGATGACTGGGAAGGATGGCAGAAACTGACAAAGAGACTTGGTGATAAAGTACAGCTTGTCGGAGATGATCTGTTTGTGACCAATCCCAAACGTATCCAGTGCGGAATTAAACTTGGTGCTGCAAATGCAGTCCTTGTCAAAGTAAACCAGATCGGAACTGTGACGGAGTCGTTAAATGCGATTGAGATGGCGAAGTCAGCCGGATATCATACGGTCATTTCCCATCGCTCCGGGGAGACGGAGGATGCATTTATCGCAGACCTTGCAGTGGCGGTCAATGCCGGACAGATCAAGACGGGAGCACCGTGCCGCGCAGAGCGCACCAGCAAGTATAACCAGCTTTTACGCATTGAGGAGGAACTGGCAGAGGATGCGGTGTTTGTGCCGGAAGAAATCACTGAAAAGCAGAAAGCTGAAAAAATGGGTTGAAAAAAGGAAACATCTATGTTACAATGATTAAAGTTGTGAGTTTGTAACCTAGGAGGGAACGATCGTGGCAGTTGTAAAAACAATTTTGACTGTAGTTTTTATTATAATCAGTGTGGCATTGACAGTTATCATCTTAATGCAGGAAAGTAAATCCGCAGGACTTGGAGCAATCGCAGGTGCAGCAGACACATATTGGGGCAAGAACAAAGGACGTTCCATGGAAGGTATGTTAGTAAAACTGACCAGAATTTTTGTTATCTTGTTTATCGTGATTGCAGCGGTATTAAATATGAGTATTTTTTAAGATGAATGGATGGCTGTCGCAGATGCGGCAGTCATTTTTTTCATAAGAAAAAAGGACGGGGTTTATGGAGAAAACAATTTTAGAAGAACGGAAAAAGACAATTTACCAGTTTATCTGCGATGAGTTTTATGTACCGATGAAAGCAAAGGAGATGGCAGTCGTTTTATCAGTACCGAAATCCCAGCGCAGTGAACTGCAGGGAGTACTTGACGCGCTTGTGATGGATGGCAGGATCGAGGTGACTTCCAAGGGAAAATATATCAAATCAGAAGGAAAATACTTAATCGGTACATTTACGGCGCATGCAAGAGGTTTTGGATTTGTCAGCATCGAGGGGGAAGAGGAAGATATCTTCATCCCGGAATCACAGGTGCATGGTGCGTTTCATATGGATACGGTTCAGGTGGCGGTTACTTCTGAGAATAGTGGAAAACGCAGGGAAGGTACGATTACAAAAATTATATCCCGCGGTACCACACGAATCGTATGTACTTATGAAAAAAGTAAGACGTTTGGATTTGCCGTGCCGGACAATCCTAAATTCGGTTCAGATATTTTTATTCCGCAGGAGCGTTCGAAAGGAGCTGTCAGCGGACATAAGGTCGTGGTCGAGATCACGGACTACGGCAAAGAGGGAAGAAAACCGGAAGGGAAAGTGGTTGAGATCATTGGTCATATCAATGATCCGGGGACAGACATTATGTCTATCGTAAAGGCTTACGACCTGCCGGTAGAATTTTCAGAAAAGATCATGCATCAGGTGGAAAATGTCTCGAACGAAGTCAGCACCGCAGATATGGCAGGACGCATGGATTTCAGGGACTGGCAGACGGTCACGATCGACGGGGAGGATGCGAAGGATCTTGACGATGCGATCACACTGACAAAAGAGGGAGATAACTATAAGCTTGGCGTGCACATTGCGGATGTTTCAAACTATGTGCAGGAGCACAGCGCACTGGATGTGGAGGCATTATCCCGCGGTACATCTGTTTATTTAGTCGACCGCGTGATCCCGATGCTGCCGCATAAATTGTCAAATGGGATCTGTTCTTTAAATGCAGGCGAAAACCGTCTGACCTTAAGCTGTGTGATGACGATCGATACAAAAGGAAATGTGATCGATCACACGATTGCAGAGTCCGTGATCAAAGTAGACCGCCGCATGAGTTATACCAGTGTGAAAAAAATCCTTGAAGATCATGATGAAAATGAAATCGGAGAGTATGAAGAACTGGTTCCGATGTTTGAACTGATGCAGGAACTGGCTGCGATTCTGCGCAAAAAACGTATGAAGCGCGGCTCGATCGATTTTGATTTTCCGGAGACGAAGATTGTGCTTGATGACAAGGGAAAACCGGTCGAGATTAAGCCTTACGAGCGGAATGTTGCAACGAAGATCATCGAAGATTTCATGCTGATTGCCAATGAAACGGTAGCGCAGGATTATTTCTGGCAGGAACTGCCGTTTGTATACCGTACACATGACAACCCGGATACTGAAAAAATCAAGAAGTTATCGACATTTATCAATAATTTTGGTTATTCTATCCATATCGGACAGGACGAAGTGCATCCGAAAGAACTGCAGAAGCTGCTGCAAAAGATCGATGGAACGCCGGAGGAAGCACTGATCAGCCGGCTGACACTGCGTTCCATGAAGCAGGCAAAGTATACGACCATGAGTACCGGTCATTTTGGACTGGCAACACCTTATTACTGTCATTTTACATCACCGATCCGCAGATACCCGGATCTGCAGATCCATCGTATTATCAAGGACAATCTGCGCGGACGGATGAATGCAAAGAAAATAGAGCATTATGACAAGATCCTGCCGGAAGTTGCGAAACATTCGAGCGAGATGGAGCGCCGCGCGGATGAGGCTGAGCGTGAGACTGACAAGCTGAAAAAGGTGGAATATATGTCAGAGCGTATCGGTGAGGTGTTTGAGGGTGTGATCTCCGGCGTGACCGAATGGGGATTTTATGTGGAACTTCCGAATACGGTGGAGGGGCTCGTACATGTGACAACACTTGTAGATGATTATTTCCATTATAATGAAAGTACTTATGAGCTGGTTGGCGAGGTGACGAACATCCGCTATAAACTAGGACAGCGCGTACATGTCATGGTGACAGGAACTGACAAGATACTGCGTACAATCGACTTTCGTGTGGTGCGGGAGAATGAGGAAGAATAAAAAATCATCTTGCGTTCCCCGGCATTTCGGGGTATACTATACAGGCTGGATATTGGATAAGAAAGGAAGGGCATGATGGCAAAGACAGAAAAAAAACTGATTGCGAACAACAAAAAGCCTACCATGACTTTTTCTTAGAGGAGCGTTATGAAGCTGGCATTGAGCTGCATGGCACGGAAGTAAAATCCATGCGCATGGGAAAATGCAGTATCAAGGAAGCGTTTATCCGTATCGAGAACGGAGAAGTCATTATTTATGGCATGCACGTCAGTCCCTATGAAAAGGGAAATATCTTCAACCGCGATCCGCTGCGTCCGAAGAAGCTTCTGATGCACAAGTCAGAGATCCGCAAGCTGATCGGAAAAATCGCAGAAAAGGGTTATACTTTAGTGCCGGTTGAGGTATACTTTAAAGGAAGTCTTGTGAAAGTTGATATTGCGCTTGCAAAAGGTAAGAAGCAGTATGATAAGCGTCAGGATATTGCAAAGAAGGATATGCGGCGTGAGGCGGAGCGAGATTTCAAAGTAAAGAATCTGTACTAAAGAAATTTATGGAAAAAGAATGGATGATGTGGTCTTTTTGATTCACAGGAAATGATATCTTGTGTGTGAAAGGGCTGCATCTGAAATATATATTTATGGGCTTGTAATGGTTTCGACAGGGATCATGAAGCTGGAGAAGCGAGTCGCACGGGATGCGTCAAATTCCAAAATTAAAATTAAACGCTGAAGATAATTTAGCATACGCTGCCTAATGGCAGCAGTCTGACCTAGAGCACTCACACTTTAGGACCCAGGCTTCGACTATGTGAGAAACGACGCAGGCAAAGCTTTGAGCCTGCGGGCGTACGATGAAGCTACTGAAACCGGAACTGTGCCTACGCAGGTCTGGCAGAGGGAATGTTAAAACATAGGATACGCTCGTAGAAGGACAGGGGATTGGTTTTTGGACACGGGTTCGACTCCCGTCAGGTCCACTCGTAAAGTGCCGTATTTACGGCACTTTTTAAATTTCGTGTTGCATTTCGTGACATATTTTATGTCATACTGATATAAAATAAGGACCACCATTGAAGGAAGTCCTGATTTATTCATAACAATAGAATGTTCGCAGAGCGTGTATTCTATTGCTTTAACAGCTCTGTAATGTTGATCGTCAGATCATCGTAAATACATACCTGTATATCGTCATCAAAACTGTACAGATCTGTCAGTTCTTCTTTTTCTAAATCATAAACATTTACTGTCCTGGTCAGTGGATTTACGATCCAGTATTCACGTACACCGGCAGAGTGGTATTTGAATAACTTCACACCGTAATCAATTCGTTTCGTACCTGAAGACACAATCTCGATGATCCAGTCCGGTGCACCATTATATCCACGATCATCCAGCTTAGACTTGTCACAAATAATGCTGATATCAGGTTCAACGTATGTTTTATCATCCTTATTCAGAAAAACGGCGAATGGGGCAGGATAGACCTTACAAAATCCATTGTTTTTACTGATATACTCACGGATTTCTGCGGATAAATTCATAACAAGTTCCTGATGCAATCTGTTTGGTGGTGCCATATCATAAATAACACCATCGATCAGTTCTGCACGCTGTCCTTCCGGGAGAGAATAGATGTAATCGGTTGTGTAGGTGTTTTCTTTTGAAAATGGCATAGTGTATACCTCCTTTACATTTTGATGATGGCTGTTTGACAAAAAAATATATATGACATATAATATACTTAACGAGGCAGCCGGAAGGTGAGTGCACTTCACCCGACCCGGCGAATTTAATACTAAGTTATCAAGAGATAGCCGTTCCTAAACTTTACCAGAGAGCAGGACGGCTATTTCTTATGTTTTCTGTGGGTATCTATGTAAGTCAGAATCGCCATCAACATGATGACAAAAGTAAATAAGTCATTCCATGAAACCATAATAATCATCCTTTCCGTAAGACTCGGATCAGATGAGAGCACGTCCTCCAGCTGCCTGGGTAAGCATATTATGTTGTCGAGAGGCCATTGCAAATATAGTATCGATAATAGTATAACTTGTGTTAATGTTGTCTGTTGAGATAAATATATAAATTTCTCTTTTATATTTAACTTGTAGTATTACGTTGATCTTAACATATTTGTAATAGCCAGGCAATGATATTATACTAATTGTAGTGATATATGTTATCCGCATGTTTTATTTGAGAGTTACACATTACTGTGTATTTTTCTATTTCATATGGAGAAAGTCGTTTTTGCAGGGCTTTATTAGTTGTTTGTTTTAAAGGCTTTTTTCGGCAGGTTCATGGATTGCATGACTGGTGGAGGAGAAGAATAGGCAGTTGAGAATGGTGTGAGAAAAATATAGAGGGTTTGCACGTTGAAGAATGTTGTAGTATGATAGCGTTGCCATGAAAGGAATGATAAAATATATGAAGAAAGTTCAAAAAAATAGCTTTGAGAAGATGTGCGATAGACTTGAAGAAAATTTTGTTTTGAACGAGAATGAAATTAAGTATGTAAAAAAACATCTTTACCCAATAAAAGAGGATAAGGATATGCTTTTAAAACTTAAGGCAGAGGCATTAGAGGATGATTATATAGCTGTAATGTCGTTTGCAATTACAATGTTGGCATTGATGGTAGCAGTAATAACTCTATGCGTTACTATGCTATCAGAAATAGGAATGCCGGCTAGGTGGGTATTATTCCTGATTTATAGTGTGTTACTAGTGTATTATTTTGTTACTATAAAAAACAAAATGCGATACTTTAAAAATGTAAATAAATGGCGACAGTATATTTTGGTTTGCATAGATGAAATAGTAAATGAGCAAAATAAAAAGAAAAAGAAGAGGCATAAATAGAGTCAGATTTATCTTAACAGCTCTGTAATGTTGATTGTAAGATTATCGTAAATACATACCTGTATATCGTCATCAAAATTGTATTGATCTGCTGGGGATGCAATCTCGATGATTCAGTCCGATGCACTGTTGCATCTGTGGTCATTCAACTTAGACTTGTTACAAATAACGATGATATCAGGTTCAACGTATGGTTTATCATTCGTATTTAGAAAGACAGCGAATGGTACCGGAAACTGCCGGGATAAAAGAAACGCCGATTCCTGAAAAATCAGGAATCCGGTGAATTTGTTTTTTCGCAGACAGCATTTCTTTTTTGTGGCGGATGTGATCAGTGCGATTCTGCTCTACCGGAGTGCAAAAAAGGAAAGAAGCACATCGCTTAAAGATTCTCCGCTATTTTAATGCTTAGATCCATGTAAATGCAGCGGTTTTCCGGCAGTTTTCCGGTCAGCAGATAATCTACCAAAAGGGAGAGGGAGCGTGCACCCTGCTCATCCGGCTGTTGGCAGATTGTGGCAGAGATTACGCCGTTTCGTATCATTTCACAGGTCGATAGAACAGCATCAAATGTAATGATCTTAAGAGGACGCTGCAGGGATGCGTTTAAAACTGCACGGCATCCACCATAGACGCCGGCTGCTGTAAAATAAAGTGCAGACAGATCCGGGTGGCGGTCTAAGAGGTCAGAAACTACTTCGTAACTCTTATAATCATCATCGCCATTTTCCACGACATCCACAATGCGGATATTTGGATGCTTTGTATGAAGATGGGAGGTAAAACCGCTGATACGTTCTTCGTGGCAGAGAACATTGTGAGAGCCGGTCACGATACCGACACTTGCATAATCTCCGGAAAACAGATGTAATAACCCTGCGGCGGTCTGCCCGCATTTGTGGTAGTCGCTGCCGACATAGGCAATCCGTTTCGAATCAGGCATGTCGGTGTTGATCGTAATGCAGGGGATGCCGTTTTCCCAGAGCAAATCTATCTTTTCCTGTATGGCAGGATCATTGTAGGGAGAGAGGATCAGTCCATGGATCTCTTCTTTTAGCAGTTCATCGATCGTCTGAAGCTGACTTTGTAAATCAAAAGAAATACGGCGTTCAATCACGGTACATCCGTAAATGGACAGTTCTTCAAGTTTTTGGCGAAGACCGTCCATGACCTCATCAAAAAACGGATTTTCTGCGCCGAAAAGCAGGACACCGATTTTTAATTTTTTCTTTTGCGCTGCAAGCGCAATACCAGCCTTGTTTGGCTGATAGTCTAAAAGCTTTGCAATTTCTAAAACTTTCCGTTCTGTCTCGGCGTTGACAATGCCGCGGTGATTTAACACACGGTCCACAGTGCCGCGTGAAACACCGGAAAGCTCTGCAATTTCCTTCATGGTAGCCATAGAAAAACCCCTTTTTATTTCAATTGATTCACTTTGATGCCAACATCATTCATACAAATAAAGATAACATAAAAAACAATACATTGTCAACTTATGTGCATGTGCACATAGATGGGAACAGGAAAAAGAAGTGTTCTACGAATCGGATGGAAGTGCAGATGCCTGAAAATAATGTGAAAAATGAACGTATAAGTAAATGTAAACAAAAATAAATATGAAAAAATGTACAAAAAGTATATTGCAAAATGGTCATCCCGGATGTATGATAAATAAAACGTGCACGAGCACACAATGAAGTGATTTGTAAAAAGGAGAGCGGTATGTTGTACATAGGAATTGATCTTGGAACATCTTCCGTGAAGCTGCTTTTAATGGATGCAGCCGGAAATGTAAAAAATATTGTATCAAGAGAGTATCCTCTTTATTTCCCGAATCCGGGCTGGTCGGAACAGAAACCGGAAGACTGGTACAAAGAGACGATGCAGGGGTTAAAAGAACTTTTGGAAGGTTTTCCGAAAGAAGAAGTTGCCGGAATCAGTTTTGGCGGTCAGATGCATGGACTGGTAATTCTTGATGACAAGGATGAGGTGATAAGACCGGCGATACTGTGGAATGATGGCAGGACAACAGAGGAGTGCGATTACTTAAATAATGAGATCGGCAAAGAAACATTGTCAGAATATACGGCAAATATTTCATTTACCGGTTTTACCGCACCAAAGATTCTCTGGGTAAAAAACAAAGAGCCGGAGAATTTTGCAAGGATCAAAAAGATCATGCTGCCAAAAGATTATCTTGCATATAAGCTGACCGGAGAGCACTGTACGGATGTTTCGGATGCGTCCGGTATGCTGCTTTTGGATGTGAAGAACCGATGCTGGTCGAAAGAAATGTGTGAAATCTGCGGCATTACGACCGACATGCTGCCGAAGTTATATGAGAGCTATGAATGTGTCGGTACGGTCTTACCGGAGATTGCAAAAGAACTGGGCTTATCTGAGAATGTGAAGGTGGCAGCCGGTGCGGGAGATAATGCAGCAGCTGCAGTTGCAACCGGAACTGTCGGAGATGGAAAATGCAACATTTCACTTGGAACAAGTGGAACTATCTTTATTTCTTCTGCAAAATTTGGTGTGGATAAGCACAATGCACTACATGCATTCTGTGATGCAAATGGAGCTTATCATCTGATGGGATGTATGTTATCCGCAGCGTCCTGTAACAAATGGTGGATGGATGAGATCATCGGAACCAAAGATTACAAAAAAGAGCAGGAAGCGATCACAAAACTTGGCGAAAACCATGTATACTATCTGCCGTATCTGATGGGGGAGCGTTCCCCGTACAATAACCCGAATGCGAGGGCCACTTTATTGGCATGACGATGGATACGACAAGAGCGGATATGACCCAGGCAGTGTTAGAAGGTGTTGCATTTGCACTGCGTGATTCCTTTGAAGTTGCAAAAACACTTGGTATTCCGATCGAGCGCACTAAGATCTGCGGAGGTGGGGCAAAGAGTCCTCTCTGGAAAAAGATCATTGCAAATGTATTAAATATCAAAGTAGATGTACTTGAGACGGAAGAGGGACCATCTTTAGGAGGCGCAATGCTTGCAGCCGTTGCATGTGGTGAGTACAAAGATGTGGAATCTGCAGCAGCCGCAATCGTAAAAGTGGTCGATACGGTGGAGCCGGATCCTGAACTTGCTGCAAAATATGAGGCACGCTACCAGCAGTTTAAAAATATTTATCCGGCATGCAAAGATCTGTTTGACAAGATCATCTGACGGACAGGAAAGGGTATTGTTCCTGACTGTTTTGAATAGTAACAGCCGGATACCAGAAAAAATTTGCTTATGCAGGAAAGAAAACCTGCAGGGCAAATGAGATAGAAGATAAGAAAAGAGGGAATAGAGCATGCAGATTTATGAAGTTACGGATACGCATTTCCGCAAATATGGGAAAGTAATCCGGAATATTGATTTTTCAGCATTGACGGAGGCAATGAAAAAGACGCCGGTTCCATCCGATGTAGTTTACGAGCCGTCGATCGCAGAATTAGAGGCATTGCCGGTGGCAAAGGAGATTGAGAAAGTCTTTTACGGAGAACTGCCGATTCAGATCGGATACTGTAATGGACACAATGTGCTTTTAAATGCAGTGGAATATCACCGCAGCTCAGAGATCAATCTTGCGGCAACCGATGCGGTCTTAATATTAGGTTCAGAGGCGGATGTGACCGATGATTTTACCTATGAGACATCGAAAATGGAAGCATTCCGCATCCCGGCAGGAACAGCCGTGGAGGTGTATGCGACCACACTGCATTATGCACCATGTCATGTGGACGATGCAGGATTCCAGGTGGCAGTCATTCTGCCGAAGGGCACCAATTATCCGTTGGATGAGGCACACGCCGGCGGGGAGGATGCACTTCTTACAGCAAAGAATAAATGGCTGATCGGTCATGCCGAGGGCGGGCTGCCGGAGGGAAGCCATATCGGACTCATCGGCAAAAATTTAAATGTCAGAGAATAAATTTTTATAGAAAAAATGAAGTATGTACAGAAAAAAAGAAAGCGGAGGAAAACAAAATGAATAACATTCCAGAAGTAAAAGTTGGTATCGTGGCAGTCAGCCGTGACTGCTTCCCGGAGTCATTATCTGTAAACAGAAGAGAGGCATTGGTAAAGGCCTACACAGATAAATACGGTGCAGCAGATATCTATGAGTGCCCGATCTGTATCGTGGAGAGCGAGATCCACATGGTACAGGCATTAGAGGACATCAAGAAAGCAGGATGTAACGCACTCTGCGTATATCTTGGCAACTTTGGACCGGAGATCTCCGAGACACTGCTTGCAAAACATTTCGAGGGACCGAAGATGTTTGTCGCAGCAGCGGAGGAGACACAGGACAACCTGATCCAGGGACGTGGTGATGCATACTGTGGTATGTTAAATGCAAGCTACAACTTAAAATTAAGAAATGTACATGCATATATTCCGGAATATCCGGTAGGTGACGCAGAAGACTGTGCAGATATGATCCATGATTTCCTGCCGATTGCAAGAACTGTTATTGGATTATCCGAGTTAAAGATCATTTCCTTCGGACCAAGACCGTTAAACTTCCTTGCATGTAATGCTCCGATCCAGCAGTTATACAACCTTGGTGTTGAAATTGAGGAGAACTCTGAGTTAGATTTATTTGAGGCATTTAACAAACATGCAGGAGATGCGCGTATCCCGGAAGTTGTTGCAGATATGGAAAAAGAGCTTGGCACCGGAAATAAAAAACCGGAGATTCTTGCAAAACTTGCACAGTATGAGCTGACACTGACCGACTGGGTAGAGGAGCACAGAGGTTACCGCAAATATGTAGCCATCGCCGGAAAATGCTGGCCAGCATTCCAGACACAGTTTGGATTTGTACCATGCTATGTAAACAGCCGTCTGACCGGACGCGGAATCCCGGTTTCCTGTGAGGTTGATATCTACGGAACACTGAGTGAGTTCATCGGAACCTGCGTGAGCCAGGATGCAGTAACTTTACTTGACATCAACAACTCTGTACCGAAAGATATGTATGAAGAGTCCATCAAAGGAAAATTTGATTACAAACATACTGATACATTCATGGGATTCCACTGTGGAAATACCTGCTCTAAGAAACTTGCAAGCTGTGAGATGAAGTACCAGATGATCATGGCAAGAAGCCTTCCGGTCGAAGTGACAAACGGTACTTTAGAGGGAGACATTGCACCGGGCGATATCACATTCTACCGTCTGCAGTCTACATCCGACAATAAGATCCGCGCATACGTGGCACAGGGCGAAGTACTTCCGGTAGCAACACGTTCCTTCGGTTCCATCGGTGTATTTGCGATCCCTGAAATGGGAAGATTCTACCGCCATGTACTGATCGAGAAAAACTATCCGCATCACGGAGCGGTTGCATTCGGACATTACGGAAAAGCACTGTTTGAAGTATTCAAATATCTTGGCGTTCCGATGGAAGATATTAACTACAATCAGCCTGCATCCCTGCCATATCCGACAGAGAATCCATTTGCATAAAATGTACATAAATTAATATATTACCTGAAAACCCGTGCGTCTAAAACGTAACATACCGTTTTGGATGCGCGGGTTTTTGTGTGAAAGGGTTCGGGTGTCAAAAGGTGGTTTTTATTTTTTAACACCCGAACCCTTCCACATAACCCCTGCCATAGAAACTGGAAATATCTACTTGTAGAATCGCACATCATCCTCTGTTACAATGCAGATACGTCAAAATGAAATAAATATGTAATATTTACTTAACAAAAAGTAAATATCTGTAAATGGAGGATTTCTACATAATGAAAAAAAGAAACAAGATCGTAGCATTTTTACTGGCAGGAGTGATTGCAGCAGGACATGGCAGCGTGGTGTATGCGGCAGGGTATGGAAGTGTGGTGTATGAAGATGTGGCATGGGATCTGTGTGCGCTGAATGAAGAACGCATGAAACTGGAAGTACAGGAAAAAAATACAGACAATGATGCTGCTGGGAATGACCAAGCAGACATCGAAGAACGTGAATCACCGCAGAGTACATCTGAATATGCTGATATCGGTATCGCATCCGTGTTAAATTATGTGAATTTACGCGCGGAACCTTCCGTGGAAAGTGAGGCACTCGGAAAGCTGTACAATAACAGTGCGGCAACGGTGTTGGAAACAGTTTTGGATGAGGCAGGAGAGGAATGGTATCTGGTCAGTTCAGGTTCGGTGGAAAACGCTTATGTGAAAGCGGAATATGTAAAGGTCGGGGATGAGGATCTGGCGCGGGGTGTCAGCACACGATATGCGACGGTAACGACTACGACGTTGTTTGTGCGTACCGAACCGGGAACTGAGGCATCCGTGCTTACCATGCTGCCGGAGGGCGAGGATGTGGTCGTCTATGATGCGCTGGATGAGTACGGGTGGTACCGTGTGTCGACGGAGGAAGGCTAGGTATGTTTCGGGAGATTATGTGACGGTCCGGACGGAGTTTCGCGTGGCAGAGTCGAAGGAGGAAGAGAAAGAGAGATAGAGCGAGAGGAGGCGGAGCGCCAGGCGGCAGCAGCCGCGGCGGAAGCGGCAAGAAAAGCACGCGAAGAGGAAGAGAGAAAGGCAGCGGAAGCAGCGAGAAAGACACAGGAAGAAGCAGCAAAAGCAATGGCACGGCAGCAGACACAAAATGCGCAACAGGCGCAACAAAAAAATGACAAAGTACAGGGAAGCAGTCAGGGGCAAAGCAGCAGTTCATTCGGCAGTAATACAACAGCGAAACCGCAAACAGTTTCCAATGGACAGGCAGTCGTGAACTATGCAGCTCAGTTTGTGGGAAATCCCTATGTTTATGGTGGCAGCAGCCTGACAAACGGAGCGGACTGTTCCGGATTTGTGATGAGCGTATATCAGGCGTTTGGAATCAGTCTGCCCCATTCTTCAAGTGCACTGCGCAGTGTTGGATATGGTGTCAGCTTAGACGCGATACAGCCTGGAGATATCGTATGTTACAGCGGACATGTGGGAATTTATGCAGGAAATAATACGCTGCTTCATGCAAGTTCTCCAAGTACCGGCATCAAGTACACGTCGCCTGTCACCTACCGCGAAATTCTGGCGATAAGAAGGATTTTCTAATGATCTATGGAAAAATATGGATGCGCAACCGATTGAAAAAATTGTGAAGAATTTAAAAATAAAGGTAAAAAAAATGGTAAATCATGTATTTTTGCACAAGTATAAATATGCATTTTTTACAAAAGAGAAAAATACATGTTAAAAATTTGTCATACCGTGTCGAAATAAAATCCAATATTGTCATTTTGCTGATAAATCAAGGAATATCAGGGATTTTTCATAAATTGACAAATGAAAAAAAATGTGCAATAATCAGCAAACTGATAAGAAAAAATAATGTTTTTTGTTTTCGATGTAGGAAGGAATGAGTCGAATGATTGAAAGAAAAATCAAATTATCTGACACAGAGGAAGTAAAGGATTTTGTGAATGCTGCCGGAAAATGTGATTTTGAAATTGATGTATGTTACAGCAGAGCAGTCATTGATGCAAAATCTTTGCTTGGAATGCTTTATTTAGGTGTTTGCAAGGAACTTACGATCAAGTATGGCGAAAAGGATGCACGTTTTGAACAGGTTGTTGGAAAATATGCAATAGCCTGAAGCAGAGATGCTGCCCATAGATCATGATTTATGGGACGATGTATAACAGAAGATAAAGGGATAGATGAAAAGACTGATTTATATATCTGGAAAGGTATGTGGAATCAGTCTTTTTTGTGCTATAATCCATATATGAGCAAAAAGATTGAAAAGAACGAAAAAGGTGTCATAAAAATATCGGTCCGTGATCTGGTCGAATTTATCCTGCGGGAGGGCGATATCGACAACCGCCATGGACGCGGTGCTTCTGCGGAGGCGATGCTTGCCGGGGGAAGGATCCACAGAAAGATCCAGAAGCGGATGGGCAGCAATTACCATGCGGAGGTTCCACTGAAAATTGCAATCGAGGAAGACGAGTACCAGCTTGTGATCGAGGGACGTGCGGACGGGATTCTGATCGAGAGCGCGGAGGAAGAGATCACATTTGCGGATAATTTTAATCACATGACGATGCCAGAAGACTGCAAAGTCACGATCGACGAGATTAAGGGCATGTACATGAAACTTGATCTGTTAGACGATGCGGTCGGTGTACACCGTGCACAGGCGATGTGTTATGCCTATATCTATGCCCTGCAGCATGATCTTGCCACTATTTCAGTGCAGATGACGTACTGTAATTTAGATACCGAAGATATCCGGTATTTTCATTATGATTACACGTTTGAGGAACTTGCGGTCTGGTTTGAGAAGCTGATCACCGAGTACAAAAAATGGGCTGATTTTCAGTTCGCATGGAAAAAAGCTGCGTCATGGACATCCATCAAAAGCCGCTGCAAGTTTCCATTTTCCTACCGGGAAGGGCAGAAGGAATTAGCAGCCGGTGTGTACCGCACGATCAGCAGAAAGAAGAATCTTTTTATCCAGGCGCCGACCGGAGCAGGAAAGACAATATCGACCGTGTTTCCGGCGGTCAAGGCGGTTGGGGAGGATTTAGCGGACAAGATCTTTTATCTGACGGCAAAGACGATCACAGGGACGGTGGCGCGGGAAGCATTTGAACTTCTGCGTAAAAACGGATATCAGGCAAAAGTGCTTACAATCACGGCAAAAGAAAAGCTGTGCCTGTGTGAGGAGATGGAGTGCAATCCTGTCAACTGTCCATACGCAAAAGGGCATTACGACAGGGTCAACGATGCAGTTTTTTCGTTGCTGCAAAAGGAAGATATGATCACGAGAGAGGTGATCTTAGAACAGGCGAAGGAATACAATGTCTGTCCGTTTGAAATGTGTCTGGATACGGCGACATGGGTGGATGATATCATCTGTGATTACAATTATGTATTTGACCCGAATGTCTATCTGAAACGTTTTTTTGCGGATGGTACCACAGGAGATTACATTTTTCTGGTGGATGAGGCGCACAATCTGGTCGAGCGGAGCCGGGAGATGTACAGTGCCATTATATATAAGGAAGATTTTCTTTTGGCAAAGAAGATTTTAAAGAAATATGGTCAGGCAAAACTGATGCGGGAACTGGAAAAATGTAACCGCGTACTGCTCTCCTATAAGCGTGAGTGTGAGAAATATGTGATCTATGAATCAATTGGAAATTTTGCGTTTGAGTTAATGAACGTGGCGTCGGATCTCGATGAATTTTTACAGAAAGCACCGGAGTTTCCCGGAGCGGAAAGATTTAAGTGAGTTTTATCTGAATCTGCGCAATTTTTTGAATATTTATGAACTGCTGGATGACCACTATGTCGTTTATGCGGAACACGAGCAGGATGGACGCTTTAAACTCAAATTATACTGTGTGGATCCGTCGAAAAACCTGCAGGAGCGTATTAACAAAGGGAATGCAACTATTTTCTTTTCCGCGACGCTGCTTCCGGTGGGCTATTATAAGAGCCTGCTCTCGACTGAAACGGATAATTATGCAGTTTACGCAAAGACGGCATTCCGGGAAGAACAGAAATTGCTGCTGCTCGGAAATGATGTGAGCAGCAAGTATACCAGACGAAGTGCAGGGGAGTTTGAGCGGATCGCTTCCTATGTAAAAAAGACGACAGATGCAAAAAAAGGAAATTATATGGTGTTTTTTCCATCCTACAAAATGATGGAGCAGGTCTGCGATGTCTTTCTGGAAAAATGCCAGTCAGATCCATCCTGTGAAACGGAAACGTTGATTCAGCAGCCTGGGATGAAAGAAGAAGAAAGAGAGTCTTTTTTACAGGCATTTTCGGAAAAATTATCGGGAGAGCGGAAAGGATCGCTGGCTGCATTTTGTGTGATGGGCGGTATTTTCGGGGAAGGGATCGACCTGAAAAATGAACAGCTGATCGGTGCGATTGTCGTCGGCACGGGACTGCCGCAGATCAGCAATGAGCGGGAGATCCTGATGGGATATTTTGAAAAACGGCTTGGTGCCGGATTTGATTATGCCTACCGGTATCCGGGAATGAACAAGGTGTTACAGGCGGCAGGAAGAGTGATACGGACGGTGGAGGATGTCGGAGTCATAGAACTTTTAGATGAGCGTTTCCTGCAGAGTGAATACCGTGCGCTGTTCCCAAGAGAATGGGAAAGGCAGACGGTATGCAGGATAGATACGGTGGAAAAGTATTTAGAAGAATTCTGGAACCGTTCTTAAGTCTGTGTCAGATCGTAGGCAGCAGTTTTAAGAATTCCTCGGTGGACTGTGAAACCGGGAGCGTCGGGTTGATGGCTGCGACCATCTGTCTCGATGGCAGTTTTTCCTTTGTTTTACGATAAACAGATCTTTGGATTCCCGGCTTAAACAGTAATCCGGTATAAATGCGATACCAAGACCGATGCGCGCAAGGTCGATCAGAAGGTCGTTACTGCTAAGTTCGATCTGCGGGATCAGCTCAAGCTGATGCTGTAAAAACAGGTTGTGCAGGAACTGGCTCGTCGTACTTTTGCGGTCGAGCATGAGGATTGGGTACTGTTTCAGTTCCTCAAACGGGATCTCCTGCTGTTTCAGGTTAAAATATGCCGGGTTTGCAATGAATACGTCGGTAAAATTGCAGACGGTATTCTGAATGTAGGAGTGATTCAGGTTCGAGTTCGGAAAGTTGGTCACGATCAGATCGACTTTTCCCTGATCGAGGAGATCCACGCAGCTAAGGGATGTCGCGTTCGTCACCTTGATCGGCACGTTCGGGAACTTTTTGTGGAACTGTTTTAAATAAGGTACTAAAAAGTAACGGCAGATGGTGTCGCTTGCACCGATGTGAAGCTGACCGAGTCCGAGACTGCCGGAGTCTAAAAGCTGGCTTTCACCGCGCTGAATCAGGTTCATTGCCGGTTCGATGTGTTTTAATAATACTTTTCCGGCAGGAGTGAGCTGTACTTTTTTCGTGCTGCGGATGAAAAGCGGCTGGTCTAACTTTTTCTCAAGCGTTTTGATCGACTGGCTGACCGCGGACTGGGAAATAAAAAGCTGCTTGCTTGCCTCGGAAAAACTTAAGGATGTTGCCACATAATAAAACACTTTATATAATTCGTAATTGATATCCATGAAGTCCTCTTTCTGCGGGCTGGCCGCATATCATTTGAATGAAGAATGTTAATAAAAATAACTATCATGATTATAAGACGTGCTTATAAATCTGTCAATAAAGACTGATAATGGGGATGCGTGAAAGCATTTCCCAATGAAAGAAAATGATTCAGGAGTAAAAATAAGAACATGTCTGCAACAAAGCAGATATAATTCATGACAATAAAATGTTCGCAGAGTGTGCATTCTATTATTTATAGAAATATTAATAAAATTAATAAATAAGATTAAATATATTAATTATGCTTATTTTATAACCTATGTTATACTTTGAAAAGACAAATGGAAACTGAGAATGGAGGTTACCACATGAGCAGTGTAAAACGTGTATATGTTGAGAAGAAACCGGAATATGCAGTCCGGGCAAAAGAATTGCAGTCTGAAATCAGAAGTTATCTTGGAATCAGTGGTGTGACGAAGGTGCGCGAGCTGATCCGTTATGATATTGAAAATATTTCCGGGGAAACTTATAAAAAAAGCCTTAGTAACCGTTTTTTCCGAACCGCCGGTAGACGATATTTATGAGGAAGAGTTTGATTTAAACGGAGCAAGAACATTTTCCGTAGAGTTCTTACCGGGACAGTTTGACCAGAGAGCAGATTCTGCAGAACAGTGCGTGAAATTATTAAATGAAGAGGAAGAGCCGATCATCCGCACCGCAGTGACTTATGCGATCGAGGGAACAATCAGTGACGAAGAGTTTGCAGCAATCAAAAAACACTGCATCAACCCGGTCGATTCCAGAGAGACAGGCTTAGAGAAACCTGAGACTTTAGTGCAGAGTTTCCCGGAGCCGGAGGATGTTAAGATCTTTGACGGTTTTCGTGATACGCCGGAGGCTAAGTTAAAAGAGTTATACGATTCATTGAATCTTGCGATGACATTCAAAGACCTTTTTACATATCCAGAATTACTTTAAAAATGACGAAAACCGTGATCCGTCCATGACAGAGATCCGTGTATTAGATACCTACTGGTCCGATCACTGCCGCCATACCACATTTTCCACAGAGCTTAAGAACGTAGCATTTGACGATGGCTATTACTGCGCGCCGATGAAAGAGACTTATGAGGATTACTTAAATACCCACAAGAACCTGTATGCAGGACGCAGTGATAAGTTTGTATGTCTGATGGATCTTGCCCTGATGGCAATGAAACGTCTGAAAAAAGAAGGAAAATTGCAGGATCAGGAAGAGTCCGATGAGATCAATGCATGTTCCATCGTTGTTCCGGTAGAAGTAGACGGAAAGACAGAGGAGTGGCTGGTTAATTTCAAAAATGAAACACACAACCATCCGACCGAGATCGAGCCGTTTGGTGGTGCCGCTACCTGTCTTGGCGGTGCGATCCGTGACCCGTTGTCAGGACGTACCTATGTTTATCAGGCAATGCGTGTGACCGGTGCCGCAGATCCGACGGTTCCTGTTTCCGAGACGATCTCCGGAAAACTTCCACAGAAAAAACTGGTGAGAGAAGCTGCACACGGATACAGCTCTTACGGTAACCAGATCGGTCTTGCAACCGGATACGTCAAAGAAGTTTACCATCCAAACTATGTGGCAAAACGTATGGAGATCGGTGCGGTCATGGGTGCTGCTCCAAGACGTGCCGTACAGAGACTGACCTCTGATCCGGGTGACATCATCATTTTACTTGGAGGAAGAACCGGACGTGACGGTATCGGTGGTGCCACAGGTTCTTCAAAAGCGCACAACACAGAGTCCACAGCAGTCTGCGGTGCCGAGGTACAGAAAGGTAACCCGCCGACAGAACGCAAGATCCAGCGCCTGTTCCGCCGTGAGGAAGTTGCCCATATCATCAAAAAATGCAACGATTTCGGTGCGGGCGGTGTGTCTGTAGCAATCGGTGAGCTTGCAGACGGACTTCGCGTACAGCTTGACAAAGTGCCGAAGAAATATGCCGGATTAGACGGAACAGAACTTGCAATCTCAGAATCCCAGGAGCGTATGGCAGTTGTGGTATCTCCTTCGGATGTCAAGACCTTCTTAGGCTACGCAGCAGAGGAAAACTTAGAGGCAGTGGAAGTTGCCGTTGTAACGGAGAAGCCGAGACTTGTTTTAGAGTGGAGAGGAAAAGAGATCGTAAATATCTCCCGTGCCTTCTTAGACACCAACGGTGCGCATCAGGAGACCAACGTTGCAGTGGATATGCCGGTACCGGAGGATAATTACTTAAATAAGATC
>ENA-OPYX01000547-OPYX01000547.1-human-gut-metagenome-genome-assembly--contig:-NODE-547-length-21986-cov-4.367126_pt1 | contig 21986 bp, 20 predicted proteins | sample MGYA00242639_ERZ504486 | MGnify/ENA primary metagenome ERZ504486 (study PRJEB26092, sample SAMD00036296) | human gut metagenome | host: Homo sapiens | study: EMG produced TPA metagenomics assembly of... | reverse complement strand
CGGACGAGAACTCCTTGTCGAGTATTTCGGATGTGTACTCCGTCCGGGAGATGGTGAAAAGGCGATCTGATACGGGCGGGAGTGAAAGCAGGTCTGGCGCTGCTCCTACCGGTAATAGGATTTTGGCGAGGTAAAAGAAACCTTTGAAATCACTCCATGCTGTAACCGGATTGCTTATCATATCCATCATGGGGAAACATGCTCATTTCAATGATCGTACTTACCGTTGTGACCGCACAAGAAATCTATGATGGGATGTACGAGCAGGCAATAAACTTTCCGGATGCTGTTGACCGATACGGAAGGCTAAGCGACTTTTACGACCCCAATGAGGGCAGCTATGGATATTACAATGAGCATCCGGACTATCTGGAACATCAGATGCTTGATGCCATTGCCTATAGCACCGCAGATAGTACCACATCATCGTATCGCACAGGAGGGCATTTCGCATCTTATGACCATTCGACAGGGGAAGAACGGAACAAGCTTATCCGTGATATCCGCTATCCGCTGGAGACCGCTGTTCTGTTTTACGACGGCGAAGGAAATCTTCTCCACAGCAGCGACGACGACGTAATGTACTTCGGCTATTATACCCAGGAAGAATGGGATGCCGGACAAGATACCACAACACCACAGCATTATGGTTGGATCGACATCAGTGAAGGAAAAGTCGAAGGCTATCCAAATGACCCGTATCTCCGTTTCCGCACCATGTTTGCCGGCACACATAGTCTGTACGATATTTCAACCATTCGTGTCACGGGATACTTTGAAGGGACAAAGTTAGTGCCTGTCGTGATGCACTATGTCACCGATGGTTTTATCCATGAGGTCGTTGAAAGTGACAAGCAGTTTCAGACCGGACCGAGCAGCTATTCCTGGATCGTTTCCGATGTGGACAGAACAGGAAAGCTAAACTGGCAGCTACAGTTTGACCGCAGTGCAGAGTATGAAGGCAAAAAGCTTGTGACAGTATACCTTGATCACCCGGAAATGTGGGACTATCAGAAAACGTCCTATGTGTACACCAACGGGGTAGAGTATGAAAATCTCGCCGCATTGACGAGAAAATTGGATTTTCCATCCTGGGCAGATATATTTTTCTACTCCAATGACTTTCGTGCCGAAGGGAGCTATGAGTTGAATAACCTTTTGGTGTTTGGCGGTTGGAAATATGCAGACTACGAAGGCTTTGATTACAGCTCGGGCACAGGACCCGCAACCGAGTATATGCTTGTTACAGCTGTTCAAGGAAACCCTCTCAGATGTGCAATGGGCGCCTTGCGAAATATCTACATCGTCACAGGACTGTTGGCACTGTCATTTCTTTTGACCGCACGCAGTGCCATCAAGAAGCATCTGATACAGCCTGTACGAGATATTGCAGATGCAATGGAAGACAGTTGGCGGAATACTTATCATACAGATAGCGCCTCTGCCATATGGCATGAAATTGAGAAATTAAGAACAGGCTTTGAAACAGAGAAGGATCGTCGCAGGATGAAGGACAACGAGATCACTCGATTAAATGCCGCTTTGGAATATTCCAAGACCGCTGAGGAAAACCGCCGCCAGATGACCTCTAATATAGCCCACGAATTGAAAACCCCGTTGGCGGTCATTCACAGTTATGCGGAGGGTTTGAAGGAGCACATTGCCGAAGATAAGCGTGATAAGTATGTAGATGTGATCCTTGCGGAAGCGGAGCGAACAGACGGTATGGTTTTGGAGATGTTAGATTTGTCAAGATTGGAAGCCGGTAAGGTGAAACTCTCACGGGACGAGTTTTCGCTTGCTGATCTTACGAAAGCTATCTTCGAGAAGCTTCAAATGGCAGCGGAGGCAAAGGAATTGCAAATCAGCTATGAGTTCCCCGAGCAGTGTATCATCGTTGCTGACGAGAATCGAATTGCACAGGTCATTGAGAACTTTGCGACCAACGCTGTGAAGTTCACGCCTGCCGGTGGCTGTGTCACAGTACGGATTCAGAACAATCGTGGTAAAATTACATTCTCCATCGAAAATGATAGTAAGCCTCTGTCCGCAGAAGCTTTGGCGAAAGTATGGGACACCTTCTACCGGGTGGATGAATCCCGCTCCGGAGGAGGCACGGGACTTGGCCTTGCCATTGCTAAGAATATCGTGGAACTGCACGGCGGTAAATGCTCCGTTCAAAACACGAAAACTGGTGTGGAATTCCAATTTACAATTTAAGACCTTATTAGAAACAACACAGCCCATCGATCATTGAAGCGACCGGTGGGCTGTGCCATATCTATTCTCAATCTATTAACCGATGTTCTGGCATTCCTTGTGCATACTGCTCCAAATCACCGCTGAGTACCAACTGTGCGTATTCCAGCGGCTTGTTGTAGATTAGCCAGTCCATCTCTGACCGCTGATACATATTATCCGCTACTTCGTTCTCAACGGCAATAGTATCAATCGCTATCATGCTACCATTTGCAAATTTCAGCTCCACACAGGCGGTGTCCATGTTGAACTCACAAGAAATCAATCTATCCATAAGAAACCTCCATTCTGCGGGATGTTAGATCATCCCAAAATATTTGAATGCTTCTCGGATTGCTTTCTCTTTTTCCGGCGGACACTGGGGCTGTCTGGAATCCTCAGATTTTGGTAAATTATAGTTCTTACCGACTTCCAGTCCGCATTTTCTCTTTATCTGAGAAATATAAAGGTTGGAAACCTTTAACCCGGTATGCTCCAACACATACTCCTTGATCTGCGGATAGGTTGCTCCATCTTGGAACTCGGACATATCCATATCTTCCAAAGAGAACTCAACCCGAATCTTTTTCGAGTCGACCTCTCCCTTGGAAAGCAAGACAACCGTCTCAACGTGCACCGTATGAGGAAACTGATCCACCCCCTGCACCTTCTTAACTTCATATCCTTCCCCCCGCAGATATTTCAGATCCCGGGCCAGAGTCGCAGAGTCACAACTTACGTACACGATCCGTTCCGGCTGCATCTTTACCATCGTAGCCAGTACGCTCTCTTCGCATCCTTTCCGCGGCGGATCCACCACGATCACATCCGCATAGATGCCTTCTTTTTCGTATTTTTCCGGCAACACTTCTTCCGCTTTTCCTACAAAGAATTCTGCATTGGTGATATGATTCAGCGTTGCATTTCGTTTTGCATCCTCGATGGCAGCCGGGACAATCTCCACGCCGTAGACCTGTTTAGCTTTCTGGGCTAGGAAGAGGGAGATGGTTCCGATTCCGCAGTAGAGATCCCAGACCGTCTCATTTCCTTCCAGACCTGCGTATTCCAGTGCTTTTTCGTAAAGTTTCTGTGTCTGCACCGGATTGACCTGGTAGAAAGACTGCGGGGAGATCTGATAGGCGATCGGTCCGATCGTATCGGTGATGTATTCCTGTCCCCATAAGAGTTTCCCTTTTCTTCCCAGAATCACGTTCGTCTTTTCCCGGTTGATGTTCAGGGAAATACTGGTCATTCCCGGAATCTCACGAAGTTTTGCGATCAGATCTTCCGCTCCCGGGATGCGGCTGCCGTTGACGACAAGACAGACCATGATCTCTTTCGACTGGAATCCATAACGGATCAGTACGTGACGCACCAGACCCTTCCCGGTTGTCTCGTCATATGCCGGGATATCATGCGCTTCCATATGCGCCAGTACCAGATTCAGAATCTGTTCGTTGACCTCCACGCCTAGATAGCACTTCCTATTGCTGATGATCGAATGGGTTCTTCCGGCATAGAATCCGGCGATCAGATGGCCTTCTTTGTCGCATCCCACCGGAAACTGCGCTTTGTTTCTGTAATGGTACGGATCTTCCATGCCGATGATAGGCTGCATCGGAATCTCTTCTTTCTGAAAACCGCCAATCCGGATCAGATTATTTTCAATCTTCTGCTGTTTGTATGCCAGCTGTTTTTCATAAGAAAGTGCCTGGATCTGGCAGCCGCCGCACTGACGGGCGTACGCACAGCGTGGCTCGACCCGGTCTTTCGACGGCTCCATGATCTCCACCAGTCTGGCATAACCGTAATTTTTCTTCGCCTTCATGATCTTTGCCTGTACTTTATCGCCGATCACTGTGTCTTTTACAAATACGGTATAACCGTCCACTTTTCCGATTCCTTCCCCGTCATGTCCCATATCCTCGATGGTTACAGTCAGAAGATCATTCTTTTTGTATTCCATGGATCTGCCCTTTCTTTACATACTGGTTTTACGGATATTTGATTCAAACAGCCGGTTGTATCCAAGCCATTCGTTCGGATCTTTCGCATTGTCGAAAAGCTCGGTAAATGTTTCCATCTTGGCATCCGTGTTGTCTGCCATATTCAGCGCTGCCGCCTCCATCAGTGCCGGTTTCTTCGGGGAACCGTATTCCAGTTCTCCATGGTGCGCCAGGATGCAGTGCTTTAACTCACTCTCCACTTTTGCCGGGAAATCCGGGATCTCACGGATCGCATCGTGGAGCATCTCCGCTCCAATCATAATATGGCCCAGCAACTGTCCGTCATCGGTATAATCATTCATCGGAAATGCAGAAATTTCTTTCGTCTTTCCGATATCATGAAAGATTGCTGCGGTCAGAAGCAGGTCGCGGTTCAGTGCAGGGTAGGCTTTCGTATAAAAATCGCAGAGTTTGGTCACATTTAACGTATGCTCCAGCAGTCCGCCCACAAAACCGTGGTGTACTGTCTTGGCTGCGGAATTGAAGCGGAAGCGTTTGATGAATGCTTCATCCTCCACAAAAAACAGTTCTAACAGACGGGACAGGTATGGATTTTGGATGGTTTTGATAATCGCCATCAGTTCTCCGTACATCTCGTCGATATCACATTTGCTCACCGGAAGATAATCGGTGGGATCGTACTCTCCCTCACGGGCTTTTCTTGCACGCTTGATGTTCAGCTGCAGTGCACCTGCAAAATTTGGTGACATCTCCCATGATTTCAATATAATCCAGTGTTTCAAAATCACAATCCCCAGCGAATTCGGATCCCAGATCTTGGCATCGATTGTCCCGGTCTTGTCCTGCAGAATCACATTTTCATATGGTTTTCCGTTTTTTTGTCACTGCTGCCTGTTTATGTTTACAAAGGTAAATTCCGGACACCGGCATCCCTCAAAATTCCTGAATAAATTTCATATAATCTCCTTCCGTCTTTCTGCCTGATTTTCTGTCAGTGAAAACTCCGCAGAAGTTTTTGTGGTATAGAAAGCCATCGTCCCTATTACCACATTTTTTATCTCACTATTCTTTTTTTACAGATTCTTTTATAGTTTATAACGCATCCAGCGTTACGTCAAACACTATTTCCACATATCCTTCCGCACCTTTTCGCATCGCCGTCACTTTGATCTTCTGATCCTTTTTCGACTGATCCAGGCGTGTTCGCAGTCTCGACAGCGTCTCGACACTTTCATTTCCCACTTTCACGATCACATCTCCGTTCTGGATCCCAGCGTTCATCGCCGGAGAATCCTCCTCCACGGAGTTTACATAAATACCTGTAGGAATTCCGGTTTTCTGTGAGAGACTGCTGCTGATATCCTGTCCCCGGACACCGAGGTATATCAGATCTTCATTATTTGACAGTTGCTCAATCAGTTTCCGCAGATCCGAGATTGATAATGCCGTCACCACCCCGGTATCCGCCTCCCCGGAAAAAGACTGCGCGATCACACCCACGATCTTTCCGTCCAGATTGACCAGAACCCCGCTTCCCTCGCTGTTTCCCATAATATCCGTCGTAAGCAGATGATATTCACTGTCCACCGTACTTTTCACATTTGTTGTGGAAGTCACCCGGCCGCAGACTACCGAGTCCGGATAACCGGACGGACTTCCCAGTGCAAGTACCAGATCTCCCTGATTCACCGAAGATGCGCTTCCCAGTTCACCCACTGCAATCACATCTCTTGTCTCTTTGCTGAGATCATTTCTGGAAATCTTGATCACTGCAAGTCCGGTAGCCTCATCCTGTTTGAGAAAATGCCCGTCTACCGTATTGCCATCACAGAAGGTCACAAGAATCCGGTCCACCGTATCCACCACCCGGTATTCTGTCAGCACGTAGTATTCTTTTCCCGTATCTGCCACCAGAAAGCCGGAGGCCTGCTTTTCGTCTTCAAAGGAATTATTCATCCAGTCCACATCGTTGGTAAATCCCTGTACCACAACTACAGAACTTTTCGGCTCACTGGCTGCCTCTGAAATCTGCTGATACAGATCCGAATATTCCTGCAGAGTCAGCGGCTCTTTTTGTGTCTCCGTGTCTGTTGTATCATTTTCATCGGTCGGCGCATCTCCGCTTTCTTCTTCCGGTATCTCCTGCTGAGGAGTATTTTCTTCGCCCCCGTCCGTCGATGCTCCCTCCACGATATTCACTCTCGGCTGTTCTTCCTCCGGTCGGAAATAAGGCACCGACTTTACAAATACAAATGCCGCAATCACACCGAACAATACCGCTCCTGCTGCCACTCCTGCCGCACTCACCGCGATTTTTCGTTTATCCAGAGGCTTCTTTTTCATCACTTCCCGGTAAAAATCGTATTCGTCCTGCTTGTGATCATTCTTTTTATCCATACACGTAGTCTCCTGTCTCTGACTCCAACTGTAACTGCACCGTTTTTCCCTGTGTTTTGAACTCTGCTTTTCCGTAACACAATGGAAAAACGGCTGCTGCCTGAGAATTTCCTTAATATTTTATCAAATATATATGAACATTTTATGACATACTGAAAAAACTTTTTGCTGCCCGGCTTTTTGCCTTTCTTTTCCTTCTCAGATAGAGTAGAATAAGGCGTATAGAAAGGATATAACATTATGAATAACAAAGCTTTAAAAACACTGGAATATACCAAAATCATCGAGATGCTTGCAGCCCATGCTTCCTCCCCTCTCGGAAAGATCCGCTGCGAGAATCTTCTTCCTTCCTGTTCACCAGGAGAGATTGAATATAAGCAGGAACAGACTCAGGATGCCCTGTCCCGTCTGTTTCAGAAAGGAAACATTAACTTCGGCAGTGCCAAAGATATCCGCGGTTCCCTGAAACGCCTTGAGATTGGAAGTACCCTGGGGATCACAGAACTGTTGCAGATCTGTGCCCTTCTGGATAATACCTCCCGGGTAAAATCTTACGGCCGCCGTGAAAAAGAAAATCAACAGAGGGACTCTCTGGATGATCTTTTCGATGCCCTGGAACCTCTGCCGCTGTTAAATACAGAGATTCGTCGATGCATCCTCTCCGAAGACGAGATCGCCGATGATGCAAGCGCAACCTTAAAACAGATCCGCCGTTCGATGAAAGTGACCGGCGAACGCATTCATACACAGCTTGCCGGTATGGTCAACGGCTCCGCAAGAACATATCTGCAGGACGCTGTGATCACCATGCGAAACGGCCGCTACTGTATCCCGGTCAAAGCCGAATACAAAAGCCAGGTACCTGGTATGATCCATGATCAGTCTTCCACCGGTTCCACCCTCTTTATCGAACCGATGGCGATCGTAAAACTGAACAATGAGATCCGAGATCTGGAGATGAAAGAAGCGGCAGAGATTGAAGTCATCCTGGCTTCTTTAAGTAACATGGCTGCCCAGGAACGTGAAAATCTCCGCTATAACCTGGAAAATCTGGTAGAACTGGACTTTATCTTTGCCCGCGCTGCCCTTGCCATGGATATGAATGCCACACGACCGATCTTTAATACCAAAGGCTATATCAACATCCGCAAAGGCCGTCACCCACTGATTGACAAGAAAAAGGTTGTTCCGATCGATATCCATCTTGGAAAAGAATTTCATCTGCTCATCGTTACCGGTCCGAATACCGGTGGAAAAACTGTTTCCTTAAAAACCGTCGGGCTTCTGACTCTGATGGGTCAGGCAGGTCTTCATATTCCTGCACTGGATCGTTCTGAATTATCTGTTTTTGAGGAAGTCTATGCAGATATCGGAGACGAGCAGAGTATCGAGCAGTCGCTCAGTACCTTCTCCTCCCATATGACCAACGTGGTTTCCTTTATCGAAAAGGCTGATCCGAAATCCCTCGTTCTCTTCGATGAGCTGGGAGCGGGTACCGACCCGACGGAAGGTGCCGCACTGGCAATCTCGATTCTGAACTATCTGCAAAAACAGGGCATCCGTGCTATGGCAACCACGCATTACAGTGAATTGAAAGTGTACGCACTCTCCACACCGGGTGTAGAAAATGCTTCCTGTGAATTTGATGTGGAAACGCTTCGTCCTACCTACCGCTTACTGATCGGTGTTCCCGGAAAGAGTAATGCCTTTGCCATTTCCAGTAAGCTGGGACTGCCATCGTATATTATCGATGATGCAAAAAAACAGATCAGCCAGGAAGACGAGTCCTTCGAGGATGTGATCTCCACCCTGGAAGAAAACCGTATCACCATCGAAAAAGAACGCATGGAGATTGCCCGCTACAAGACCGAAGTCGAAGATCTGAAAAAACAGCTAGAGACCAAGCAGGAAAAACTGAACCAGCAGCGTGACCGGATCCTCCGGGAAGCCAACGAGCAGGCACATGCAATCCTCCGTGATGCAAAAGAATATGCGGATCAGACGATCAAAGACTTTAACAAATTCGGAAAAGCCAATATTTCCATCAAAGAAATGGAAAATAAACGACAGGATCTCCGTAAGAAGATGAACAAAGTCGAAAGCAATATGTCCAGGAAAGAAAAGAAGGTCACAGGTAATCTGAAGCCTTCCGATCTGCATCTGGGCGATGGTGTGAAAGTACTGAGTCTGAATCTCAAAGGAACGGTAAGCACCCTCCCGGATGCCAAAGGTTATCTTCTGGTACAGATGGGTATCATGCGATCCAAGATCCATATCTCCGATCTGGTACTGTTACAGGAAGAAACCGTGATCTCCGCACCGAATATGCAGCGCACCAGCGCCGGGAAGATCAAGATGTCAAAATCTTCATCCGTCGGCATCGAGATCAATCTGCTCGGCCGTACCGTCGATGAAGCCATCGCGGAACTGGATAAGTATCTGGATGATGCATATCTGGCACATATTCCAAGTGTCCGTGTCGTTCACGGAAAAGGTACCGGAGCCCTGCGGAAGGGCATCCATAACTATCTGCGCCGGGTAAAATATGTCTCTTCCTTCCATCTGGCAGAATTTGGCGAGGGAGATGCCGGTGTTACGATTGTAAATTTCAAGAAATAAAATAACTATTCAGTAAGTAATATCCCGCTACAACAAGGAGTTTTTATGGTATCCAAACAGAAAATAATGATTGTAGACGATGACAACAACATCGCCGAACTGATATCTCTTTATCTTACCAAAGAATGTTTTGAGTGTAAGATTGTCAACGACGGGGAGGAAGCTTTGAGTGCATTTCCTTCCTTTCAGCCGAACCTGATCCTCCTGGATCTGATGCTTCCCGGTATGGACGGCTATCAGGTCTGCAGAGAGATCCGACACAAATCCAATGTACCGATCATCATGCTCTCTGCAAAAGGAGAAGTTTTTGATAAGGTGCTCGGCCTGGAACTGGGTGCTGACGATTATATGATCAAACCTTTCGATTCCAAAGAACTGGTAGCCCGGGTCAAAGCGGTTCTCCGCCGTTTCCAGCCTGTCCCTTCCGCTCCGTCGGCACCTGCCGGAAAATACGTGGAATATCCGGATCTGATCATCAATCTGACCAACTATTCCGTTATCTATCAGGGGATGACTATCGACATGCCGCCAAAGGAACTGGAACTTCTGTATTTTCTCGCTTCCTCACCTAATCAGGTATTTACCAGAGAACAGCTTCTGGATCATATCTGGGGATATGAATACATCGGCGATACCCGTACCGTAGACGTACATATCAAGAGACTGCGTGAAAAGATCAAAGATCATCCGTCCTGGTCGATCAGTACTGTATGGGGCATCGGTTACAAATTTGAGGTTAAATCCTGATGAGACAAACACTGTATTCCAAATTTATCACAGCCTATATTTTTCTCGGTATTCTCGGAACGGTGTTAATCTCTACGCTGGGATCTTCCCTGATCCAGAAACATATTCTGGAAGACACCGGAGCCGCCCTGTACAAAGAAGCGATTTCTCTCGCCTCCTATCAGGCAAATACGGATTATTCAGACAATGCAGATGTGGAAGCTGCCTATAATCAGCTAAAGACCCTCTCTGCTTTTCAGGATTCCCGGATCCTGATTCTGAACCCGTCCGGACAGCCATTGATTGATACCGGCAAACCATACACTGCAATGGCACAAAGCTCGCTTAAAGACTTTGATCCTGCGATCATGGGATCAGACAATTATATTACAGGTACTTTTCATGGATATTTTAAGGAAAATATGGTCAGCACACTGGTTCCTATCACGAAAAACCTGACCACCAAAGGGTATGTATCGATTCATCTTCCGATGACCGTGATCATTGATCAGAAAGAATCTGTTCTCGGTCCGGTCCATATCGTGTTTGCGATCCTGCTCCTTTGTTCTCTCATGATTCTTGGTCTGTTTTCTCATTCCGTATACCGGCCGCTGAAGAAAATCACCGCAGGAGCCAACGAATATGCAGCAGGAAATCTGGATTATAACATTCCTGTCACAACCAATGATGAAATGGGCTACCTGGCCGATACCCTGAACTATATGTCCGGAGAACTGAGCAAATCGGGAGAATATCAGCACAAATTCGTAGCCAATGTCTCCCATGATTTTCGCTCCCCCCTTACTTCAATCAAGGGTTTTGTGGAAGCGATCATGGATGGAACGATTCCACCTGAGATGCAGGATCGTTATCTGAAAATCGTGGTTGATGAGACCGAACGTCTGGAAAAGCTGACCCAGAGTCTTCTGACCCTGGATAAACTGGACTCCAAAGGGCGTCCTTTGCATATGAACGACTTTGATATCAACCGTACGATCAAAAATACAGTAGCCACTTTTGAGGGGATCTGCCGTAAAAAGATGATTACCATTGAACTGCATCTGGAATCAGAAACTCTGATGGTACACGCCGATATGGAACAGATCCAGCAGGTACTGTACAATCTGATCGATAACGCCATCAAATTCAGTTCAGACAGCTCCATCATCAAGGCAGAAACTTCCGAACGTCATGGTACAGTTTTCGTATCCATAAAAGACTCCGGTGTGGGTATACCCAGAGAAAAACAGAATAAAATCTGGGATCGTTTTTATAAGATTGATTCTTCCCGTGGCAAAGACCGCAAAGGTACCGGGCTCGGACTATCTATTGTCCGCGAGATCGTTGCCGCACACAATCAGAATATCAATGTTATCAGTACTGAAGGGGTCGGTACCGAATTCATCTTTACATTAGAAAAAAGCAGGGGAACGAGCTGATTCCCCTGCTTTTTTTATCCTGTCTTTCTTTATTTCCACTCATATCTGGTCAGATGACCACCCAGCTGCATATGATCAAAATTGTGCTGTCTCAGTGCCTCGTAGAGTACGATCGCTACGGAATTGCTCAGATTCAGCGAACGGATATCGTTCATCATCGGGATACGGATCGCAGTCTCCTGGTTTTCCAGTAAAATCTCCTCCGGAATCCCGCCGCTTTCTTTTCCAAACATAATGTAGGCATCTTCCTCATACTGCACTTCCGTATAGGTCTGTGGTGCTTTTGTCGATGCCATATAGATCTTGGCACCGGGATTCTTCTCCAGAAAATCCTGATAATCGATATACCGGGTGACATCCAGGTCATCCCAGTAATCCATCCCTGCACGTTTGATTGATTTTTCATTTAACCGGAAGCCCAGCGGCTCGATCAGATGCAGTCTCGTACCTGTCGCCACACAGGTACGTCCGATGTTTCCTGTATTGGACGGGATCTCCGGCTCATAAAGAACAATATTTAACTTTGCCATATTCTCTTACCCCATTACTTTGTATAACTCATCCGGCTGCGGTTTGTCCAGATATCGGACATCCTCACCATTTCGAAGAATCCGGTCGTTCCCGCTGTTGGTACGACCTACCACAACGGCATGGATGCCTGCCTGTTCCAGTTTTCTCACCAGTTCGTGACCGTCATCTGCCGCGATCATCATGGAACCGCTGGACATGATCTGGTAGGGGTTGACCCCAAAATAGTTACAGATCTCCACGGTCTCCTGGCGAATCGGGATCTTCTTCAGATCCACTTCCAGACCGACACCGGCTCCGCTCGCCATCTCCCAGAATGCACCGAAGACACCGCCCTCTGTGATATCATGCATAGAGGATACACCATGTTCCACGGCGATCCGTGACTCCGGTACCACGGACAGATACTGGTCAAAATCTTTTGCTGTATCAATCAGAACAGCCGGAAATCTTTTTTTGAGTTCATCTTCTTTTTCTTTTGCGAGAATCGTTGTTGCTTCCAGACCGATCCATTTGGTCACGATGATATCCTGATCCGGACGGATCTGGGATACCGTGCGCAGATTCTCTTTTTTCATCTTGCCAACACCGGTTACGGAGATCAACGGCTGCTTTACCACGTTGGTGATCTCCGTATGCCCGCCCAGGATCTCCATATGCAGTTTTTCACAGGTTTCTTCCGCATCATGCATCATTTTCCGGATCTCCGGCTCTTCAACGGTATCCGGGAGCATTACAGTCAGCATCACTCCCACCGGATCTGCACCGGCTGCCGCAAGATCATTTGCCGTGATATGGATGCTGTGATGTCCCAGATCCTTTGCGGTTCCCGTAATCGGATCCGTGGACATCACCAGAACTTCATCTTCACCTACCTCAAGAGCGGCGCAGTCCTGCCCTACCGCCGGACCGACCAGTACTTCCTCTCTTCTGTGTTTTACCTGTTTTAATACCGAACGGATCAATACCGGTTCCGGCAGTTTTCCTATCTTCATGATTTTCTCCTCCGCATCTGTCAGCCGCCATACTGGTTCAGTACCACATAGACCTGATTCAGATCGTTGTTTGCAATTGCTGTATACATGGCGCTGGACGCTTCCGCATTGCTGGTTTTTACACCGACTTTGTATTTATTTGGCGTCATCTGATAATAACTGTTATTTACTTCTTCTTTGCTGACCTGTTCCCCATTCTCCGTGACAATTTTCCACAGTTTTGCCTTGTATCCGGTATGGGCACTCTGGATCTGTTCCATACTTCCAAAGGCTTTCTCCGGATCTGCAGTCAGTTCGGTCGTCGGATCAATAGTCTCCAGCGTTTCACTTTCATAGGTCACTTTTCGGTCTGCAGAACGATATTCCTCTCCATACAGAGTAAAATAAATCTTTCCCCCGTAGGTATATCCTTCAATATAAATCGGTGCTTCCGTATTATTCACAAACCGGAAATCCTTTGCACCTTCTGCAATTGCCGCATCCATGGACGGTTCTACATATTTGACGATCATGGAATGATTATGTCGCTCTGTCACTTCCAGTTCTGCCTGTAATACTGCCTGATATAAAGTTGTAGATACCTGGCAGATACCTCCTCCAAAAGATTCCACTACCGTACCATTCGCATATGATGCGGCCGGTTCATATCCATTTTCTTCAGTAAACGGTACCATATTGTCACAGACGGAAATCTCCTCTCCAGGATAGAGAACTTTCCCGTTCAGTTTGGAAGTACCGTTTTTTTACATTCGTCGCTCTGGCTGCGCTGCTGGCGGAATAATCGGTGACTCCCTGTCCCAGTACATCCTTTACTTTCGCCAGTTCTTCCTGGGATCCTTTCGGCTCTGTGATCTCCACATCCAGATCCACACTTCCCGGACCATCTTTCCACACATGTTCCAGATAATCCGTCACTTTATCCACAGAACCATCCTCATTCAAGGTAACTCCACGCGCACCGTTGGTGATCTTGAACTCACCATTTTCTCTGGTCAACTCATAATTCACCACTTCACGGTTCAACGCTACACAATAGGTCTCCAGTGCCTTCCTCACACTCTCCTCATCTACCTGATAAGAAAGATCCAGCTGCAGATTTTCCTGTTCCAGTGCTTTTTTCACCTTATATCGTTTGATGACATTGCCGACCTGTCCCACATCCATCGCCTGCCGGATCGTGCCGTCATTATCCCCGGTAACACCCAGTTCTTTTGCTGTCACATCGATGGACATATCATCCATATGAAGAACGATCTGATAACCTGTAATCTCATCCACTCGGGTCTGCAGCGCTTCCTGTGCCTCTTCTTGCGTCATACCGGACAGATCCACACTTTCCGCGTAAATATGATCCAGAATCTTCCGCTGTCCCTCGGGCGCATTGTCCGATGTACCGGTATCGAGTGTGACTTCATCCGTCTCTGCCTGCAGTGTCGGCACATCTTCGCTGTCTTCTTCCTGACTGTTTTCTCCGTCATCTGCAGCAGCTGTTCCGGTAGCCTCTGTGTCATCCTCACTTCCGTCAGCCGTATCTTCACTGCTTTCACTCTCCTGCCTCGCCTCTGACTTCTGTGTGAGCTCTGTATTCTGTGCGCACCATCCGCTGACAGGCTGCTGTAACAGCATGACTCCCGCCAGCAGGGCCGCCATTATTTTCTTCTTCATCTGTATGTCAATCCCTTATAACATTACTTCCAAAACCATCGGAACCACCATCGCAAGTACCAGTATAACTGCGATAATTCCCGCTACAATCTGCCTTCTGTTTTTCTTCCACATATTCATTTTTCATTCACCTCTTTATGCGCCCGTACCGGGCAATAATCGTATCGATTTTCCTGGATGCCTCATTTTTTCGTTAAGCTGTCAACAGACACATCCAGTTCTATTTTATGATATTTCACCAGATCATTCAAGTATGCTTTTTGTGCCGGTGTGATCGGACCGCGTCGTTTTACCTTATACTGTAACTGTTTCGGCTGAAAGATCCGCTCCTGCCCTTCTCCTGCGATCCGTATCAGATGTTGATACAGTTCATGGGTTGCCAGTGCGTCGTGATACGCCCGGTGCGCGTGTGCCCGGTCGATCTGAAAATACCCGCACAGATTCGTCAGGCTCCTGCTCTCCAGATCCGGAAGCAGCGTTCTTGCGATCTTCAGAGTATCAATTCCATTTTTTTCAAAAGGAATCTTCTGATCCGCCGCCTGATGCTTCAGAAAGCTGTAATCAAAGATCAGGTTGTGCCCCATCAGATCCAGTTCCCCGCAGAAGTCCAGAAAGGCACGCACTGCTTCTGCCGGTGTCGGCTGTCCTGCTACCATCTCCTGTGTAATTCCCGTTAATTCCCGGATCTTCTCCGGAATCTTCATCTGCGGATCTGCAAACATACAAAAGGTATCTGCCACCTCTCCGTCCAGAACCTTGACCGCTCCGATCTCCAGGATCCGGTCCTGAGACGGATACAGACCCGTGGTCTCCAGATCCACAACCACATAGCTGGACGGACATGCTGTTTTTTCCATCGTATTTTCTTTTCCTTTCTCTCTTACCCTTCGTCTTCTCCTACTAACTGCTCCCTGTACCGGAAAACATACTTCTGCTCATCTGCCATCCGTTTTTCCCAGGCAGGCAACAGGCAATTATTTTTGCATTATGTCAGCCAATGATAATTTTACCATTTTCGCATCGTACGTCAGTACATCCCTGCTCCGGTAATCAAACAGGATCCAGCACGGCTCCCTCACTCCGGTATCCGGATCGTAGTCCATCCGCTCCAGATGGGTCATACGCGCCAGCTGTTTCTCATCATATCCTTCATACTCCGGCAGATACTCATGTGTCTCTTCTTCCTTCAGATAAAACTCCCGGATGTCTCTCTTATACGCTTTCAGATCCTTCGCCCATGCCGGTCTGGTTTTCATATTTTCTCTCGCATACAGATCACAGATCATCAGCTGCCGGTAATATTCCATCTGCTCCTCATCTACATATTCCTGCAGGAATTCCTGTAAAATCTCGTATCGGCGGATCCTGGTATGCGAAATATCCATATACCCCTTCTTATCATAAAATGCTCCCAGAGCCTCATACAGCGCAAATGGATTGTCAAATAATTTTTCTGTCGCACGCAGGGTTTTTCCGAACTGATTACTATTATAATAGACTTCCACCATCTCTTCCACCAGTTTCAGCCGCAGAACGTCATCATATGGCAGCCACCTGGTATACAGCACCTCGTAAGGCTCCCGGCTCTGACATACACAACCGTACTCCGGCGCCGCCTGATACATAAAGGATCCCTTTAACACTTTCAGAAACCCCAGCTGCAGCTGCTGCGGCCGCAGCTGATAGACATCACAGAATGATTTTCCAAACGAATCATAGTCTTCATATGGAAGACCCGCGATCAGATCCAGATGCTGATGTACGTTATGTCCTTCCTGCACCCGTGTCACCACCTCGGATACCTGAGCAAAATCCATTTTCCGGTGGATCTCCCGGATCGTATCCGGATTCGTCGACTGCACACCGATCTCCAGCTGGATCATTCCCGGACGCATCGTGCGAATCAGTGCGATCTCTTCCTCATTTAACAGATCCGCTGCCACCTCAAAATGAAAATTCGTGATCCCGTTGTCGTGAGCGATCAGGTACTTCCAGATCGCCATCGCATGATCGTGTTTACAGTTAAAAGTCCGATCCACGAATTTTACCTGTGGCACGTTATGATCCAGGAAAAACTGTAATTCCTCTTTGACCAATTCCAGATCCCGGAACCGCAGTTTCTTGTCGATCGAGGAGAGGCAGTAGCTGCAGGAGAACGGACAGCCCCTGCTCGACTCGTAATAAATGATACGGTTTTCGAATTTTTTCAGATCTTTGTAGACAAACGGAATCGTACTCAGATCCGTGATTCCTCTCCAGGGATTCTCCTGGATCTGATCCCCGTCCCTGTAGGTAATTCCCTCAATCTTCGCCAGTTCTGAGATGCCTTCCAGATAAAAGCCCGCCAGCTCCAGGAAAGTCACTTCCCCTTCCCCTTTCATCACACCTGTCACTTCCGGATGCTCCTCCAGCACCTTCCGCGCATCATAGGACACTTCCGGTCCTCCCAGCCAGATGGCTGTGTCAGGAAGCACCTTATGTACTTCCCGGATCAGATTCTTCACATAGGAAATATTCCAGATATAGCAGGAAATGCACAGAACCTCCGGATGATCGCGATAAATCCCCTTTAAAATATCATCCGGATTCTGATTGATCGTATACTCCGCCAGGCCAATCTGGTTCTGATATTTTTTCGCATACGCCTTTAAGCTGTATACCGCCAGATTGGAATGGATATATTTTGCATTGATTGCTGCCAGCAATATATGTTTTCTTTCTGCCATTGCATTATAACCTCCGAATGGCTCTTATTATACTGTATCTTTCCGGTTATCTCAATAGTCACTCGCCGTTCCCTGTTTACAAATATATGAATTTTCTGTTCTTGTATTTTTTTACAAAATTTGAATTTTATATCTTGCACTTTCAAAAAAAGTATGCTAATATATACCTCGAGCTTGCCCAGATAGCTCAGTTGGTAGAGCAGAGGACTGAAAATCCTCGTGTCACTGGTTCGATTCCGGTTCTGGGCATTATCGGTTCATCCGATGCCAGGAACAAAAAACTTTTCAAAAAAAGTTAAAAAAGTTCTTGACAATCTCGACTGGTTAATATATAATACATTATGTTGTCAGCGACAAACACTTGCGGGTGTAGTTCAATGGTAGAACACCAGCCTTCCAAGCTGGATACGTGGGTTCGATTCCCATCACCCGCTTTCAACTGAATATCAGTTATTTATGCACGAGTGGCTCAGTGGTGGAGTATCGCCTTGCCAAGGCTGAGGTCGCGGGATTCGAATCCCGTCTCTGTGCTTTTTGAAATCTAAAATCGGATGCAATAATTCGTTGCTCCGATTTTAGATTTCAAGTCTGTCAATAATCTCCACTATCTCATCATAATTTGGCACTTTATCTTTTACATTCATATAATCTTTCTGAAAATTTTTTAATTCTTCTCGCCCTGACTTATTATCACTTTGTTTTATATCCAAATCTGTTCCATAATCAAGCAATAACTGCAACGTTTTGGCAGCTGCATCATTTTCGTAGAATCTAAGTGCAAGTAAACCATTCTGCTTCATATAATCTTCTTGAAAATTACAATCTGCACCATATTCCAGCAGAAGTTTGGTTGCTCCATAATAACCGCATTCTGTTGTATAGGTTAATGGTGTATTTACTCCTGTTGGATTTTCAAAAATCTGGACATCCGGGTTTGCTCCATGTTTTAACAGTAATTCTAATATTTTCCACTCATCTTTTTTCTTGTTACTTTCGGTATTATACTTTATAGAATAATACACCGACTTTGTATTTTCATTTGGATCCCACCCGCTTTTTAAATATTGTTCCACTTTATTATAATCATTATCTCTGATAGCAACTAACTCTTTTCCTTCTTCTTTTATCAGATTCTGATGCTTAATCTCATCATAATTCACAAATTCATTTACTATTTGATAATCCTTTATTCCTGCTAAAACAGTTATCGCTAATAATACAAGAAATATCTTTTTAAACTTTTTCTTCTTTAAATCTTATAACACCAAATAAATCAGTCAGTACTACCAGCACAAAAGAAATATATTAAATACTATAAACAGTATTCCCAAAATTCCTATGAAAGGTATTACACTTAAGCTTCCCATATATGCTCCCATCTACCATTTGCTGCATACCCATCTGATCCTTGCCTCAATATCGACAATAGCACTTTGTCATTTCCTTTTCAAGCTTTTGGCAGAGTATTTTTAATTTATAGGAAAGCAATTTCCTGTAAAGCAAAAAAAAGAGAAACGCTGTATCTTCAACGTTTCTCTTATCTTCACCTACTGCCGCAGACCGGAATCGAACCGGTACGGGTATCACTACCCACGGGATTTTAAGTCCCGGGCGTCTGCCAGTTCCGCCACTGCGGCATATACATATGAATACGGCTTCAATCGTGGGCATACGTGCAAGCACTGTCCCAACTAGCTAACTTTCATATATATAATGGATACTATTTAGTATCCGATGGATGGAGGTGGATTCGAACCTTTTTGCTATCATTTCAGCAATTTCAACTCTGAACTACCTTTATCCTAATGGATGGAGGTGGATTCGAACCACCGAAGCAATTTGCAGCAGATTTACAGTCTGTCCCCTTTGGCCACTCGGGAATCCATCCATATCTTGCCAAAGCATTCACACGCTCTGACAAGATAGAATTATAACGCAATCTTTTTTAAATTGCAAGCTTTTCTAACTGATTTGCAAGATATTTTTAGTTTTTTAATTATTGAGAACTGTGGATGTATCTTCCTCTTTCTCAACAGCTTCTTCGTCCTTCTTCTGCGGAAGTTCACATCCCCTGCACAGGACAATCGCTTCCAGTGGGGACATCTCCAGTTCCAGGTAGCCTGCCACTACCGGGTATTCTTTCTGTTCCATATCGTAGGCGATGGCGTTGCTGTCAAGAATTCTGGTCATGGTAGTATCGACACTTCTGCTGATACCGGTCTCCCATACCGGAATCTCTACTTTCTTGTTTTCGTTGTTGTTATTGATGACAACGACAACCTGCTCGTTTTCATTAAAACGTCCAAAGGAAATCAGATTATAGTCTTCTTTCAGCATCTTTACAGATCCGTATTTTAATACCGGCAGTTCTCTGTGCATCCGGATCGCATCCCGGTAGAACTGTACCAGATACTGGTCCTCATGTCCCCACGGATACGTTCTCCGGTTATCCGGATCGGTGAAACCACAGACACCGGCTTCATCTCCATAATAAACAGTAGGAGCACCCGGCCAGGTCATCTGAATGGCAACTGCTTCTCTTAAAATAGCCTTGTTGATTCCTTCCTCTGCTGCTCTCGCGCCAACTGTATTGATACGTCCTACACGGCTGTTGGTTCTCGTAAGGAATCTGGAATGATCGTGATTATCCAGCTCGTTCATCGCAGTCAGAAGAGACGGTGCATAGAATCGTGAACCGTTATAGCGCATGGAATCACGGAAACACTCTGCATTCCCTTTCAGATCCTGCCGGTACTGATCACTGTGCTTTTCAAGTCCGGTCAAAAACCAGGAAATCGGCTCCATAAACGCATCATAGTTCATAACGGTATCCCACTGATCTCCCTGCAGCCACGGACTGGCATCTCCGTAGTGTTCTGCGATAATGATCGCCTCCGGATTGGCCTCTTTTACCACCTTTCGGAACTGTCTCCAGAACTTATGATTGTACTCCGCACTGTGCCCCAGATCCGCTGCCACATCCAGACGCCAGCCATCCACGTAAAACGGTGCAGAAACCCATTTTTTCGCGATGCGCAGGATATCCTCGTATAGTTTTTCAGAATCTTCATAATTCAGCTTTGGAAGGGTATTATGTCCCCACCAGCCGTCATAGAATTCATTGTAAGGCCAGCAGTGTTCATTATGGAACTTAAAAAAGCTGTGATACGGGCTGTCTCCACTGATAAATGCGCCTTTTTCGTAGCCCGGCTGATTTTCATAGATCCGTTCCCGATCCAGCCATTTGTTAAAGGATCCACAATGGTTAAATACACCGTCCAGGATCACTTTCATGCCTCTTTTGTGGATCTCTTCCACCAGCTCGATGAACAGCTGATTGCTGGCTTCCAGATTTTCTTTGTTGGTCACACGGTCAATATATCGTTTGGCATGGGTATTGTCTTTGTCCCAGTCTGCCAGCAGATTGCCCTCGTCATGAACGATCTTTCCAAAATGCGGATCCACATAGTCATAATCCTGAATGTCATACTTGTGGTTCGACGGTGATACAAAGATCGGATTCAGATAGATGACTTCCACACCGAGATCCTGCAGATAGTCCAGTTTATCCATAACACCCTGCAGATCGCCACCATAGAAATTGTTCACGTCCATATTGTCCGGGATCTTGCTCCAGTCTTCGATCCGTCTGCTGTGACCGGAAATATAAAAATATTCATTGGTCAGCACATCGTTGGAGCTATCTCCGTTATAAAAACGATCCACAAAATCTGGTACATTACCGCCCCTTTTGCCCAGTCCGGTGTATGGAATCCCGGGATAATACCAAAAGAATACTGTTCCTGCAGCTGACGGGTCACACCAAGTTCATTGTAATAACAGACAATTTTTTCCTGCCCGGATCTCAAAATAATAATGGATCGGTTCACTTCCCACCGGAATCTGAATCGCATAATAATCAAATCCTTCCCGGCTCTTCTCCACTTTCATCTCTTTGCGGATCGTACCGCTGATAAAATAAACAGCATCTACATTGTTTTTCAGTGTCCGGAATCGAACCGTCACGATATCTCCCTGTTCCGGTTCCATCGGTGTTCTGTACTGTGCTGTCTCATCGCTGTATAAGGCTCGTTTATTAAATACCGGTCGCATTTTATTGATATATTCCTGTGCACGGAGTACATTATTCAAATCTTCCATGTTTTCCCTTCCCTTCTCGCAGTCGCTTATATGTAACCGTTCAGTACCCGCGCAGGATACCGCCTGCTAAATAGTTACACTTATATTCTATTTTATTCTCATCCTTCTCCTGTCAGTGCAGGAAAATGCTTTTTCATGATATCACCAAGCCACTGGATCACAGGCCCCAGAGCCAGGATCATAATGACAGTCATCGCTCCAATCTTTCCGCCAAAGGAAAACCCGATCATAGTTACCGAAAAATCAAAGGCGATCCGTATCACCTTAAACGGTACTTTTGGCAAATGTCCGGAAATTAATAATTGGAATGGCATCATACGGAGCTGTTCCCATATCCACATCCATATATAAAGCAGCTGTCAGAATGAACAGTATCACCGATGGAATCAGTACTGCAATCCGAACCGGCAACGTGGATAAAAAAACTCTGCCGGCAGTACCCGGTTCCAGATCCATGCTGAAGAAGTCTACAAAGTATCCGATGAGAAACATATTCGCCAGTGTTCCAAAGCCAAGATTTCTTCC
>ENA-OPYX01000545-OPYX01000545.1-human-gut-metagenome-genome-assembly--contig:-NODE-545-length-22010-cov-3.987570_pt1 | contig 22010 bp, 26 predicted proteins | sample MGYA00242639_ERZ504486 | MGnify/ENA primary metagenome ERZ504486 (study PRJEB26092, sample SAMD00036296) | human gut metagenome | host: Homo sapiens | study: EMG produced TPA metagenomics assembly of... | reverse complement strand
CAAAATATACTTAACAAACTAAGGCAAAAGATGGTAAAATATTATCCCAAAGGCACCAAAAGTTAGCTGTTAAAATAAAATATGTGCACAAAACCTGGAAGAATATACCAGTCCTGCGTTCTATATGGTACCAGAGATCGATTCTTACAAGGAGAATGTAATTTACATTAATAAGGCACAGACTGCAGAGTTATATCCAACTTTGGCACATGAAGGATACCCAGGACATTTATACCAGAATGTATATTATGCGGCAAGGAACGATGATCCAGTGCGCTATCTGCTTGATTATCCTGGATATTCAGAAGGATATGCAACGTATGTAGAAGTTTTTAGTTACAGTATGATGGATGCTGAAGGATATGGCGATATTTATCAACAGATGAATATGGAGATGTACGAGTACAATCTGGCACTTTGTTCAAGAGTTGATCTTGGAGTTCATTATGAAGGATGGAAGAAGAAAGATGTCAGGGCGTATTTAAGATCATTTGGAATGGATGATTCTCAGGCAGATGAATTATTTCAGATGATTATCGAGAATCCTGCAAATTATTTATCTTATTATATCGGTTATCAGGAGTTTCATGAGCTTTTGACTGATTATAAGAAAATGGCAGGGAATAAATACAGCTTAAAAGCGTACCACACAGAGATTTTAGATGCAGGCCCATGTAGTTTTGACATTTTGAGAAGACGCATCGAAAGCAACCTATGAATGGAGGAGTAACTTATGTCAACAAAAGCTTATTACACACATGAAGAAATCGGAAAAAGGAAAGCCTGGATTTTCAAAAACAAGATCCATTATTGAAGCAGCATTCTATGGAAAATAACGTTGTAGAAGTAAAAGATTTAAAGCAGGCTTATGAATTAGCAAAGAATTCGCCTGGAACGATCGTTACAGATATGCCAGTATATAAACCAGAAGCGATTGGTTTAGATGAGGGGTCCAAAGTTCTATTATTTAATGATGGATCAGTGACTGGACGCTGTGCAGCCGCAAGAAGAATTTCCAGTGAACCTGGTGTCGATATAAATGATCTGGATTTAAAATTAATGGATGCGATCTATGATACAAGATGGACAACAATGTACCATGCACAGGTATATATCGGATTAGATCCTGAATTTATGGTAAAAGCACATCTTTTAATTCCAGAAGGTGAAGAAAATATTTTATATTCCTGGATGTTAAATTTCCAGTATATGAATCCTGAATACAATGAAATGTATAAGAATTCACAGCCAGTTGCAGATGAGACAGATATCTATATTTTCTCAGATCCACAGTGGACACATGAAGAACATCCATTAGGATTAACATATTTTAATACAGACACAAACTGTGCTGCACTTCTTGGTATGAAATACTTTGGGGAACATAAGAAAGGTACATTAACAATTGCATGGGCGATCGCAAATCGTAACGGATATGCTTCCTGCCATGGTGGACAGAAAGAATTCAGATTAGATAATGGAGAGAAATTCGTAGCATCTTTCTTCGGATTATCAGGTTCAGGAAAATCCACATTAACACATGCAACACATAATAATAAATACGAAGAGATTCAGGTTCTACATGACGATGCATTTATTATCAATACAGAAACAGGTGCATCTATTGCAATGGAACCAACATACTTTGATAAAACAGCAGATTATCCAACAGGATGCCCAGATAATAAATACTTATTAACAGCACAGAATTGCTCTGCAACAAGAGACAGCGAAGGAAGAGTCGTTCTTGTCACAGAAGATATCCGTAACGGAAATGGTCGTGCGATCAAGTCCAAATTATGGTCACCAAACCGTGTAGATAAGATCAATGACCCAGTAAATGCAATCTTCTGGATCATGAAAGACCCAACAATCCCACCAATTGTTAAGATCAAAGGAGCTTCTTTAGCATCTGTTATGGGAGCAACACTTGCAACAAAACGAAGCAGTGCGGAACGTCTGGCACCTGGAGTAGATCCAAACCGTTTGGTTGTGGAACCATATGCAAACCCATTTAGAACATACCCTCTTGTAAATGACTACAAGAAGTTTAGAAAACTTGTAAAAGAAAGAAATGTAGACTGCTATATCATTAATACAGGAGACTTCATGGGTAAAGATATCAAACCTGCAACAACAATTTCCGCAATTGAGCAGGTTGTAGAAGGAACTGGAGAATTCAAACAGTGGGGACCATTTACAGATATCGAAGTGCTTGAGATGGAAGGATATGTTTCAGATTTCAATGATATGAATTATGTGGAAACATTAAAAGCAAGAATGACAGACAGACTAAACTTTGTCTTCGAAAAAGACGTAGAAGATGGTGGATACAATGCACTTCCTACACAGGCAAAAGAAGCTTTAGCAAAAGTTATTGGAGAAGCACATAATTTAGAAGTGGAAAATTCCAATAATTAAAGGTATAATACTCTTAAATTGTTGTTTGGGAGGTAAATTGATTGGATAAAGATCGTTTAAATAATATGGTGGTAGACTTATTCCACGGAATTTCATATGAAGAAGAGAAAGCCGTGATCACAGATGAGTTTAAGGATATTTCGAACAAAGATCTGCATATTATTGATGCGATCGGAATCAAGAAACCGAAGAATATGTCAACGATTGCAGGAGATTTAAACATTACGGTTGGTACACTTACAACCGCTATCAATAACCTCTTGAAGAAAGGATATGTAAATCGCAAACGCGGAGAGAAAGATCGCAGAGTTGTTTATATATCTCTTTCTGAGAAGGGGAGGAAAGCATACAGTCATCACAGAGAATTTCATAAACGTATGATTCAGGGACTGCTTGATACGCTTAATGAGCAGGAACAGGATCTATTGGTGAAGGTTATGCAGTATTTTCATGATTATTTTAGAGAACATATGTAAATTTTAATTCCTTGGCTTGATATCTGTAGTCTTTCCGTATCTTAGAAAAACGAAATAAAAGAATAGAAGATTCAGACCAGAAATTTTGCTCGCCATTTTGACCGGTCGCTGATTCGCAAATTTTCCTTGCATAACTCACTCGCTACGCGAGTTCAAACAATGCACCAAATTTGCTGCGAACCCTTCAAAACGACGGCAAAATTTCAATGGTTCTGGATCTTTTATTCTTTTATTTCGTTTTTTTCAGATACCTAAAGTTTACAGGTATTAAATCCAATAAATCAAAACTCATAGTATGTATATTTTACGGTATTTGTTTATATTTTTAGATAATCAACGACTGAAAAATCTCTTATCAGATTCAGAAGATTAAAGTTTGTGATTCAGTGAAAGGTTTGAGTAGTGAAAATAAAAAATGGAGAAATAATAATGCTCAAAGTCAGTTAAGAAAAATTACAGACAAGAAAGGAAAACTTGAGTCATATCAAAGAAAGACAATTATTTACGGAGACGGATTCCGTGCCCCAGAGCAGAGAATTGGAAAGACTCAGACAATGAATCAGAAATTAGTGTTTGTTGAATTAAAAGTAACGAATACAACAAAAGAAACAAAACAAGCAGAGGCAGCACCGGGAATCTGTTTTGTAAAAGAGCAAAAGAATGGATATAAGATTTTAGATGATAATTATAAACGCCCAACAGCAATCTCAAAATTACAAACAAATGAGGCAACTGCTTATTTTGAAGAGAGTAATGGTGGATATGGGTATGGATTTAAGGAACTGAAAGCTGGAGAGAGTGAGGTGTATCATCTAGGATATTTTGTGGATGAAGATCAAGTGGAAAATATGAGTTTGAATTTTTATGGAAGTGGTAAGAATCATAAAGTGTTAAGGTGTTTTGAATAAACTGTAGTTAGAAAAATCGCTGCATGATAACTGATTTTAAGTTAATGGTGCAGCGATTTATTTAGTTAGCTATAATTTTTGAAATTTTTTTAATAATGCTTCCTGTAATAATTGGGAAAAGTTAATTCCTAAAGATATAGCTTGATCATTCATCCAAGATGGAATAGTCAATGTTTTTTTTACAGATTTTTCAAAATGGAGTTTTGCATATTTCTCGAATCAATCAATCAGTTACGATATTGACGAAGTATTCTGTACAGTCATCAATTTCTAGTTCATTCATAATTTCTTTTGGATCAATACTAGAAATTGATGATGGTTTTGGAATATCTTCGTGGTCTTTTTCCTGTCCAGAAGAGATAACCGGCAAGACAATCTATAGACATTTCAAGTGCTTCGTTTAAGGAATCTCCACAGGTAGAAAGATAATTTAAATCTGGAAAAATAACAGAGAATCCATTTTCTTCGTGAAAAAAACAAGCTGGGTATGCGGATAACATAAAAGCACCTCCTGATAATTGTTTTAAGTTGCGGGACATTATTTCAGTCCCGCTTGTTTTAAGATGGAATTTTCAGTACCTTTGGGAATATCGCCACCATGAAATGGAATGGTTACTTTCCCAGGTTTTGAAGGGTGTATGTATTGTCTGTGAGATCCACGCTGCATTTTAAGCACCCATCCATCTGCAAGGATTCTTTTTTCTAATTCTCTTGCTTTAATAGGCATGTAATGTGTACCTCCTTGCAAAACATATTTTAACATTTAATACGTGTTATTTCAATACGTGCAATTAAGATACGTATTATTTTGGGATAAAATGATCAGCGTTCTTGCGATATTAATTTTTATTCTTGCAAGAGCAGAAGTAATGTTAATTATTGGTGAAGCGATTATTATTCCGAAGAGAGTATTGGATAAGGATAAGGAAAAGAAATTGAGATAGGTCTTAAGTAAAAAGTAAAATACATCAAAACTTACATCAAAACATGGTTTCAAGAAACAAGATTTTGAAACCATGTTTTTTCATATCTTAAAAATTCTTATAAAACTAACCTATCTGATTTTCACATCGTTATACCCTTTGTTAAAACCAATGAAAACTAACAAGTTCAGGAGGGGTATCATGAACAGAAGATCAGTTTTGAAAAAATACAATAATAAAAAAATACTGCTAAAAATCGTATTCCTAGCAGCGATGATTATCTTAGGATTTTCAAGATTTATCTTACACGATCAAAAACAATACGCAGATACATCAGGTGACTGGAGATTAATCCTTGTAGACAAGAATCATTACATCCCAAAAGATTACCAAATGAATTTAATAAGATTATCCAATGGAAAACAGGTCGATTCCAGAATCTATCCATCTCTGCAGAAGATGTTCAACGATGCCAGAGCAAATGGTTTAGCGTTATTTGTCAGGGAAGGATACCGAACCGCTCAAGACCAACAGCAGATTATGAATGAACGAATCAGAGAATATGAAAATCAAGGATATTCCAAACCACAGGCAACAAAAATGGCAGAAAAGTATGTAGCAATTCCGGGAACGAGTGAGCACCAGCTTGGATTAAGTGTAGATATTAACGCCAATCAAACAAAATGCTCATCAGAAAAAGTATACAGTTGGCTTGATAATAATGCATATAAATACGGCTTTATCAAGCGTTATCCATCCAACAAATCTTATATCACAGGAATTCACAATGAACCGTGGCATTACAGATATGTTGGAAAAGAAGCGGCTGCAACGATGAAAAACCAGAATCTTTGTCTGGAAGAATATTTAAAAAAATATAAATAATCAAACTGTCTTTTCTACAAGAATCAGAGTTATACTTTATAGAAACAATATGAGGAGGAAAAGAAAATGGATGCGGATTTTCTGTTAATACAGAAAATTAAAAAAGGGAATGAACAATCCATGGATCAGTTTGTATTGAAATATTACCCTAAAATCTATCAGTATTGTTTGCTGCATGTCAGAGATCATGGTTATGCCGAAGATCTGACGCAGGAAACATTTTTGAAGTTTTTTCAGGCATTTGAGCGGTACAAACATTATGGCAAAGCTTTAAATTACCTATATGTGATTGCAGGAAATCTATGCAAAGACCATTTCAGGAAAGAGGGTAGGATTGAAATATCAGAATTGCCAGAAGAAATTCCAATAGAGCATATGAGACAGGTGGAAAAAAGAGTTGAGATATATGATGCACTAGATAAGCTTCCAAATGAGATAAAAGAAGTGGTGCTCTTATTCTTTTTTCAGGGAATCAGTCAGAAAGAGATTGCCAGAATGATGGGCATTAAAGTATCTCTTGTAAAATACCGGGTCAGCCGGGCAAAAAAACTGCTGGCAGAATATCTGGGGGAAGGAGAATAAAGGCAGATGAAGAAAAAATATGAGACAAAAATAAAAGATTACACGAAAGATGTTGAGCAAAATATAAATCAGGAAGCGGTCGTACAGACAATAAAAAAAGTGCAAAAAAACCTTTGTGCAGGCAGAAGATTATCCACTTTCTTATATGGAATTTTTATATGATCAGATGCATTTTATACAGAAACGATGGTGGATCTTGCAAGGGTGTCTGTTAGTTGTTTTATGGATTTTTCTAAATGATGCAGCAAACATTTATGAAATGCAGAGATTAATGGGAGCAGGGGCTTGTTTATTTGCAATTTTTCTTGTGCCGGAGATTTGGAAAAATCGAAGAAATCAGGCGATGGAAATCGAAGGGGCAGCATATTATTCGCTGCGGCAGGTATGCATGGCGCGAATTCTGCTGTTTGGATTTATGGATCTTTTGATCGTAACAGCATTTGCGGTAAGTGTGGCATTTACGGTAAGAGTATCAGCGCAGATGTTTGCTGTGAATTTTATGATCCCATTTAATGTGACAGGGGCGATCTGTTTTCGATTTTTATATTGTAAGCGAAGCGAAAGTGAATATTTGGCGGTAGCAGGATGTTTTCTGTTTATGATCCTGTGGGTATTTATCATTTCCAGAGAAGAAATTTATTGTAAGATTTCAGGAGCGGTCTGGTGTGCCGCATTGATTTTATCGATCATGTATTTGATTTATGTGGTCAAAAGATCACAAAGTTTTTATGGGAAAATCTATGAGGTGTAGGATGATACGTTTGAAATATAGGTTATGTGAGGTGTAAGGACAATGGAATTAAGTATTAACAACGTGACAAAACAATTTAAAGATAAAAAGGCTGTGAATGATATCTCATTTTCAATGGGAAATGGTGTTTATGGGTTGCTTGGAGTCAATGGTGCGGGGAAAACAACGTTGATGAGAATGTTATGTACACTGACAACACCAGACTGTGGAACGATCACATGGGATGGAAAAGATATCTTTAAGATGGGAGCTTCGTATCGCCAGATTCTTGGATATCTGCCACAGGATTTTGGGTATTATCCATATCTGACAATTTATGATTATATGATGTACATTGCATCCATCAAAGGAATCCGACCGGCGGTAGCGAAAAAACGGACAAATGAACTATTAAAACAGGTAGGATTATCTGATCAGAGAAAGCAGAAAATGAGAAATCTGTCAGGCGGAATGGTACGAAGAGTCGGGATTGCGCAGGCAATGTTAAATGATCCAAAAATCCTGATCTTAGATGAACCAACTGCGGGACTTGACCCGAATGAGAGAATCCGTTTTCGGAACCTGATCAGTGAATTGGCAGAAGAACGACTGGTATTATTATCAACGCATATCGTGTCAGATGTAGAATTTATCGCAAATAAGATTGTTTTGATGAAAGAGGGGCAATGCTGTTTTGAAGGAACATCTGATGAAGTGATCGCATCCATGGATAAGAAGGTTTACTGTTTTGTGGTACCAAGAGAACAAGTAGATCATTATATGAGAAATTATCTTGTTGTAAATGTAAAAACATTCGGATCGAATGCGGAACTTAGAATTCTCTCAGATCATGAACTGGTCAAAGGGGCATGCGTTGAGGAAGCAACACTGGAAGATGCATTTTTAAACTACTTTGGAGAGAGGGCTGGTGAAAGTCATGCTTAAATATGAGTTAAAAAGAATTTTTACAAAGCGGCTGAATCGTGTGTTGATAACGATCGGACTTGCACTTTCTGTGATTTTAAGTTTCCTTGCAGCAACCAGTAATCGATTCGTTTCACCGCAAGGACATTTAGAAACAGGAATTTCAGCGACGAGAAAAGTTGTGGCAGACAAGAATCGAAATAAAGGGCTTATGACGCCCAAAAGAATATCAGAACTTATCACACAGGATCAGAGAGCATTTCGTGAATACAAAGATAAAGGTGAAAGCGACAAAATTTATGGAATCAGCATACAGCAATATTTGGATGTGGAACAGCTTGTCAGCTATATTTTAACAGGAAATGAAGATTACAATCCATCGGTATATCTGGATGTAAATCCAAAGAAACTTTTAAACATTTATAAGATCCGTGAGGCAAAAATCCAGAAACTGATCAGGCAAAATGGAAAGACAGAAGAACAGAGAAAATATCTAAAAGTACAATACGATAAGATTTCCACACCATATCAATACGAAGCACCAGATTCATGGGATACGATGCAATTATATGTCGTGACATATTCCATTGTTCTGGCAGTACTCATGGGAGTTTTAGCTTCAGGAATTTTTTCAGAAGAAATTACACTGAAAGCAGATGCGATATTCTTTTCATCCAAATACGGAAGAGACAAAGCTATAAAAACAAAGATCAGTGCAGGACTCATCACATCAACGGGAATTTACTGGATCGGTATGTGTCTGTTTACTGTGATATCACTTACCTTGATGGGAACAAGCGGATCACATACTTTGATGAGCATGTTAAACAGCTATACAATCTATAATGTTACATATGGACAGGCATTTTACATTATGATGTTTGCAGGATATATAGCAAATCTTTTGGCAACGACGGTGTCTATGCTGGTATCTGCGATCATGGGAAGTCCGAATATTGCAATTTGTATTCCATTTTTTTATTCTGCATTATGCCATTTGTGGGAAGAATCGGTTGGAGGTAAGGGAATCTTTTTTGCTGACACCGGATCAGCTGAATAATTTTCAGGAGATTATGAAGGTGAATCATATTTACCAGATCGGTGGATTTGTGACGAATCAGCTGGCTTTGATGGTGCTGATATATGTGGTTGTAAATTTAGTTTTGATACCAGTGATTTATTCGGTATATAAAAGAAAATCATAAACTGGCACCATTAAAAATAAAAAAACTGGCTATTTTAAAAATACCAATGACACGATAAATTATAACACAATAAAGGAACGCAGCGTACTTGAAAAACTATATATCATACAAGAAATCAGGAAGTGAGGAAAATACAATGAAAGAAAATAAAGTACAGTTTATTGCAGTAACAGCAATGGCAGTTGCATTAACTTATGTGTTTACAGCATTTGTTAACGTAAGATTACCGATCGCAGCCAATGGAGGTCTGATCCATTTAGGAAATGTCCCTCTATTTATTATGGCAATTTTATTCGGTAAGAAAACAGGGGCTATTGCTGGTGGAGTTGGAATGGGATTATTTGACCTGTTGTCAGGATGGACAGCGTGGGCACCATTTACATTTATTATCGTAGGAATCATGGGATATGTTGTCGGAGCTATGACAGAGAAACATGACCAGTATGGATGGAAAGTTGCAGCAATCTTTGCAGCATTTGTAATTAAGATCGTTGGATATTATATTGCAGAGATCATTCTTTATGGAAACTTTATTGCACCAATCAGTTCTGTTCCAGGAAATGTCGTACAGATTGCTGTAGCAGCAGTTGTTGTACTGATCGTGATCGAACCAATTGAGATTGCAGTTAAGAAAATTGGAATTACACAGTTCGCATAATAAAATGATATAATGATACCGGGATTGCCAAAGCATTTTCTATGCAGTGATCCCGGTATATTAGATTATAAAAATAAAAAGAAAGTGAGTGACGGATATGAGTAAATACAAGATTATGACACCAGGACCTGTTCAGGTGCCAGAAAATGTAAGACTGGCGAGAAGCCTTTCTACAACGAATGCAGATTTGGATCCGCAATTCTATGATGAATACAAGGAAACCTGTGAGCTGATCAGTGAGCTGCTTCATACGAAGAATGAAACACTGATCCTAAGCGGAGAAGGAATCCTTGGTTTAGAGGCAGCATGTGCATCTATGACAGAGCCGGGAGATAGAGTTTTAATTCTTGATAATGGAATTTATGGAGCAGGATTTGCAGATTTTGTATCTATGTATGGTGGAATTCCTGTTATGTATACAAAAGATTATAAAAATGCATTTGATGTTGATGAATTAGATGCATATCTGAAGGAAGATCACGATTTTAAATATGCAACAGTTGTTCATTGTGATACTCCAAGTGGAATGTTAAATGACATTCATAAAATCTGTCCATTATTGAAATCCTATGGAATCATGACAGTTACAGATTCTGTTTCAGGAATGTTTGGAAATGAAGTCAATGTTGATAAAGCACAGATCGATATCTTATGTGGAGGATCTCAAAAAGCAGTTTCAGCGCCTCCAGGACTTACTTTCGTAACGATCAGTGATGAAGCTAAAAAAGCTATGGAAAATCGAAAAACACCAATCGCATCATTTTATTGTAATCTGACGATTTTCAAAGATTACTATAAAAATTTATGGTTCCCATATACAATGCCGATCAGTGATATCTATGGATTGAAAGCAGCGATGGATAATATTGCAGCGGATAAAGATCTGATCAAACGTCACGCCAGAATCGCCAATGCGACAAGAAAAGCCATTGAAGCATTTGGTCTAAAATTACATTTGGAAAGTGGATTTTCAGATACGGTTACAGTATTTGATGTACCAGAAGGAATGACAGCGGATGATATTCTGGAAAGAATGAGAGAAAAACATGGAATCATGCTGGCAGGTTCTTTCGGAGAATTGGAAGGAAAAGTCATTCGAATCGGGCATATGGGTGCAAGTGCAAATGTAGGAGATATGTTAGAAGTGATGTCTGGATTGGAAGAAACATTGAGATATCTTGGATGGAAATCAGAGAATAGTTTGTTGGGAGTGTTTCATACAGAATTATGATATTAGGACATACAATAAAAGATTATAAAAGAGAAAATCTGTTGAATGATGTGATCACAGGAATCATCATCATGGCAGTATCGATTCCAATTTCTATGGGATATTCCCAGATTGCCGGATTACCTGCGGTTTATGGGCTATATGGGTCTGTATTTCCGATCATTTTATTTGCATTATTTTCTACATCTCCGCAGTTCATCTTTGGAGTGGATGCGGCACCAGCAGCGTTGGTTGGATCAGCACTTCTTGGGATGAATATACAAAGTGGTTCCAAAGAAGCACTTGCAGTTGTGCCAGTGATCACATTTTTTGTGGCATTGTGGCTGCTCGCATTTTATCTGATGCATGCAGGAAAACTTGTAAATTATATTTCAGCACCAGTTATGGGTGGATTTATTACAGGAATCTGTTCGACGATCATTTTGATGCAAGTGCCGAAATTAATGGGAGGAACAGCAGGAACTGGAGAATTATTAGAACTGTTAGAGCATATAGAAAAAACAGCAGAACAGATCAATCTTCCATCATTGATCTTAGGAATCCTATCATTAGTCATCTTGTTGGCAGCGAAAAAGATCATGCCGAAATTCCCAATGGCAGTTGTGATGATGGCAGCAGGGGCTGTTTTGACGCAGGTTCTGCCAATGAAAGAATGGGGAATTAAGACATTAGATGCCGTAGCACCAGGACTTCCCAAATGGAGTTTTCCAAATCTTATGTTAATTCCAATGGATGAAGTGGTGACGATCAGTTTGTCGGTAGCGGTCGTTATTATGGCGGAAACACTTCTTGCAGAGAATAATTTTGCACAGAAAAATGGATATCGTATCAATGATAATCAAGAATTACTAGCATTTGCAGTTGGAAATCTTGTGGCAGCATTGACTGGATGCTGTCCGATCAACGGATCTGTTTCAAGAACGGCGATGGGAGAACAATATCAGGGAAAAACACAGTTAATGAGTATTGTTGCAGGATTATCTATGATCCTATTACTGTTATTTGGAACAGGATTTATTGGATATCTGCCAGTTCCGGTATTGACGGCGATCGTAATTTCCGCACTTCTGGGAGCAACAGAATTTGAACTGGCGGTAAAACTGTGGAAAGTCAGCCGCACAGAATGTTTTATTTTCTGGGGTGCATTTATTGGGGTATTGTTACTTGGAACGATCAATGGTGTATTGATCGGAATTATCTTATCTTTTGCAGAAATGGTGATACGATCATCAAAACCAGCAAGTTGTTTTCTGGGAATTCAGCCAGGACATAAGCATTTTCGTGATTTAGCTGAGAGTCGTCAGATTCACGAGATTGAAGGTGTGTTGATCTATCGTTTCAGCAGCAATTTGTTTTTTGCAAATGCAGGAGTGTTGCAGCAGGATATTGAGCAGGAACTTGAACGCAGAGGAAATATCAAAGCAGTGATCCTTGATGCCAGCGGAATTGGAAGTATGGATATCACGGCAGCAGACCGCATTGAGATTCTTTATAAGTCATTGAAAGAGCAAGGAATAAGATTTTATATCACAGAACATATCGCAGATTTAAATGAGCAGATGAGAAAGCTTGGAATCGGATATCTGATCGAAGAAGGATGTGTCAGAAGGACGATTTATATTGCGTTGAAAGATATGGGGATCAGACGTCCGTATCCATTAGAAGGCGGAGTTGATAATGAAGAACGCAGTGCATCAAGAAAGCGTGTAGATAATCGTATGCAGGAATTTGTCTGGGCATTTGGTTCTGACACGGAAGATCAGATTGAGAGGCAGATTGCACAACAGATCAAGCAGTTAAAGCAAAATGGAGATGTAGAAAAGCTGTTACATGGAAGCTGGTCGCATATGGAAGCTTTTGACGAAGATGAATGGTTAGAACATCTGGAAGAACATCTAAAAGAGATCGTAAATATTTCTGGAAAAGATGAAAGAACTCTGGCGGCACGTTTTGAGGAACATCGAAGGGAAATTCATGAACGTATTATGAAAGAACATCCAGAACTTGCACAGAGATTTAAAGAGCGAAGACATCGTTTGGATGAACATTTGAAAGAACGACGGCCGGAAGTTTATGATCTGGTTGTCAGTTTGAGAGAATTAGAGAAACGAAAAGATATGGAATAAAAAAGATGAGTGCTATCAGTAGTAGATGCTGATAACACTCGTTTTTTGTGTATGCTGATTTTTATAATGCAATCTAAATTTATTTATGTCAAAATTATATCATAAATATATCGGGAAAAGTTAAAAATAAGAGATGAATACAGAAATAAAAGTACCAACAAAAACGGCAAGCAATGCCCCAGTCAATGTATATCGAATCTTTTCTATTCCAACCACAGAATAATACACGGATAATGTGTAAAAACAAGTTTCTGTTGAACTAAGGATCACAGAAGACATAAACCCAGCCAAAGAATCCGGCCCGGAAGTTTTATAAATATCAAGCAGGAATCCAGTTGCAGCGGAAGAAGAAAAAAGTTTTGCAAAGATCACGGGTAAAACTTCTTTAGGAATCTTTAATAGTTTTCCCATAGGAGTCAGAAAACGAACGATCAGATCCAAGGCTCCAGAAGAACGAAAGATCTGAATCGCAAAAACAAAGCGATCAGAGTTGGGGCGATCTCAAGAACAATTTTAAATCCATCCATGACACCTTCAAGAAAAGGGGTATAGATATCCTTCCGCTTTAGGGTTCCATATAAAACAAGTGTAAATATGAATAAAGGAATGACAAGATTTGCAAGAAATGTGATCATCGTTTTCGGTCCTTCCATTTGATATAGATAACAGCAACGATCGTGGAACCTAAAGTAGCGATAAGTCCTGGAATTAAGATCTTAGATGGATTGACAGAGCCATATTGGCTTCGGTAGGCAATGATATTGATCGGAATCAATTGCAGAGATGATATATTAAGAATTAGGAACGAACACATTTCATTTGTTGCGGTGTTTTTGTCAGGGTTATCTTTTTGTAATTCTTCCATAGCTTTTAACCCGGAAGGAGTTGCAGCCCAACCAAGACCTAATATATTTGCGACAATATTTGTACTGATATATTCTTTCGCTTTTTGATTCTTCAGATTTGGAAATAAAAAAGTAAGAAAAGGGGTTAACAGCTTTTGAAGTTGTGTAGTAATTCCAAGAGACAGTGCAATGTTCATGAGTCCAGACCATAACCCAACAATTCCAAACATTAGAATACAGAGTTCCACAGCCTCTTTGGAAGAAGAAAGAATGGTATCAGAAAGCGTTGTGATCTTCCCATTAAAACTGCCGACAATGAGCCCCGCAAGGATCATAAAACACCAGATTTTATTCATCATAAAATATACCCCAAACCCCTTTATCATAAGATATTCAAAAAAATGAAAAAATTCAAAAAACACTTGCAATTTATAAAAAGTGGTGGTATAGTATTACTTGTCGCTGAGGAAAACACAACACAGCGAACAAGATATGCGGGTGTAGTTCAATGGTAGAACTCCAGCCTTCCAAGCTGATCACGTGGGTTCGATTCCCATCACCCGCTTGGTGTTTATTTAAGGATATATTCGAGAGGATATATCCTTTTTTTCATTTTACAGGAAAGAACTATAAACAATAGTAAGATATGAGGGAGAATATGATAGAAGAAGAAAAGAATCAGTTTGCAGTTCTGATCGATGCAGATAATATCAGTCCTAAATACGCACCGATCATTTTTCAGGAGCTGGAAGCCTACGGATTTCCGTCTTGTCGAAGAATTTATGGGAACTGGTCCAAAGCAAATGGATGGAATGAAGAGTTGTTATTAGAATATTCTATTATTCCTGTGCAACAATTTTCTTATACTTCAGGTAAAAATGCAACAGACATGGCAATGGTCATTGATGCAATGGATCTGTTATATGGAAAGAAAGTAGACGGATTCTGCATTGTTACGAGTGACAGTGATTTTACAAGACTTGCAATGAGACTTCGAGAAGAACATATGTATGTGATCGGAATGGGAGAATCAAAGACACCTGTGGCACTGACAAGAGCATGTAATAAATTTATCCATCTAAATCTGATTTATGAAGCGGACAGAGGTAAAGAAGAGGATATGGAAAGTGATGAAATAGAGAATGTTACATCACTGGATGAGATTTCATATACGATTGCAGATATTATCAGTGAAAATGGAAATGCACCAGTAGATTTAGGGAAGATTGGAAATCGATTAAATGCAAAATATTCAGATTTTGATGTGCGAAATTATGGATATACAAAGCTGAGTGTTTTAATTGATGAAGAGATGGATAATTTTATGCTTGTGCAGGAAGATACAAACTGTTATGTTGAATTTAAAGAACTGACAAGCAGAGAAACGATTGAAGAAGAAGTAATCCATTTTGTAAAGAAAAATGGCGGATCTTTAGATAATCTTTCTGCGGTAACGTTAGAATTAAAAGATAAACACAGCGGATTTAATATCAAAGACTATGGTTACAGCCGTATGTCAAGTTTCTTACGAAGCATCCGTTGTCTTACGGTCAACGGAAATACAGTCAGATTAAAGAAACGAAGAGAAAAGGGAGAGAGACGATGATATTTGATACACATGCACATTATGATGACAAACAGTTTGATCAAGACAGAGAAGAATTGTTAGCATCTATGAAGGACAATGGAATCGGAACGATCGTTGATGTAGGATCGAATATGGAAACGTCTACATGGATCGTAGAAGCAGTGACACGATATCCGATGATGTATGGAGCAGTCGGCGTTCATCCAAGTGATACGGCAGAGTTGAAAGAGTCAGATATCGATACACTAAAGAAATATGCAGCAATGGATCGAATTCTTGCGATCGGAGAGATCGGGCTTGATTATTACTGGGATGAACCAGAACGCAGCATTCAGAAGAAATGGTTTGAAGCACAGATCGAACTTGCAAGAGATGTAAAATTACCGATCATTATTCATAGCAGGGACGCAGCAAAGGATACTTATGATATAATGAAAGCGTTACATGCAGAAGAAATCGGCGGGGTGGTTCACTGTTTTTCTTATTCAAAAGAGATGGCAAGGCAATTCCTTGATATGGGATTTTATATTGGAATCGGTGGCGTTGTAACATTTAAGAATGCAAAGACATTAAAGGAAGTTGCATCTTATACACCGTTAGACAGAATCGTATTAGAGACAGACTGCCCATATCTGTCACCAGAACCCAATAGAGGCAAGAGAAATTCTTCACTAAATTTAAATTATGTAGCAGAAGCGCTCAGTCAGATCAAAGGGATCAACAAGGAAGAACTGATCGCAGTCACTGAAGAAAATGCAAGACAATTGTATCGTATGAAAGAGGTATAAAGAGTGAAACTTGGAAATCCAAAAAATACAATAGAAGTAATTCAGAAATATGATTTTGATTTTCAGAAAAAGTTTGGACAGAACTTTCTGATTGATGAACGTGTTCTTGAGAAGATCATTTCTGCAGCAGAAGTGAACAAAGATGATTTCGTGTTAGAGATCGGACCAGGAATTGGAACAATGACACAGTATCTTGCAGAAAATGCGAGAGAGGTCATGGCAGTTGAGATTGATAAGAATCTGATTCCGATTCTTTCAGACACATTAAGTGCATATGATAACGTGTCCATTTTGAATGCAGATATTTTGAAAGTCGATATTGCAAAGATCGTAGAAGAGAAAAATGGTGGGAAACCAGTGAAGGTTGTGGCGAATCTCCCATATTACATTACAACCCCGATCATCATGGGATTGTTTGAAAGTCATGTGCCGATCGACAGTATTACTGTCATGGTACAGAAAGAAGTTGCAGACCGTATGCAGTCAGGTCCGGGAACAAAAGACTATGGTGCATTATCACTCGCAGTGCAGTACTATGCAGAACCATATGTGGTAGCGAATGTGCCGCCAAACTGCTTTATGCCAAGACCAAAAGTTGGATCTGCAGTCATCCGTCTTACGAAATACAAAGACGCACCGATCAAGGTTACAAATGAGAAATTATTATTCCAGTTAATTCGTGCATCTTTTAACCAGAGAAGAAAAACTCTCCAGAATGGAATTAAAAATTTCGGAGGCTTAAACTTCTCCAAAGAACAGGTAGCACAGGCATTAGAAGAGATGGAATTACCTGCATCTGTTCGTGGAGAAGCATTAACCTTAGAACAGTTTGCACAGTTAAGTAACATCTTAGACCGGTAAGATAAAATAACCAAAATTTCCAGTTTTATGTGGTTTTAGCGGCACCGTGATAAAAGTCTTAAAACCAAATAAACGGGAGATAAAAGCTTTTTCGTTATCAAAGATTCCAGGAATTCCAAGATAACGTTGGCCGCTGTCTTGATCTTTCGCGAGCATTAAGTGGCCGAAATTCCCATAATTTAAAAGGAGAAAACCATTTGTCTTTATGTTGTCATCAAGATCAGGAATCTGATCAAGATCTTCTAGTCCGATCTTAATGCTAGGATCAAGGCTATAAGAAGGAGGCATGGGCAAGGTGGGATACTCCTTCCAGTCGAAGTCCTTTGGTGGATTTGGATGTGTGAATTCTTTCGCATCCTTTTCTAATTGAAGGGCTTCAATGTATTCTGAGAGACTGGATGTAGGAGAAGCTTCAGTTTCAGAAAGTGTTTCGGTTTCAGGCGAAGGTTCTGGAGGTACCGTTTTTTCAGTATTCTCATTTTTATTTTCAGCAGACTCCGCAGGTACAAAACTTCGTATAATGATCGGATGATCTTTCCACTGCGATCCAAAGAAATGATCATTCGAATAATACAGCAAGAATCCATCCATTTTATCAAAATCATCGATCAAAGGATATGTGTTTTTAAAATTTCAATGATCGCATCAGTTCGCTTGACCGTATCAAGATAAATCCCATTCATAGCACCCTGATGAAAATATAAAAATAATTTTGTATTCCAATGCCTGATCATTTGTTTTTACATGGAAATAAACCCTCAGACGGTTTTGGCGTTTTTCTATTTTGGCAAAACCGACATTGGAACCCTTGATTCCATGGTGATATTCATACAGATAAGATACAATACGTTGATAATCTGACAATCGTGTACTCTCTTTTTGCTTCATTCTATGTTATAATAAAGAAAAATATGACATAGATATAAGGGGTAAGAGTAAGTGACACAAGAAGAAAAATACATGAAAGAAGCAATCAAACAAGCGAAGAAAGCGGCAGCGATCGGAGATGTTCCGATCGGATGTGTGATCGTTGAAGATGACAAGATCATTGCAAGAGCTTATAACCAGCGCAATAAGAAGAAGACAACATTGGCACATGCAGAACTTCTTGCGATTCAGAAAGCAAGTAAGAAAGTTAATGATTGGAGACTGGAAGATTGTACCATGTATATCACATTGGAACCATGCCAGATGTGCGCAGGAGCTATCGTACAGGCACGAATTCCCAAAGTTGTGATCGGAGCGATGAATCCAAAGGCGGGCTGTGCAGGATCTGTATTGAATATTTTACAGATTGACAAATTTAATCACCAAGTAGAGATAGAACGTGGTATATTAGAGGAAGAGTGCAGTCAGATGCTGTCTGATTTTTTTAAAGAATTAAGAAGAAGGAAGAAGGGGGACAAGGAACATGGAAAGGATTAAGAAGCTTATTGTAGTTATTTTATGTGTCGGCATGATAAGTTCTTTAAATATTTCTTTTATCTATGCCTCACAGTCTAATGGATATCATCCATTGAATATTAAGATTGAATCTCCAGATGTGCCCAAAATTGTAACGCCAAAGAGGAATGCCAGATCCTTGGATTCATATTACAGTTCATCAGAACTTGGACAGGTAACATCAGTGAAAGATCAGGGGAACACAGAATTATGCTGGGCGTTTGGGATTACATCGATGGGAGAGACTTCTCTGATCAAACAAGGAATCGCAAGTACGAATATAGATTTTTCGGAGAAACATTTTGGATATTTTATGTACAATCGAAAAAACGATATATTAAATAATACCAAAGGGGACAAAACAAAAGTTTCAGGAGATTGGAGATATGCAGGCGGCAATTCACTGCTTGCAATGTTGTCGTTAACAGGATGGTATGGTCTTGCAAAAGAAAATATTGCACCATTTAATACAGGGAAATGGAGATTATCTGATTCTGTAGGACAAAAAGACAGTGCAATTCTGAAGAATGGATTTTTCCTTGGAGATACACCGCAAGCAGCGGTAGTAAAATCCTATATCATAGGATATGGTTCCGTAGTTATGGCGTACCATGCACCCGAAGAGACATGGGAAGAAACAGCCTATTACGGAAAGAATCATGAGGCATACAACTGCAATAGTGCCAGACAGACAGCAAATCATATTGTTGCGATCGTTGGATGGGATGATAGTTATAGCAGAGATAATTTTAACAGTGGATCCAGACCGTCCAGAGATGGAGCATGGATCGTAAAAAACAGTTGGGGAAATCAAGAAGGAAGTAACGGATATACCTATATTTCTTATGAAGATAAATCTCTTTGTGAAATTTGTTGCAGGGCAATTTGTGAAAGCCTCAGAGTATAAATACAATTATTTCTATGATGGTTCAGCGAATCCTGGAATTTTAAAACTGAAAAAAGGACAAAAGTTCGCAAATGTATTTACAGCGAAAAAAGGAAGTGCAAAGAAGAAAGAACTGATCAAAGCAGTGAACCTGGTGACTTGGTCTGCAAACGTCAAATACAGTATACAGATTTATAGAAATCCTAAAGATGGAAGACCAACAAGTGGAACAAAGATGTTAAAACGTCCGGTAACAGGAACGATCAGAGAGGCCGGAACGCATACGATCGATCTTTCAAGAAAAGCAGAGGTTCTGAGAGGAGACAAGTTTGCAGTTGTAGTAAAATTAAGATCTTCTGGTAAGATTGGTTTTGATGAAAATGATGATTATCACTGGGTATCTTTTGTTAATAAAACAAAAAAAGGGACAGAGTTATCTTTATGATCATAGAAAATGGAATGATCTGAACCCAGATCATGCAACGGTGCGTTTAAAGGCATATACAGTAATGCAGCCAGTAAACAAGATTCATTTGAGATATTGTAAGGCGGATTCTAAAAATAAGAATCCAAAGGGAATCGTATTATATTACAAAGGAAAGCATTTAAAAAAGAATAAAGATTACAAGATCGTCAAAAAAGAAGGTCACAAATATGTGATCGTAAAAGGAAGAGGAAGATATCGGGGAACGAAAAAAATTTATCTAAAAACCAAATAAGAATAACTATTGACCAAAAGAAAAGTATTTAGTATAATCAAATATGCATCTTGCAAAAGATGCCAAAGATAATCAAGTCATAAAGCTTCCGTGCTAGCCGGGGAGGTAGCGGCACCCTATTTCTGCAATCCGCTATAGCAGAGGTGATGGTTTGCTTCGGGCTGTTTTCTGTAGAGCTGCCCTCTACAAGTGGCGTTGATATCTGGGTCTCACGCAATAGGAATCCATGAACCGTGTCAGGTTGGGAACAAAGCAGCACTAAGTGGAACCTTCTATGTGCCGTGAGGGTGCCTGGGTTGAGTTAACTATAGAGGTAACGTCTGTGGAAGATAGCACAACGCATTCCGCACGGATTTTTTTTACCCATTTTTAGGTATTTAAGAACTTACTACTCGGATTGTATGCTATTGAATACAAAGTGAAACAGTGATAGAATAGGAATAGCAAACATGGTAAGGAGTGAGACATATGAGAGAATTAGAATTACCTGATGTACAAGATGTAATGCTTGAATACCGAAAGATCAAATTATTATATCGTTCTGCATTAAAAGAGATCGGAACGAAATTAGAGATATTAAATGATGAGTTTAAACTTGTGCATCAGTACAATCCGATTGAACATATCGAATCAAGATTAAAAACAGATGAGAGCATCACAAGAAAGCTGATACGTAAAGGAAAAGAGATCACAGTAGAGAATATCCAGAAATATATTGACGATATCGCTGGGGTCAGGGTTATTTGTTCTTTTACACCAGACATTTATCGAATCGTAGATATGATCTCATCACAAGATGATATAGAAGTACTAAAGACAAAGGATTATATGTTGAATCCCAAGGTCAATGGATACAGAAGCTATCATCTGATCGTAAGAGTACCAATCTTTTTATCTGACAGAGTGGTACCTACCAAAGTAGAGATTCAGATCAGAACGGTTGCAATGGACTTTTGGGCATCTCTGGAGCATAAGATTTATTATAAATACGAGGGCAATACACCAGAATACATTAAGAAAGAATTGAAGGAGTGTGCAGATCTTGTGACGTTTTTAGACAGCAAGATGTTGGCGATCAATGAAGAAGTGAGAAGTATTCGGGAAGAAAATAAAGAATAGGACATGCAATATTTTCTCTAAATGATCATAAGATATGATTGATAGAGAAAAAGGAGCAGGAAGATGGCAGACAGAGATGGTTTAGGAGATCTTCCATTATTTGATACTGAAGTAAGACCAGTCAGAGAATTTGTAGCACAGGAACAGAGGCAGGAAGACGATTATCAGTATATTACGAGAATGTATTCTGCACTGGCCAGACAGATTCTGGATCTGATCGAAGATATTTGTGATCAGATGGAATACGAGGGCAGCAGGATGTTTGATGAATATATGGATCGAACGATGCTGCTTGCTATGGTGGATAAGATTTATGATAAGATTGATCATCAAGAGAAGCAAGATTGTCAGAAGAAAGAACAATTATTATATCAGATGATCCTTTCGCTGCTTGGAGGAGAGATTTATCATAGAAGATGCCGTTATCGAAGAAAACGAAATATGTTTAAAGCATAAAAAGAAAGAGCCGGGAGAAATCCTGGTTTTTTCTTGTTTCATAGGGAATCACTATGAAATCCGCTGTAAAATGAAAAACATACATCTTAAACATTTCTTAAAAAGGTTGTATTCATATACAAAAACGGATAAAATGTACATTATAAGGCTTCACGGAATTAGGAAAAGGAGAAAGTAATGAAGCAAAGTAAAGTGATACAAATTTCAGTATTTGGAATTCTATTTTTAATTTCATT
>ENA-OPYX01000543-OPYX01000543.1-human-gut-metagenome-genome-assembly--contig:-NODE-543-length-22019-cov-3.941120_pt1 | contig 22019 bp, 15 predicted proteins | sample MGYA00242639_ERZ504486 | MGnify/ENA primary metagenome ERZ504486 (study PRJEB26092, sample SAMD00036296) | human gut metagenome | host: Homo sapiens | study: EMG produced TPA metagenomics assembly of... | reverse complement strand
ATTAAAGGTTGTTTGAAAAATCATTGAAAAATCAAATCGGTGCTCAATTAAGATTAATGAATATAAAAACTGCATTTTGAATTTTATTCAAAATGCAGTTTTTGTTATTTTGTAGACAAAACCGTTATGGTTTTGTCTGCTTTGTTTTTTGGAGTATGAGGTGCTAACCTCATTGGAAATCATTTCTGACGACATGTGCGGCAGAAATGGCTTAAAATCTAAAGTTTCGACTTTGGAGGAACTTTAGATTTTTTCTCTGAAAATACTCAAAAATTACATCGCAAGATGTGATTTTTGGGCTGGCGACATTATGTCGACAGCCTCTGTATTAGATATTAGTGATGTCTTTGTCAAGGTCGGCAAGTTCGGATGCTTTCGGAATGTTGACAAGACCGATTGTTTTTAAGTGTTCGATTTCTTTTGAATTTTGCGATTTGACACTTGAATCGTGTTTTGGCATTTCAACGTTAATCATATCTTTTTTGATTAAGTCTGCTATTGGCTGAACGTTGTTTTTAATCATTTCGTTTGCAACAAATCGTGCAACGATGTTGCCGCCGATGTCGTTTGTGTGGGTGTAGTCACGGTCAGTGCCGTTGCCCCAGAAATAATCCCAAGCTTTTACCGCTCCTGCTGCCTCAAAAAAATTCTGTTGTGCGTGACCACAAGTCGATAAACGGTACATTCATTTCGTCACATACGTTTTTAACTGCTGTTCTGTAATCACCGAGCAAGTTAAGAAGTGTTCCGTCCTCTTGGAATATAATTCTGTTGATTGGTGAACATATTATCGGATTTGCACCTTTTTCGCGGACAAAATTTACAAAATATTTCAAGTTCTCCGTGTATCCGCCGAACGCGTCAAGAGTATCTATTTTTTGGTCGTTGTGACCGAACTCAATAATCAGGAAATCACCCTTTTTGATTTTGTCTTTGAATGCAGTGAAATTCACATTTTTAAAATCTTCAGTTGTAGAACCTGATTGAGCGTGGTTTTCAACCGCAATGCCCGTGTTTAAAAATTGCGGAAACATTTGACCCCAGCCGCAGTATGTAGAGGTGGCGTTGTACGGATATTCGGCAGGTTGGTCTGTGACAGTTGAGTCACCGGCAATGTAAACTGTCGGAATATTGACAGGCGATACTGCGGAAAGTGCGGTAAAGTCACCGTCGCACATAATATCAATTTCAACTCCGTTTACGTTTGTGTAATCTTCGTTGTTTTTGTGGTAGTCACATACGCTGACGTTGAAAGTAATGTCTGTGCTTTCTCCTTTGCCAAGATTTATATCCTGTGCCATAAAACGGCGTGACTGCGAAAGTATTGAGAAAACAATATCTTCGTGTGCGGTAACCGTGACCGTTACTTCATAAGTGCCGTTGGGTACGGATGTTGAAATATGCAGTGGTTCTTTTTCGTAATTCATTTGTGAATTTCCTTTCTTTAATTTAATGTGTTTTTATTTTTCCTTTTAAATATGCGTCAACAAGCGCTTTTAAGTCGGTGATTTTTTTTGATAACGATTTACCTGCGTCAGTGTCCTCGACAAGTAAACGATTCGGAGCAAGTTCAACAACGTCAAGTGTTGAGTGAATGTCTTTTTCTTCTTTTATGGCACTTTCGATAGATTCAAATGCGTCATGCGCACTTAAAAGCAAACCGTGTGAATTGAACAGCAATGTGTAACCCGCAAGACCCGTAACTTTCTGATATGCCTTTGAAAGACCGCCGTCTATAACTAAAAGTTTGCCGTTTGATTTAATCGGGCTTTCGCCTTTTTTTATTTTTACGGGAACGTGACCGTTTATAATATGAGAAAAATTATTCGGGTCAATTCCGAATTCACATAAAATTTTGTTGCATACGCTCGGTTTTTCGATAAGGTGATAATATTCGTCTTTAATTTCTACCCATGTACTTTCATCATCAATGAAATATCGTTCAAACGAAGTCATTTTATTTTTGCCGTAAACAGGGGAGTAGCAACCGCACCATAAAAACCACAGAAAATCTTTGCCGTAATCTTTTTCTTTAGAACCGTTTTTGGCAAAATAACCGTCACGTGCAAGCTGTTCGGCTTTGTCCATGAGCGATTTGCCGCTTACCGTTTCACCGAAAAGTGTAACTTCCGTAAAAGTACCGTCACTGTTCATCGGTATACAGCCGTGATACAACAAATTGTTGTTGAATGTCAGATATATACTGCCTTTTTCGTATAAGAATTTGACGTGATTTTGAAGTTTTTCACTGCGTAAAAACGATGAACGCAATAAATTCATAAGCTCTTTTTCGGCGTCTGTAAGTTCAAACGGATTTTCGGGATTGATTGTAGGGAAGTTGGTATCTTTTAATTTGTATTCTTTGCCCTCAAGCATAATTGTTCCGTTTTCGTAATTGATTTTGTCAAGCATAAGGTGGTTGTCCATATTAAATTCAGGGTGACGTTTTATAATTTGTCCTTCTAACTTAAACTGAATTACAGATATAGCTTTATGTACCTTTGCCCAAAAGTTCTCGTCATGCTGAGAAATATAAACCATATTCGGATTTCGCGGTATAAAGCATTCACAAGGATCGTCCGCATAAGTTTCAAGTGCAAATACTGTAAGCGGACGCATATTAATTCCGTAACCGTCCTCAAGACAGTCAAAGTTTGAATACTTAGTGGAAATAGCAAGCACATTTGCAATACAAGCCAAACTGCCCGCAGCGGCACCCATCCACTGAACATCATGGTTGCCCCATTGAATATCGACACTGTGGTACTTCGTCAGTGTGTCAAGAATTATATCGGCTCGCGGACCACGGTCAAAAATATCGCCTATAATATGCAGACGACCGATTGCAAGCGTTTGGATAAGAGTTGAAATTTCCACAATAAAATCATCGGCTTGTCCGAGTTCAACGATTGTTGAAATAGATTCGTTATAATATGATTCCTTGTCCGAGCCGTAATCGGTATTTGCGTGTATAAGTTCGTCTATCGTACTGCCGAAAGCCTCCGGCAAAAATTCTCTGATTTTTGCACGTGTGTATTTTGACGCAACAACGCGACATATTTCTATAAGGCGATACAAAGTGATTTTGTACCAATCGTTAATATCGTCCACTTCGTCCTTTATATATTCAAGCTTTTGCTCCGGATAATAAATAAGAGTGGCGAGAACTTGTCTGTCACGTTCGGACAACGTACGACCGTAAATTTGCGTAATCTTGTCCTTGATTACACCGGAGGCATTTTTCAATATGTGCAAAAAAGATTCGTATTCACCGTGAATATCACTCATAAAATGCTCTGTAAGTTTCGGCAGTTTTTGCCTTGACTGCAATCGAATAATTTCGGTTGACGCGGCTTTAACTGTCGGATACTGCTGTGAAAGCAGTGTCAGATAATCAATATCGTAGCTCATAACATCCGTTCCTTTCTGATAATATAATATGTAAATTTCGGTAGTATATTACACAAAAAATCCGCTCACAAATGCAATTACAACAGACGTAACGGCGGCAGCCATAAGCCCCTTGTCGAAAAAGGCCATAAGCATAGCACCGACCAAACCGAGCGAGGCGGAGAAAACCGAGCCTGTCGAGAAAAATATAGCCGGAAACGTCATAGCACCGAGTACAGCATACGGTATGTAATATAAAAACGATTTAAGCCATTTTGATTTTATTTCTTTTCTGAAAAGTGTTATAGGCAATGCACGAATTATGTACGTCACTATTGCCATAACAGCCATTAAAGCAATCATTTTCATTTTTCGCCCTCCTCATTGTGCGGAAAGAACGTCGCACCGAATGCCGACGCCAACACTGCCGTTATGATAACAGCCCAGCCTGATGATATAAAAGGAAGTGCGAAATACAGAACGCAACTCAATATAACTGCGGCAATAAGTACAAAAAGTACGTTTTTATCTCTCCTTGACGCAGGGATAATTATTGCGATAAACATTGCGTATAATGTTATTCCCATTGCGTCCGCAAGTGATGTCGGCAGCAGATTGTTTATAAAAGCACCGAGCACTGTGCCGAGTGTCCAGCCGATGTACGGTATTGCAATCAGTCCGAGCATAAAAGGAAATGTAATGGCAATCGGTGTTGTTGACGCAACGGCGAATACTTCGTCGGTTATGCCGAATGCTGTTATAAGCCGTTTTGCAAGCGACATTTTACCGATTTTTTGCGACAGGGAAAGCGACATAAGCATATATCGAAGATTTATCACAAATGTCGTAATTGCCATTTCCCACATACCGCCGGCGGCGGAAATTATGTTCATACCGGCAAATTGTCCGGCAGAAGTAAGGTTAGTCATTGAAATTACTATTGCCGCCCAAGCGGGTATTCCGTTTTGTACGGCAAGCATACCGAATGAAAATGAAACGGGTATGTATCCGAGTGCAATAGGCATACCGAGCCTTGCACCTTTTAAAAATTGCGTTGCTTTACTCAAAATATTTTATCACTCCGAATTGTTTTATTACTTATTATTATAAGGGAAAAACGATATAAAATCAATATCTTATACAAATATAGGTAACAAATAATGTTTAAAAATCAGTGATAATATTTTAGTCGTAGAAATACTCTTGAAAAAAAAGTAGTAAATGATGTATAATATAGCTATCATGTTGTATTATGCGATGGTTTGTCGTGTAAAAATCAGAAAGAGAGGGAGAAAGCACATGAGTAACAAAAAGAAAATATTGTCATTGGCAATCGCAGTGTCAATGATAACTTCTGCATTTACGAGCTTTGCGGCTCCTGTAAATTCAAAAGACAGTTTGTTCGATGTTTTTGACAGCGGAATAACTATGTTTGACGCAGAAAATGCGGGAGAGTCAACTGCTTCAACAACAGCACCGACTGCAACAGCAGAAGCAACAGAGGCTACAACAGTGCCGACTGCAACAGCGGAAGCAACAGAGGCTACAACAGCACCTACTGCAACAGCAGAAGCAGCAGAGGCTACAACAGCACCTACTGCAACAGCAGAAGCAGCAGAGGCTACAACAGCGCCTACAGAGGCACCGACAGCTGCTCCTACAGTTGACCCGTCATGGGACGGCAGTGTGGACATCAGCGAAAACTTTGACGGTGAAAGTGCTGTTGACGGTAACGGTTACAAATGGGATGTAGTTATCGGAAATGACTGGGGAGGTACAAACAAAGCACTATCTCTTACTGCTAATGACGGAAAGAGCATTCTTAAAGTTCCGAACGGAATGGGTAGTAAAACAAAAGATGTTAAAATGACATTTAAAGCAGGTTCGGTTAAGAGCTTTATGCAAAATACAGCAACTTGGGACATGGTATTTAAGTCAACTGACGGCACAGAATTGTTCAAATTCAGAGTCACAAGCGGTGGCAGTGATTGGGCAAGAAGAATAGCACTTGTAGTAGGTGATGAAGTTAAAGATGCAAGCTATTCGGCATTTTCAGACAGTAAATATACAGACATCAGCGCATATGTGACATTTAATGAAAATGGCGGAGAAGTTACATTGGGTAATACAACAGCTGAATTTGCCTCAGGCAGTAATATCGGCGAAATTGCTATTGAATATGATCAGAAAAAAGATTGGGACAGACCTTTCTTTATTGATGACTTTACAGCAAAAACAGTTGACAGAGAAAAGGTTACATTTAATGTAAAATCAAACAAAGACGGTGAATCGGTTGAAGGTGCAACTCTTGCAATCGGCAATGATACATATACTGTTCCTGCGAACGGTAAAGTAGAGGCATATTATCTTCCGGGTACATATGATTATACATTAAAACTTGCAAAGCACAAGGCTTTGACAGGCAAAGTGACTGTGGCAAAATCAGGCGAAACAAGCAGTGTTTATAAATTTGAAAATATTGCGTCAGATGTAAACAAAGCAACTCTTGTACACGCTTATTACAAGGCTGACAAGACTCTTGACAGCGTCACAACAACAGATGTAGATATTCAAAACGGTACATACACTGTTGATCCGGTTGAAAAAACAGGTTGCACAGAAAAGTATATGCTTTGGGATTCTACTCAAGGAATGAAACCTGTTTCAACTGCTAAATTGGAAACTACGGAAGTTACTAATGATAAAGATTTAGTTCTTGAATATGTTGGCGAAGCAGTTGCAACAAAAGCAGAATTAGGCGGAGGAGAAGATTATATCTATCTTCCTACAAGCGGAACCGCAACTTCAAAAGCATTCACTGCAACAATATATGATAATGCAGGTCTTGTAATGGATAACGCAGAAGTTGAATGGTCACTTCCTGGTCAGCCTGATACAATTTCAATCGGCAATGACGGCGTTATTACACTTACATCTCAATATCCGCTTACAGACGATAACGGTGTTGATGTAGTTGTAAGAGCAACTGTTAAGGGTACAAAAGTAACAGCTGAAAAAACAATTCATATTCATAACACAGCAAGAGCAACAACATGGGATATTGCCGGCCCGGCAGTTATAAAAGACGGAACGGCGGCAACATATTCTGTTGCAAATGTAAAAGACCAATACGGCAATGACTTCACAGGTGAAAATACATATACATTGACATCTGATGACGCAAAGGCAGCAATAGAAGGATTGTCAATTACACCAAACGTTGGTACATCACGTACACAGAAAGTTAAGCTTACAGTAGCATCTGCGTCAAATCCTGCAATCAGCGTAGAAAGAACAGTTACTGTATACGGATACGATTTCTATGAACCGGGTACAGGTGAAGCAACATACGGTACACCGAGAATGGAAACAGTAAACGGTGTTAATTCAATAGTATGGCCGGCAAGTGTGGGCGGAAAGGCAACAACAGAAATTACATTGCCTACACCGGTTGAACTAAAAGCAGGCAGTGCAAAGATGATTACGTTCGATAATATTATGACTGTAAAGAACATCAGTGCACAAGAAAGAAGCTTGAAGTTCCTAAACTCAGAAGGAACAGCGGTAATTGATATTGACTTTGCCGGTTCAAGCGTTGTCAAAGATTACTCTGTTGTAGATAAGGCATATACAGGTACTGAAATAGGTAAGATGGGTGAACTTGGTGAAAAATCAAGTGCTACATTTGTTCTAAAGACAGATGCATCAAGCGTTACATCAGCAATTCTAAGCTACAACGGTACTACTTTGGCAGAATATGAAGTAGGTACAGTTAATGATATTGCTAAGATTGTAATGACAGGCGGTGCAGGTGTTCCGAACGAAAGATTGTGTACACTTACAAATCTTGTTATTTCAGATTCTGATGTAGCAGAAGTTGAAATTGTCGGTGACAGTCAACTTGCTAAGGTTTCGGGTACTACAGCAACAAAGACATTTAAGGGTTCAATCTTCTCACTTTCAGAAGGTGAAACATATACTTGGTCAGTAGCAGACGCAAGCGGTAGTCCGATTGACGGTGTAACAATCGACCAAAAGGGTGTCCTTTCAGTTGCAGATACAGTTGCGGCAGATACAGTTGCAGTTGTTTCTTATACAAGCAGTCTAAGCACAACAGAAACACCTAAGAAAGCAACTCATGAAGTTACAATTAAGGATTTTGCAGAAGTAAAATCATTTGATATTGAAGGCCCGGTAGCAGTCAATGCCGGTGACAAAGTAACATATCAAGCAAAGAATATCATTGACCAATACGGTGACGAATCACCGATGGCTGTTACATATGCTATAACAGACGGCAGTGATATTGCAACAATAGATTCAGCTACAGGTGTTGTAACAACAACAGGTAAACTTGGCAGCTACACAGTTTCAGTTACAGTAGGTAACCCTGGTAAGACAAAGACAGAAACTAAGACTGCAACAGTTGCTAAGTACAGTGAATCGGGCGAGGCAACAGGCAATGTTGAAGTTGATGTAACAAAGCTTGCAAATTATGCGGCAGATACACAGTATCGTGTAACAACAGCAACAGCTGACGGCGTACTTGTTAATCAAACAGAAACAAAGTCAACAGACGGTAAAGTAACTGTTGATATGACAGGTGCTGCTAAGTATGAAGTATCTCCGATTTATTCATACACAAGTGTTGGTAATGTAGCGGCAGGTAAGACAATTCCTCTATGCGACGGTTTGTATGACTTTACATTTAAGAAGTCAAACGGTACAAGAGCCGATATATTCGTAAACGGTAATATGGTAGGTCAGAACGTTGACCAATACGGTAAGGGCAGAGCAACTTCGGGTTCTACTTACACAGCTACGGACGTTAAGGTTGAAGGCGGCAGTGCGGTTGTAACAATGAAGGATAATGATTCAAATATGGATTCAATCGTTGTTAAGAAAGCACCTTCAATTATTCCAAGAAAGACTCATGTATATATCTTGGGTGACTCACTTGTATCAAACTACTACGGCACATTTGCCGACGAAGACGGTGACGGTATTCCGACAGCCGGTGACGCTCAGACAGGTTGGGGTCAAGTTATGGATAAGTTCATCTCATCAGACTTGAATGTAACTAACCTTGCAGAAAGCGGTAACTATGCAACAGGCTTGCAGGCAAGCACATTCCCTGGTGTATTGGCTAATGCAAAAGCCGGTGACTACATGATTATGGAATGTGGTTACAATGATGCAAACTACAGTAGTGAGGCTAAGATGGCAACTGCTCTTGAAGAAATTGTAGACGATTGTGAAAAAGCAGGTATCACATTGATTTTGTCAACACCAAACTTTGGTGCGGCTCGTGGTGATACAAATAAGGCAGACGTTAAGTTCGGTCCTAAGATTCTTGAAGTAGCTAAGGAAAAAGGCGTTTTAGGTGTAAACCTTTCAGGTCTTGGATATGCTGATTACACAGCATCAGGCTCAAATAAGGAATACTGGTCAAAGAACTTCAATGTTTACTTTAGCGGAGCACAGCAAGACGATCTTCACCTTTCATATTTCGGTGCTATGAAGAATGCGTCACTTGTTGCACAGGCAATCTATGATGCACAAAATGATACTGAAAATGCTGAATTGGCAGAAACACTAAAGGGCTTGAAGATTAATACACAAGCTTATCAAATGAAAGATTCAGAAGGTCAAACAGTAACACTTCAAGTTAAATAATCTTGAACAAATTAAAATACACACTCTGCGGAGTGTGTATTTTTTTTGAAAAAAAATTACCGCCGATCAGTTAAAACTGTCGGCGGTAAATTTTTTATGTATTCAATTTTTACGATTTCCCGTAATGTCAAAATTCTGCATAACTTCTTTACGTTTTTCGATTGCGTATTGAGTGTAGTATTTGTGAGTTACTTCAATATTTTTGTGTCCCATAAGCTCCGCAACCATTTTTATATCAATGCCGTCAGCGATAAGATTACAGGCGAATGTACGTCTTAATGCGTGCGGACGTGCCTTGTCGGGGTCGTATATACCGACAGTCGCACAATATTTTTTCAGTACCTTTTCAACACCTTGTGCGGTCATTCGTGTTCCGAGTCGGCTGATAAAAAGTGCGTCGTCTTTTGCTTTTTTGTTTTCAACACGTTCCTGCATATATGTAAACAATTCGTTTTCCACTTGGACAGGCATAAATATTTCCTGTTCGTCACCGCCCTTACGGGTGACAACGAATGACGAGGTATCAAAGCACACGTCACGGATATCAAGGTTGATAAGTTCACTCACACGACAGCCTGTACCGAGATATGCGGTAAAAAGTGCAATATCACGTTTTTTTCTGTTCTTGTATTCCGTAAGGTCACGACCTGTATAATATTTTTCACCGTTATATATCACGTCAAGAAGGTTGACGGTTTCTTGTGATGTAAGCGGACGTTTCATTTTTTGATGCAGTTTTTTAAAATCTAACTTATCCGTTACGTTTTGAGAAATCAAGTCGTTTTTGTAAAGATACGAAAACAGTCCGCGTATTCCCGAAAGTTTACGGTTTATGCCGTAAGCACTGTTGCGGCGGATTCGTTTAATGTGTTTTCCGTCAATCGAAACGGTGTCGGTTTCGTATTCTTTTAGATATGCCGTAAAAGCGTTTAAATCACGGAGCGTAACTTTCTCCATATCGGCTACCGTGAAATCTTCAATTTTTTCTATATAACTGAAATTGAATTTTTGCAGATATTCCAAAAATGTTTTTATATCTATACTGTAACCGATTTGTGTATTAATGCTTTCGCCGTTATACGCAATTTCGATATAGTCAAAAACAAAATCCGGCATACCCGAAAGAAAATTCATTAATTTTGAATGTTTGCTCATAATATATAACCTCTGATTTATCTCCTAAAATATTCAAAAATTACATCGCAAGATGTGATTTTTGGAGCCACGAAAGGCTCCTTTTTATTATATAATTTATTTTAAGTCAATGCAAGTGCCTTTTTTTCAAAATGGTATTTACTATTTTTGAATTTTATAGTACAATAAAGATATATAGATATTTTGGATTATTTTGAATTGAAAGGAATGAATAGAGCGATGGTACTTAAAACAAGTGGTGATTTAGGCGAGGTAACCATTTCAAACAACGTTATCTCTGAAATTGCGGGTGCGGTTGCGACAAAGTGTTACGGCGTTGTCGGAATGGCATCGAGAAATAAAAAAGACGGAATTGTGAACCTCCTAAAGCCTGACAGTATGACTAAAGGTATCAGCATAACAGTTGAAGAAGGCGGAGTTATCGTAGAAATACATCTTATCGTTGAGTACGGCATAAATATTAATACAATATGTAAAAGTATTGTGAACAGAGTCAGATATACTATCGAAAATACAGTTGGAATTAAAGTGAACAGAATTAATGTTCGTGTTGAAGGTGTCCGTGTTGACTAAAACTGATTAGGGGTGATTAAAATTAATACGCTTAACGGAAACACATTTGCTCAAATGATTATAAGCGGAGCAAATAATTTATATAATAACAGAAAAACTGTTGATGAACTTAACGTTTTCCCGGTACCGGACGGCGATACAGGTACAAATATGTCGCTTACCGCAACGGCTATGGCGACTGAACTGTTGAAAAAAGGCGACACAACTCTTACAAAAGCGGCTGATACAATGTCATTCGCAACTCTAAGAGGTGCAAGAGGTAACTCCGGTGTTATCCTGTCACAGTTTTTCAGAGGTATATCAAAGAGCCTTAAAGGCAAAACAGAATGTAATGCGGAAGAACTTGCAGTTGCTTTAAAAGACGGCTCGGATGCGGCATATAAGGCGGTAATGAAGCCGACAGAGGGTACAATTCTTACTGTTTCGCGTGAAGTCGCAACAGGTGCACAGCTTGCCGCAAATACAAACGAAAACATTATTGACGTAATGGAGAGTGCTATTGAAAGAGGTAACAAGGCACTTCAAAAGACAACTCAAATGTTACCGGCATTAAGACAGGCAGGCGTTGTTGACGCAGGCGGTCAAGGCTGGATGTTTGTGCTTGAGGGTGCACTGTATTATCTAAAGAGCGGTAATGTTGTTGAAAGACAAGGCGAAGCACTTGAAACGCAGACTGCTCCCGTAAAGAAAAAGTCACAAGAGGCAATTAAGACAGAAGATATAAAGTTTAAATATTGTACGGAATTTATCGTTGAGAAAAAGCAAAAAGGTCTTAGCGTAAGTACGTTCAGAGATACTATTGCCCCAAAGGGTGACTGTATGCTTGTAATTGACGATGATGAAATCGTAAAGGTGCATATTCATACAAATCATCCGGGTTTTGTGCTTGAAGAGGCTATAAAACTCGGTGAAATGATTAATTTAAAAATAGATAATATGAAGCATCAGCACAAGTCTATTATTGACGGAAGTAATGAACAGACTTCGGAAAATGCCGAAGTTAAAACAGCGGAAGTTAAGGCGGAGAAAAAGACTGAAAAGCCTAAAAAAGCTCCTAAACAGAAAGCACCTGTTGAATTAAAGGATTACGGTTTTGTAGCGGTATGTATGGGTAAGGGGATTACAAATATTCTTAAAGACCTTGGCGTTGACAGAGTTATTGAGGGCGGACAAACAATGAATCCGAGTACGGACGATATTTTGAAAGCCGTAAAACGTGTCAAGGCAAAGACGGTTTATGTGTTCCCGAACAATAAAAATATTATTATGGCCGCAAATCAAGCCACAGAACTTGTTGAGGATAAGAAAATCGTTGTAATTCCGTCAAAGTCAGTTCCGCAGTGTATAAGTGCAATGGTGGAATTTAATGATAAAAAGTCGGCAGAGGCTAATGAAAAGGCTATGAATAAGGCTATCGGCAGAGTTACATCGGGTCAGCTTACTTATGCCGTTCGTGATACGGAAATCGACGGTATTGAAATTAAAAAAGACGATATTCTCGGAATGGTTGAGGGTAAAATTGTAACTGTAGGCAAGGATATTGATGATGTACTTAACCGGGTAGTTTCACAGATGGTTGACGAAGATACTGAATTTTTGAACGTATATTACGGTAAGGAAATCAAGAAACCGCAGGCAGATGTAATGCTTAAAGCACTTGAAACAAAGTATGCGGACGATGAAATCGAAGTTTCGTTTAAGAAAGGCGGTCAGCCGCTTTACTACTATATTATTTCCGCAGAATAATATTATGGAGTCAGAATATGCCTAAGGATATAAGATATTTGAAAGGTGTCGGCGAGAAAAGAGCCGAATTATTCGCAAAAAAAGGAATAAAGACAGTCGAAGATTTACTTTACTATTTTCCGCGTTCTCATGAGGACAGAACGGAAAAGAAAGATATTGCCGACTGTGTCGAGGGAGAAACGGTGTGCGTGAGCATTACCGTTTTTTCGCCTGTCAGAGAAACAAGAGTAAGACGGAATATGCTTATTTCAACAATGATTGTATCGGACGAATCGGGTGTTTTGAATGTGGTTTGGTACAATAACAGATATGTAAAAAATCAGTTTAAGACGGGCGATAAGTATGTTTTATACGGCAAGGTAACTAAGAACAGAGGTAAACTTGAAATGGTGAACCCTGTTTGTGAACAAGAGGGTAAAGAGAGATTTACGGGTAAAATAGTACCGCTTTATCCGCTTACAAGCGGACTGACGCAGAAAATTTTACAGTCGACAATGGAGCTTGCAATAAAGGAAGTCGGACGAATGGAGGAATATATTCCGTCCGATATAAGAGAAAAATATCACATTGCAGAGCTTAATTTTGCAATGAAAAACATAACATTTTCCCGAAAACTTTGAAAGCTAACAATATTGCAAGAGAACGATTTGTATTTGAAGAACTGCTTGTGCTTCAGCTTGCGTTAAGCGGAAAGAAAGGATATAAATACATCGCAGGACGGTATTGTGTTTGAAGATATAAATTGTGTGCGTGAATTTACGGATAATCTGCCGTTTTCGCTTACAAACGCACAAAAGAAAACTCTGAATGAAATTTTGAAGGATTGCAAGAGCGGTAAGATGATGAACAGACTTGTTCAAGGTGATGTCGGCAGCGGTAAAACGGCTGTTGCGGCGGCGGCAATTTATACCGCCGTAAAAAACGGTCATCAAGCCGCAATGATGGCACCGACTGAAATTCTTGCAACTCAGCATGCAGAAACGTTGGCTGAATTTTTCAAGGGTACGGGTATAACGGTGGTAATGCTTACCGGAAGTATGCGAGCTGCGGAAAAAAGACGTGCATATGACTTGATTGCGACAGGCGTCGCAGACGTTGTTGTCGGAACTCACGCGATAATTCAAGACGCGGTGGAGTTTTATGACCTTGCATTTGTGGTGGCCGACGAACAACACAGATTTGGCGTTGAACAAAGGGCAAAACTTGCGGCAAAGGGAAATAATCCGCATATGCTTATTATGTCGGCAACGCCGATACCGCGAACACTTGCACTTATTTTGTACGGCGATTTGGATATATCGGTTATTGATGAATTACCGCCGGGAAGAAAGCCCGTTAAGACGTACGCAGTCGGTGAAAGTATGCGAAAACGCATTTTTGCATTTTTACAAAAAAACGTAAGTGCAGGTATGCAGGCGTACGTTGTATGTCCGTTGATTGAGGAAACGGAAACGAGCGACTTGCAAAATGCCGAAATGCTTGCAGAAAAGTTGCAGACAATATTTCCTGAGTTCAAAATCGGTCTTATGCACGGAAAAATGAAAGCAAAGCTGAAAGAGGAAGTAATGGACGAGTTTGTGCGCGGAGAGATTAACATACTTGTATCGACAACGGTAATTGAAGTCGGCGTAAACGTGCCTAACGCAAATATTATGGTTATCGAAAATGCCGAACGATTCGGACTGTCGCAACTTCATCAGCTTAGAGGCCGTGTCGGACGTGGCAATGCACAGGCATTTTGCATATTATTTGCACACGGTAAAAATGAAGTGACTAAAAAACGTATGGAAACTATGTGTATTTCAAACGACGGTTTTTATATAAGTGAACAGGATTTGAAACTTCGCGGACCGGGTGATTTTTTCGGTACACGTCAACACGGTTTGCCTGAAATGAGAATTGCGAATCTGTTTGAGGACAGAGATATTCTTGCTATGTCGCAGGAGGCGGCAAAAAAGATTATGGCTGAGGACAGACATTTGGAGTCCGAAAAGTACAGCGGACTTCGTAAACGTGCCGAAAGTATAATCAGTGATGACATTGTTATGAATTAGTAAAAATTGTATGTTTATATTTTCGTATTTTACATAAATTATGAATGAGTTAATTACTCACTTAAATACTTTATGTAAAGGAGAAATAATCATGTCAAAGAAAAGCAAAACAGCAGGATTGGAACAATTCAAAATGGAAGCAGCAAGAGAAGTAGGCGTAACACTTGGTCAAGGCTATAACGGTGAACTGACAGCGAAACAAGCCGGCAGTGTAGGCGGTCAGATGGTTAAAAAGATGATTGAAAGCTACGAAAATCAAATGAAATAAACTAATTGGGAGATACAACAGATGTATCTCCCTTTTTTAATTCATATTTTTTGGCGTCATACCTGTTTTTTTGACGTACTGTCTGTAAAAATGCGAGTAATTATTAAAACCGGCATTGGTGCTTGCCTCAAGGAGTGACTGACCTTGCGTATGCAGTTCGCGTACAAGAAGTATGCGTTTATGATTGATATATTGACTTAGTGTGTATCCCGTAGTTTTTCTTGAACAGCTTACAGAGGTGGTATTTATTATAAAGAATTTTTCTGAAAGGAAGTCAAGTGTTATTGTTTCAGAAAGGTGTTCGTTTATGTACATAATTATGTCGCTTATTCGTTTGTCTTTTGATTTTGACGGTGAGATTGCCGATTTTGAAGTATTTAAAAGATAGAGAAATTCTATAATAACACCGTTTGCGGCGGTGAGTGAGCCGTTATGGATATACACGCTTATGCGGTTTATCGGGTTTAGCAAATCGTCCTTTACAATGTCGGACGGTATTAGGTTGCCCGTACCCGGCGGGCGGTTTATGAAAATATCTTCAAATTCTTCACAACGGTTTTGTTTGAAATATTCTGTCGACAGATACAAAATGATCCTCTCATACGGTTTGACACTCAAACAACGTATATGGTGCATTTCAAACGGACGCGTTATGAGCATATCGTAAGGCTTTAATTTGTACACATTTCCCTCTGCGTAAAATTCAGAATCACCGCTTAGAAACAGCACTATTTCATATACATCATCGTGATTGTGAAGCTTGAAATCATTGTTGTCGGGTACTTCATCGTAGCAGTGAGTTAAACCGAAATACATATTAGGAAATATCTTTACTGTTTTCTCTGTCATATCAATCTGCCTTTCTGTAAACAAAACCGTAACGGTTTTGTTTACCTTGTTTGGGGGAGCTTGAGGTGCTAACCTCATTAAAAATCATTTCTGGCGACATGTGCGGCAGAAATGGCTTAAAATCTAAAGTTTCGACTTTGGAGGAACTTTATGATTTTTTCTCTGAAAATACTCAAAAATTACATCGCAAGATGTGATTTTGGAGCTTGTCGACATTTTGTCGACAGGCTCACTTTTATTATATCAGACAATGCCAAGATAATCAATGTTTTAACCAATATATTAGATGAAAATATGATTAAATTGTTGTAATGTATAATTAGATTTTATGAAAAGGAGCAAAATCAATGAGTTTTTGGTTTAACCTGAATACGAAGATACATACCGAAACGGAAACAAAGCCTGTTATGAATGCGATTAATATTTTAAAGCGTGATATGGCAAAGGTTTTCGGTGCAAGCGATGAAAGTGGAAATGATATTTATTTAAAAAAAGACGATACATTAGATGAGGAAAGTTACAGAATTGACATAGCGGAAAATATCGTGATAAGTGCGGCGGACGATTTGGGGTTTGTGTATGCACTTTTGAAAATAAGTGAAAAATATCTCGGTATTAAGCCGTTTTGGTTTTGGCTTGACCAAAAAATCGAAAAGAAAGAAAGTGTTAAAATAGAAAAATACGAAATTAATTCACCGAAACCAAAGGTAAAATATCGCGGTTGGTTTTTCAATGATGAAGTGCTTATGATGAAATGGAAAATCAACGGTGACAAAAAAGAGCCTTGGAGAATGGCTTTTGAAACGCTTTTGCGTTGTGGCGGAAATATGACAATTCCGGGTACTGACAAAAATTCAAGACTGAACAGACAAATGGCGGCGGATATGGGATTGTGGATTACTCATCACCATGCAGAACCGTTGGGAGCGGAGATTTTTGCAAGAGCATATCCGGGCGTTGAGGCAAATTTTATGGAAAAGTCTGAGCTTTTTTATAAACTTTGGGAAGACGCAGTAATTGAACAGAAAGACTGCGATGTTGTTTGGAATTTATGCTTTAGAGGACAGGGTGACTGCCCATTTTGGAGTAGCGACACGAGCGGTCAATTTGACACTCCGCAAAAACGAGGTAAGCTGATAAGCAATATTATAAAAAAGCAATGCGATATTGTTAAGAAATACGTCAAAAAATCCTGTTTTTTTGTACCAATCTGTACGGCGAAATAATGGAACTTTACAAGGACGGTTATATAGAGCTTGACGAAGGTATTATCAAGGTTAAAGCCGATAACGGTTACGGCAAAATGGTTACAAGACGACGTGACAATCATGCGGCACGAGTGTCGTCAATGCCTGTTTAAAGACGGCGGCAGACAGGGTATTTATTATCATGTTTCGTTTTACGATTTGCAAGCCGCAAACCACATAACAATGCTTCCGAATACGGTTGATTTTGTGAACAGAGAATTATCGGACGTACTTGAAAACGGCGGCGATGATTTTTGGGTTATCAACTGTTCAAATGTCAGACCGCATACGTATTATCTTGACGCGGTGAGAAAAAAGTGGTTCGGTGAAGATATATCGGACGAAAGTCACAGCAAGGAATTTGCGGACGATTATTTTAATTCGGCTTATGACGTATCAAAATGCCTTGCGGAATATCCGAAGTCAACGATTAAATTCGGTAAAAATGAAGATGAACACGCAGGTGAACAGTTTTATACCGAGAATGTGCGTATTATTGCGAATAAGTTTGTGAAGGACGATAAAAACAGTATTGCTCCGCTTAATTGGCTTGTCGGAAAAGGCGGGTTTTACAGGCAGGTGAGAGATTACAAAGTTATATGCGAAAGTGGTATTGACAAGATAAATTCATATTATGAAATGTGCAAAAAGACGAGTGAAAAACTAAGCGGAAACGAGAAACAGCTTTTTGACGAAACTGTATTGTTACAGTCGAAAATTCATTATTATTGTGCAAACGGTGTAATAAAATTTTGCAACGGTATAGAGGAATTTGAAAAGGAAAATTACAAAGAAGCATTTTTGCTTTGCGGTGACAGTGCGGTTTTATTTGACAAGGCGAATGAGGAAATGCGTAACAGTGAAAACGGAGTTTGGCAAGGTTTTTATCATAACGATTGTTTTGCGGATATTAAGCATACCGCGTATATGGCGAGAAAGGTAATGGGGGTTATCAGAGAGTTCGGCGATAATATCAGACACGATAAATGGTATCGCGAAACAATGTATGCACCCGAGGACAGAGAGGTTATGCTGTTATTAGTATTGGACAATCATATGACAGACGAAGAACTTTATAAAGAAATGAGGTCGATGAAATAATGATATTTGGTGTAGACTATTATCCCGAACATTGGAACAGAGATGAGTGGGAAAGTCAAGCTAAACTTATGCAAAAGGGCGGTTTTAACACTGTAAGAATGGGTGAATTTGCTTGGAAACTTTTTGAAAAAAAAGAGGGCGGATTTGATTTTTCATTCTTTGATGACGCAATAGAGATACTTGCAAAATACGATATAAAAACCATACTCGGAACACCGACTGCCGCACCGCCGAAGTGGCTTGCGGATAAATATGACATCGTACAGAGGGACAAATACGGCAGAAAAAAAGATTGGGGTTCAAGACGTGAAGGTTGCGGAAACAATCCGAGCTACATAGAAAAGTCGAAAATCATAACCGAAAAAATGGCTGAACATTACAAGGACAATCCAAACGTCATAGCATGGCAGATTGACAATGAGTTCGGCTGTCACGGAAGTACAAGATGTTATTGCGAGCATTGTCGAAAGGCTTTTGCAAAATGGCTTGAGGAAAGGTATCAGACAATAGAAAATCTAAACGAAAAATGGGGGAGCGTATTCTGGAGTTTAAACTATGATTCTTTTGACGATATAATACTTCCGAAATATAATTCGTGCGAGGGTACATACGGCGATTTGTGGTCGCACAATCCCGCACTTGACTTGGAATTCAGACGTTTTTCTTCTGACACTTGGGTGAATTATCAGAAAATGCAGATTGATATTTTGAGAAAATATACCGATAATCCGATAACTCATAATTTGATGGGACATTTTTCGGATATAAACGCGTATGATTTGTCAAAAGACCTTGATTTTGTATCGTGGGACAATTATCCCGATAATCAATGGGGTACGTCCGAATATGAATATGTGTCTATGGCACACGAAAATATGCGTGGCGCGAAGAACAAAAACTTTGTTGTAATGGAGGAACAGGCAGGTCCTGCCGGTTGGGATATTTTAGGCTCAACGCCGCGTCCCAATCAGCTTAGATTATGGACATATCAGGCAATCGCACACGGCTGCGAGGGCGTTGTGTATTTCAGATTCAGAACGGCTCTTTTCGGTATGGAGCAATATTGGTACGGTGTACTTGACCATGACGGTGTGCCGAGAAGACGTTTTTATGAAATTCAAAAGACAGGTCACGAACTTCAAAAACTTGAAAAATATATTGTCGGCTCAAAAAATAAGTATGATACATTGCTTGTGAAGTCGTACGACAATGTATGGGGACATGATATAAAACGTCACGCACAAAACTATAATTATGAAAATCACTTGTATTCATTTTACAAGGCAAATTGTGATTTGAACATAAACACAGCCGTTTCAAACGGCAAATATGAAGATTATAAAATCGTGTATATGCCTGCGTACAACATAGTCACAGACGCAGAGACGGAGAAAATCAAGGAATACGTCAAAAACGGCGGTACACTTGTTTTAACGTTTAGGAGCGGTACGCGTGATGAATATAACAGAGTAAGATCTATGGCACTGCCGGGAGTGTTCAAGGAAATTGCGGGCATTGAGGCGGTTGAATTTGATGCACCGAGAAAACCTGTAAAAATATGCGGCGAAGTAAGCGGAAGTGCGGAAATATGGTGTGATATAATAAAACCGGATACCGCAAAAACCATATGCACATACGGAAGTGAATACTACAAGGGCGAAAGTGCAGTGACGGTAAACGAATACGGCAAGGGACGAGTTTATTATGTAGGCTGTGATATGGACAATGACGCAATGAAAGAACTTGTAAGAATTATAGCAAAGTCGGCGAATGTGGAAACAGTTGATACACCGAACGGTGTGGAGGTTGTAAAGCGAGATGACTGTACAATTATTTTAAATCACAATGAAAATGAAGTTGATACAAAAATTAAAGGAGTATCGCTGTTTGACGGCTTGGAATTTAACGGAGTATTGGACGGCTACGGAGTACAATTTTTGGAGGGAAGTATATGATATACAAATTTAAAGAATTTAAAGATGAACCGCTTTTGATAAATCATTTGAATATGGGCGGTAAAAATCCGAAAGGTGAAGAAATTAACGTCACAAGCAGATATTTCACACGAAACGGAAAACCTTGGATAGGCGTTATGGGCGAGTTCCATTTTTCGAGATACAGCAGAGAGAATTGGCACAGAGAACTTGCAAAAATGAAAGCCGGCGGTATAACTATTGTTTCAACGTATTTGTTTTGGATATACCACGAAGAAATTGAGGGTGAAATGGATTTTGGCGGTGACAATGACATCAGAGCGTTTATCGAAGAATGTAAAGATGTCGGCTTGGACGTTGTAATTCGTATAGGCCCTTGGGCGCACGGCGAGTGCAGAAACGGTGGTTTCCCCGATTGGCTTTTGAAAAAGGATTATAAACTTCGTGACAACAACGAAGAATATCTTGCGATTGTTAAGAAGTGGTATCAGAGCATATATAACGAAGTGAAAGGACTGTTCTATAAGGATGGCGGAAACATAATTGCGGTACAGATTGAAAATGAATTTGTCGACAACGCCGAGCATTTGGCAAAACTTAAAGAAATAGCCGTAGAATGTGGATTTATTGCACCTATATACACAGTTACGGGCTGGAACAGTGCATCGGGTGCGAAAATTCCCGTTGATGAGGTTGTGCCTGTATTCGGCGGTTATTGTGAGGCACCGTGGGAAAATCATATGAACAGACTGTCGCCGTCACCGCACTATTTCTTTAACAGAATGAGAAACGATTCCGCAATCGGAACGGACCTTATCGCAAAAACTCAAAGTGACGGCTGGCATCTGCCGTATGAGCGTTATCCGTTCGCAACGTGTGAGCTTGGCGGGGGGATAGAGGTTACGCATCACCGCAGACCGATTATAAAGCCTATGGATATATATGCGGTGTCACTTGTAAAGCTTGGTGACGGAAACAACCTTGTCGGCTATTATATGTATCACGGCGGTACGAACAAAATAGGTGAGCTGTCAACTTTTAACGAAACAAAGGCGACAGGTTATCCGAATGATTATCCGATACTTTCGTATGATTTTCAAGCACCGTTGTCGGAGTACGGAGAGGTCAGAGAACAGTACGGATTGCTTAATATGCTGCATATGTTTGTAAACGATTTCGGCGAAGAATTTGCACCGATGATTGCGGTTGATTCTGGAAATACGGTGGCGGCAGACGATACAAATTCTTTGCGTTACGGTATGAGAACGAACGGCAAAAGTGGGTTTGTGTTTGTAAATCATTATCAGAGATTGACCGAACTTGCAGATATTGAAAATGCAGTGATAAGTGCGGAAAATGTTGAGTTTCCGCCGATTGACGTAAAGGGTGAAGTGAGTTTCTTTATGCCGTTTAATATGAAAATGGGCGACAGTGTGCTTGAATGTGCGACAGCACAGCCGTTATGCAAGTGCGGTGAAACATATTTCTTTGCGGAAATACCGAATATCAAAGCGAAATACAAATTCAGCAAAGGCAGTGCAAATATTGTTACAGTGCCGTTTGAAAATGCTAAGTATATGCGTAAATTAAACGGAACGGTGTATATTGGCGGAGGTTGTAATTTGTATGAGGAAAACGGACAAATACATTCCGTTGAGGACGGCGAATATATTTGTCAAAAATGGAACGGCAGTGAATTTGAAACACTTAAAATCGGTCAGTCGGCAAAGCAATCAAATGTTGAAATCACAGGTGTGGAAAATGCACCGTTTGAGCCGAAGTACAAAGAAGAATTGTGCATTGGCGGAGAAAGAAAACTGACATGGAAGAAAATCAATGTTGACGGCAGATACGGATTTGCCGAGATTGACTATGTCGGTGACGTGGCACAAATTTACGCAGACGGTGAACTTGTTGCAGATGATTACTATTACGGCAAGACGTGGCGAGTACCTTGTAAATTGCTTTACGGCAAAGAATGTTATATGGTAATATCGGAAATGAAAGAAGATTTTTATAAGGAATT
>ENA-OPYX01000541-OPYX01000541.1-human-gut-metagenome-genome-assembly--contig:-NODE-541-length-22063-cov-4.826313_pt1 | contig 22063 bp, 19 predicted proteins | sample MGYA00242639_ERZ504486 | MGnify/ENA primary metagenome ERZ504486 (study PRJEB26092, sample SAMD00036296) | human gut metagenome | host: Homo sapiens | study: EMG produced TPA metagenomics assembly of... | reverse complement strand
TGGCGATGGGAGCAAAAGTAGAGATTACTACACTGCCGGGATACCTTCCGACACTTGCAGAACAGGCTTTGCCGGAGTTGAAGAGAGCTGCAGAACTTGCAGCACCGGAAGTACCTGTAAGAGAGGCTGCGGGACATTCCGGCGGTTCTACAGATGTAGGTGATGTGCAGCATCTGATGCCTGTTTATACATTCAATACAGGCGGTGTAAAAGGCGGACTTCATCAGATTAACTTTGAAGTGACGAATGAAGAAGAGGCTTATATTGATACAGCGAAAATGTTTGCATTGGCAGCATATGGATTGCTGAAAGAGAAAGCTGCAAGAAGTAAAGAACTGGTTAAAAATTACAAACCAGTATTCAAAGATTCTGCAGAATATACAAAATTTATGGAGCAGTTTGATTCTAAGGAAGTACTTGATTGATAGTTAAGGAATTTAATTGCAGAAGATTGATACGTACAGCCTGTAGACCTTGACATCCCGCCCGCTTATATGCTACGATTTACATTACGAATGGATATATGACAAACGCATTGATGAAGAGAGTATGTAACAGGAAATCTTACAGAGAATCCCGTGAACTGCAAGTGAGAATACTGCAGTGTGATGCTGAGAGGGACAGGTGGAACGTTACAGAAGATGGCTTACTGAGCGGTGTGGATGAGCATGGAAAATGTAAGTTCACGAAGGGGTCCGCCCTTTACAGCGGAGAGGTGGAGTGGTGACTTCACCCGCAGAGACTGTCGGTTGCGAGACTGATAGTGAATGGAAGTGGTAACACGGATTTTCGTCTTCCCTGGGATTTACGAATTGTAACAGAAGTTATGAGGAGTGAATGCAGGGGAGATTTTTTATATAACAGGAAACTGAGTTTCCTGTTATATAAAAAGCCTCCGGCAGGATGCGCATTCGCGCGAAGAAGTAGGATGTCGCAAGCGACCGCGCTCAGCGCGAGAATGTGCCAGGGCACATTCTATATTTCATATATCCGGTAAACATAGAAGGAGAGAGAAAAAACATGTGTGAAAAATGTAATAAAGGAAAATATTATATTACAACAGCAATCGCTTATGCATCAGGCAAACCGCACATCGGTAACACGTATGAGATCGTGCTGGCAGATGCCATCGCAAGATATAAAAGAAGTCAGGGATACGATGTATTCTTCCAGACAGGAACAGATGAACATGGACAGAAGATCGAGCTGAAGGCAGACGAAGCAGGTGTTACACCAAAGGAATTCGTTGACAATGCAGCAGGCGAGATCAAGAGGATCTGGGATCTGATGAATACTTCTTATGACAAATTCATCCGTACAACAGACGAAGATCACGAAGCACAGGTTAAGAAGATTTTCAAAAAACTGTACGATCAGGGAGACATTTACAAAGGATCTTATGAAGGAATGTACTGTACTCCATGCGAGTCTTTCTGGACAGAGTCTCAGTTAGTAGACGGTAAATGTCCGGACTGCGGACGTGAGTGTAAGCCTGCGAAAGAAGAAGCATATTTCTTCAAGATGAGCAAATACGCAGACAGACTGATCAACCACATCAATGAGCATCCGGAATTCATTCAGCCGGTTTCACGTAAGAATGAAATGATGAACAACTTCCTGCTTCCGGGACTTCAGGATCTGTGTGTATCTAGAACATCCTTCAAATGGGGAATCCCGGTAGACTTCGATCCAAAACATGTCGTATACGTATGGCTCGATGCGCTGACCAACTATATCACAGGAATCGGATATGACTGCGACGGTAACAGCACAGAACTGTTTAATAAGAACTGGCCTGCAGACCTCCACCTGATCGGAAAAGATATTATCCGTTTCCATACCATTTACTGGCCAATCTTCCTGATGGCACTGGATCTGCCGCTTCCAAAGCAGGTATTCGGACATCCATGGCTTCTGCAGGGCGACGGTAAGATGAGTAAGTCCAAAGGAAATGTACTTTACGCAGATGAGCTGGTTGATTTCTTCGGAGTAGATGCCGTACGTTACTTCGTACTTCATGAGATGCCATTTGAAAATGATGGCGTGATCTCATGGGAGCTGATGGTAGAGCGTATGAACTCTGACCTTGCAAATACACTTGGAAACCTGGTAAACAGAACTATTTCCATGACAAATAAATACTTCGGCGGTGTTGTAACAGATAAGGGTGTTGCCGAGACAGAAGAAGAAAAGGCTGTCGATGCAGATCTTAAGGCTGTCACAGAAGATACTCCGAAGAGAGTCGATGCGAAGATGGATGAACTGCGTGTCGCAGATGCAATCACAGAGATCTTCGTACTGTTCAAACGCTGCAACAAATACATCGACGAGACAATGCCGTGGGCACTTGCAAAAGATGAGGCAAAGAAAGACCGTCTGGAGACCGTTCTCTACAACCTGATCGAGAGCATCAAAGCAGGAGCAAAACTTCTGGAATCCTTCATGCCGGAGACTTCAGAGAAGATCCTTGCTCAGCTTGGAGACGGAAAAGTAACAGAAAAACCGGAGATCCTTTTCGCAAGACTGGATGTCAATGAAGTAATGAAAAAAGTAGAAGAACTTCACCCACATGTAGAAGAGAAGGAAGAGGCAAAAGAAGAAGCTGACGAAGAAGTGATCGATATCGAAGCAAAGCCGGAGATCACATTCGATGACTTCGGAAAGATGCAGTTCCAGGTTGGTGAGATCATTGCCTGCGAAGAAGTGAAAAAATCCAAGAAACTTCTTTGCTCTCAGGTTAAGATCGGAAGCCAGGTAAAACAGATCGTATCCGGAATTAAGAAACATTACTCTGCAGAAGAGATGGTAGGCAAGAAGGTTATGGTTCTTGTGAACCTGAAACCTGCAAAACTTGCCGGAGTATTATCTGAGGGTATGTTACTGTGCGCAGAAGACGCAGAAGGTAATCTGGCACTTATGACACCGGAGAAGAATATGCCGGCCGGTGCAGAGATCTGCTAATGCAAGTATAGAAAGATACAAAGAAACTGGTTGATAATAGTTGGCTTTGTATATGAAAGAATGAAAATGAGGACGGAGGATTTTTGGAATCACCGTCCTTGTTTGATATATATCTCCAATATCCGACATCTATATACAGTATCTGTCACACAAGTTATCCACATGATGTGGATAAGTATGTGGAAAACCTTGGGATAAGGGTGGGATAACCATGAAATTCCTTGGGATAACGTGTGGAAAAGATGGGATAAATATTGGGATACTGGGGACAGAACATTTTTGATTTGGGACGGAGGATATATGATATTTGATACACATGCACATTATGACGATGAGCAGTTTAATGAGGACAGAGTAGAATTGCTGAATTCTATGGAAGAGCAGGGCGTTGGCACAAATTGTAAATGTCAGTGCAGCATATAATTCCTGCAGGAAGGTTATGCACTTGCAAAGGAATATCCATTTGTATATGCGGCAGTCGGGATTCATCCGGATGAGGTCGGCTGCCTGAATGAAGAGAACTTTGCACAGATGAAAGAGCTGTTTAAAGAGGAGAAAGTGGTTGCGGTAGGCGAGATCGGTCTGGATTATTACTGGGACAATGAGCCGAGAGAAGTGCAGAAAAATGGTTCATACGGCAGCTGGAACTGGCAAGAGAGTTGGATCTTCCGGTTCTGATCCACAGCCGGGAGGCAGCGGCAGATACCATGGAGATTATGAAAGAGCATGCGAAAGGACTAAGCGGTGTGATCCATTGTTATTCTTATTCCAAAGAAATGGCACAGGAATATATCAAGATGGGATTTTACATCGGCGTTGGCGGAGTGGTAACGTTCAAGAATGCGAAGAAGCTGAAAGAAGTAGTGGAAAATATTCCGCTGACATCAATTGTACTCGAGACGGACTGCCCGTATATGGCACCGGAACCGAATCGTGGAAAGCGCAACAATTCTGCTTATATCCGTTATGTGGCAGAGAAGATTGCGGAATTAAAGGGCATTACGTATGAAGAAGTAGTCGAACAGACGGAGAAAAATGCAAGAGAGATGTACCGGTTATAGCAAAAAGCAGGGGAGATATCGGAAAAACAACGATATCTTCCTTGTTTATTAATAAGAAAACCCTTATGCATAAATTTCCTATTGTCATATAAAACTACTTATGTTAACCTAATCTTACGCAGTCGTCAATCTGACAGACTGCAAAAGTATCTATCAACCAATCGGTAATTATTTCTTTCACTCTATATTCAGAGTAGATAATCCGATGAAAGCAAAAAAGAGGAAGATCGTTTGAAAAAATGTTTCAGGCAGCTCTGAGAATCTGAGGTATTTGCTGAGAACATTTGGTAAACTTCTGCTTTTCTAAGATATACTCCTGTGTTAAAATATGCTTAGGCAGAGAATTCTTTACTTCAAACGATACTTTATCTTACAAAAGAAGGGAGAATTCTATGAGAAGAAACCAGAAAAATGTAACAGAAGATGACTTTATTATGCTTCCGACGGTGGATTTTTGTTTCAAAGAATTGATGCAAAAATGAAAATATCCGGAAAGGAATCGTAGCGGCTTTGCTAAAGCTTCACCCGGAAGACGTAGAAAAAACAGACCTCATGCCTACAATATTACAAAAACAGTATGAGGATGATAAATACGGAATTTTGGATGTTCGGGTGAAGTTAAAAAACGGTGTACAGATAGACTTTGAGATGCAAGTTGTCTACTACGACTACTGGGCTAACCGGTCGGCGTATTATCTTGGAAAAATGTATGTGGATCAGATCAGAGAAGGCGACAGTTATGACAGGCTGCAGAAGTGCATTCAGGTAAGCATTCTGGATCATACTTATTTTCAGGATGATGAAAAGTGCTATCGTCGGATTGCATTGTGTGACACAGAGACAGGGAAAGAGTATACAGATCTGTTAGAGATGCACATACTGGAACTGTCCAAGCTTCCGCCTGAGCAGAAAAATGAGACAGATCTGTTACAATGGATGCGCTTTCTAGGCGGAAAATGCAGGGAGGATTTCAAGAAGATGGCAGAGAATAATTCTACTTTTGAAGAGGCATATGATGTATTAGACAGACTGAGTGCGGATGAGAAGAAACGGCTGGAATACGAAGCAAGGCAGAAAGCAATCAGAGATCATGACATTATGATGAAGACAGCAAAAAGACTTGGACTCGAGGCTGGAATTGCAGAGGGAAGAGAAAAGGGAATTGCAGAGGGAAGAGAACAAGAAAAACGCAATATTATTCGTGAAATGCTGCAGGATCACATTCCCGATTATAAAATTAAACAATATACAGGAGCAACAGATAAAGAGATTTCCGAGGAAAAGAGCCGGTTGTTTTAAATGTCTGCGCCTATTATTTGGAAGGTAGTGAAATATACAGATCGTACATGATAAAAATTCTCGATAATCTGTTCCGCATATGAAACAGCCAGAAAAGCCCGAAAAATGGGGAAAAGCAAGACCGTGGATTTTAATCAGTGCGCCGGCTATCTTGAAGAATAAATATTTTTACTTTGTAGCAGCATTGTTTATCTTGGCACTTAGCATTGCGTCAGGTAACGGATCTATGACCGTATATTATTGTGGAAATATCTTAAAAGATATGGATATGATGACACCACTTTCCATGGCACTGACACTTCCGGTTATTATTGGAAACTGTTTCGTACCTGCGATTGTTAAGAAAATAGGACATCAGAAAACGCTAATCCTCAGTTCGATTCTGATGCTGGTCGGATTCCTGATCGTAGCAATTAACCCTCACAGCGGAACATTTGCCATCGTCGGAATGGTCGTAAGAGGATTTGGAAATGGAGCAATCTTCGCTTGTGGATTCGCATTAGCAGCCATAGCAAGCTTACCGGGCATATGAGAATCTTCCATCCCCGTTTATATTTTCTTTATACATATTTCATTTTTTATCGCTGTCAATCCCGGCCAAATTATTGTATAATGAGGAATAATCGAGAAACCATATAACAGATACGGGAGGGTCTATGAAGGAACCAACGTTAGGAAATCCGCAGAATACCATCGAGGTTCTGCAGAAATATAATTTTTCATTTCAGAAAAAATTCGGTCAGAATTTCCTGATCGATACACATGTATTAGATAAGATCATACAGTCGGCGAATATCACGGAGGATGATATGGTACTGGAGATCGGACCAGGAATCGGTACGATGACGCAATATCTGGCACAGGCGGCAGGAAAGGTGATCGCGGTTGAGATCGATAAGAATCTGATCCCGATCCTGGAGGATACATTAAGCGGATATGACAATGTACGTGTCATCAATGAAGATGTATTGAAGTTGGATCTTAAGAAGATTGCAGACGAAGAGAACAACGGAAAGCCGGTCAAAGTGGTGGCGAACCTGCCATATTATATTACGACGCCGATCATCATGGGACTTTTTGAAAATGAGGTTCCGGTAGAGAGTATCACTGTCATGGTGCAGAAAGAAGTTGCGGACCGTATGCAGACCGGACCGGGTAATAAGGACTATGGCGCACTGTCATTAGCAGTACAGTATTATGCCGACCCGTATATTGTGGCAAATGTTCCGCCGAACTGTTTTATGCCGAGGCCTAAGGTGGGATCAGCGGTTATACGTCTGACCTGTCATCAGGAGAAGCCGGTACAGGTGCAGGATGAGAAGCTGATGTTCAACATTATCCGTGCATCTTTCAATCAGAGAAGGAAGACACTGGCGAACGGTCTGAAGAATGCGGCGACATTAGATTTTACAAAAGAAGAAGTGGAAGCAGCGATTGATGCACTTGGAAAGGGTGCAAGTGTGAGAGGTGAGACACTGACACTGGAAGAATTCGCAAGATTGAGTGATTTATTATCTCCATATAAGAAAGGATGATGACGATGGACAGAAAAGAAGGGCAGACACTATTTGAGGTAACACCGGAAATCAGCCATTTTGCAGAACTTTGCGAGAAGAACAATGCGATAGACAAAGAGCTGTATACGAAGTACGAAGTCAAACGGGGACTCCGTGACCTGAACGGAAAAGGTGTCCTTGCGGGACTTACGAACATTTCCGATGTATGTGCGAAGAAGATCGTGAACGGAGAGGAAGTGCCATGTGCAGGAAATCTTTACTATCGCGGCTATAATATCAAAGATCTGGTGCAGGGGTTTCTGAAAGATAAGCACTATGGATTTGAGGAAATCGCCTATCTGCTGTTATTCGGTGAACTTCCGGATAAGACGCAGCTGCAGACATTTCATGAGACACTGGTGGAAAGACGGACATTGCCGCCGACATTTGTCCGTGATGTGATCATGAAAGCGCCAAGCCGTGACATGATGAACAGCCTGTCGAGATCGATCTTAAGTCTGTACACGTATGATCCTCATGCAGACGATACGTCGATTCCAAATGTACTGCGTCAGTGCCTGAATCTGATCAGTCAGTTCCCGATGCTGATGATCTATGGTTATCATGCATATAATTACCGTATGGGAGAAGATCTCTTCATCTATGCACCGTCACCGGAATTATCAACAGCAGAGAATATACTGATGATGCTGCGTGAGAATAAGAAATATACGAAATTAGAGGCAAAGATCCTGGATATGGCACTTGTCCTTCATATGGATCACGGCGGCGGTAACAATTCTACATTTACAACGCATGTGGTAACATCATCCGGAACGGATACTTATTCGACGATCGTGGCTGCTATGGCATCCTTAAAAGGACCAAAGCACGGGGGAGCAAATGTCAAAGTAACCCAGATGTTTGACGATATGATGGAAAAAGTCAGTGACTGGGAAGATGATGATGAGGTACGCCGGTATCTGACCGATTTGTTGGATAAGAAGGCATTTGACCGGAAAGGACTGATCTACGGAATGGGGCATGCAATCTATTCCGTATCTGACCCGAGAGCCGATATTTTTAAGAAGTTCGTTAAGCAGCTTGCAAGAGAAAAGGGCTGTGAGAAGGAATATGCACTGTATGAAAAGGTAGAGCATATGGCACCGGAGGTCATCGCAGAAAAGCGTAAGATATACAAAGGTGTAAATGCGAATGTCGATTTCTACAGCGGACTTGTATATAGTATGCTGGATCTTCCACCGTCACTTTATACACCGATCTTTGCGGCAGCGCGTATCGTCGGATGGAGTGCACACCGTCTGGAAGAGCTTAAGAATGTAGATAAGATCATTCGTCCGGCGTACAAACCGCTGGCCGAATATAAAGAGTATGTCAGAATGGATGATAGATGATGAAGCATGAATTTTATTATACATCCAGAGATTCTGTGACAAAGATCCATGCGATCGAATGGCTTCCGGATAGAGATATAAAAGGTGTCTTACAGATATGTCATGGAATGGTGGAGTATATTGACCGTTATGATGAATTTGCCGAATTTATGTCGGAGCACGGATATTATGTAGTCGGACATGATCATCTGGGACATGGGAAATCCATACAGACAGAAGCTGATCTGGGATATTTTGATGAACGGAAAGGGAATCAGTATGTGATCGGAGATATTTATCAGCTGCAGGAGATGACACGGAAAAAATATCCGGATGTGCCGTATTTTATGCTGGGGCACAGTATGGGGTCATTCCTGTTGAGACAGTATCTGACGATGTATGCGGGGGGCCTTGCGGGAGTTATCATTATGGGAACCGGTCATCAGGGAATGCTGACGCTTTGTGCGGGAAGGATGATCTGCAGGGTCATTGCAGCGTTCAAAGGATGGAAATACAGAAGCGCATTTGTGGATAGTCTGAGTTTTGGAGGTTTCAATAAGAAATTTGAACCTGGTGAGACATCGAAGGAATGGATCACATCCGATAAGAAAAAACGAGATGAATATGTGCGGGATCCGCTGTGTTCCTATACATTTACACTGGGAGCCTATTATCAGATGTTTACCGGTATGAAGGTTCTGGTACGGAAGGGAAGTATGAAACGGATTCCGAAGACGCTTCCGGTGCTCTTTACGGCAGGATCCGATGACCCGGTAGGGGCATTCGGAAAGAATGTGACCAGAGTCTATGAGAAATATAAAGATGCCGGGATCAAAGATGTGTCGATCCATCTGTATGAAGGCGACCGGCATGAGATCTTGAATGAGGTGGACCGGCAGAATGTGTATCGGGATATCCTTACGTGGATCGGAGAAAGAAATAAAACAAAAGCGGAGTCGTAAAGACATCCGCAGAAATTACCGGTAAAGTGGACCGCCAGAAGTAATCTTCTGGCGGCCTTTACTTTATGAGGGGGGCGATAGTTGTTATCCAACTATCTGAAAGTATTATAATCAAGAAATGTGAAAAAAGTATGTTCATTTTATAAAAAACGCAACAAAAAACTCTCCTTTCCGGAGAGCTTTTTGTTGTTGTTATAATTACTAAAGGAATGAGAGTAAAGTGTACACCGGAGAGTGATTCCGGTGTTTTACTTTATGAGGGGGGGTGATAGTTGTTGCTTATCAACTATCTAATATATAGTATAGACAAAAAATATGTCTAAAGTATGTTAAAAACATAAAAGAATTCGAAAAAATCTTAACTAAAAATGAAGAAGACAAAAACAGATTCTAAAGAGCGGAAAGTAAAGGACAGCATTCAGAGTATTTGCGTAAATGAGCAGTTACGATATCAAAGAATTCACCGGAGGTTGGTTTCAGAGTTAAAGGGCGTAATGCAATTTTTTCGAGAAGCGGTCTGTTTCCGTGCTCCCAACAGACCTTGATGACAGTGCGGATATCACGTTCAACACTATAACTTGTCGTATTATAGTGACGTGCGATGTCTGGATAAAGATACTTACTGACGAAAAGGAGGTAGTTTTCATCAGACAGACAAAGACGTATACCATAAATGAGATATTCATAGCCACGGTAAGTTGCACCAATACCAAGAGAGCGAATAAGATATTCTATTTCTGGTTCATGCATAATATGTCATCTTCTTTCTAAAAATTTTGTTTGGAAGAATCCGACAAGATGAAAATCCCACGGAGTATGAAAAAATAAAAAAGATTCTTAAATCACCAGGGATTATTATATAGAAAAAATATCTTTACGAAAATATGGTTTATTGTTTTTAGACATAATATTAGCAGTTTCTATTTTAGACGACAGAACGGATAAAGAGCATATTTTCATAATATCTTAAGAATTTACAAGACCAGGACTTAAAAATTAGTTGATATTCTTGTATAGTATAAGGGAGGTGATGAGAAATGTACAACGTACTTGTATGTGATGATGATAGAGAGATTGTAGAAGCAATAGAGATATACCTGTCGCAGGAAGGATATAAAGTGTTAAAAGCCTATGACGGTGAGGAAGCGTTAAAAGTGCTGGACAGGGAGAAGGTGGATCTTCTGATCATTGATGTGATGATGCCGAAGCTGGATGGGATCCGGGCAACGTTAAAGATCCGCGAGAAGAAGAATATGCCGATCATAATCCTGTCGGCAAAATCTGAGGATGCCGATAAGATCCTGGGGCTGAATGTAGGAGCGGATGATTATATGACGAAGCCATTCAATCCGCTGGAGCTGACAGCGCGGGTAAAGTCCCAGCTTCGCAGATATACACAGCTTGGAAGCACGATCGATAAAAGTAATCAGGCTGTTTATGCGGTCGGTGGATTATCTATCGATGATGAACAGAAGGAGGTTACGGTTGACGGGGAACCGGTCAGACTGACACCGATCGAATATAATATTTTATTATTACTGGTGAAAAATCAGGGAAAAGTATTTTCTATCGATCAGATATATGAAAGTATCTGGAATGAGGATGCTATCGGAGTGGATAATACAGTGGCAGTACATATCCGCCATATCAGAGAGAAGATCGAGATCAATCCGAAGGAGCCGAGATACCTGAAGGTAGTCTGGGGTGTCGGGTATAAGATAGAGAAGCTTTAGGAAGGAGCATATATGAAGAAATGGTACCGAATGCCAAGAGTAAAATTCTTTTTGCTGGCAGTGGCACATATACTTGCAGCTGCAGGGGTGTTATGCATCCTGTGGGCTACGCGTTATCCGGTGCTGATACAGGAGCTGTGTTCTGCTGATGCTGCGAAGACGTATGAGGAAAGCAATGCATTTGCCAATGCTGTGGCCAATGCCAATTATCACATCCTGGACGAGATCCAATATCAGACCTTATATGATACAGATGGAAAATATGACCCGGATAAGATCGTAGATGTGGCAAAATATGAAGATACAGGCGGGATAACGGGTAAAGACGAGACCGGACTGTCCTTCCGGCTGGGGGACATGTATTCCTGGGGCAAATTAATCGCAGAAACGATGACAGATGATGGTTCCGTCTCAGATACCCGGGACGAACAGGACGATATCATTGTGTGTCAGCGGTCAGATGGAAGCTACCACTATTTCCGTTATAAAGAATTTAAACAGATGATCGACAGAGGGGATCTGTCATTTGTCATTACAGGAAACAGTTCTGCAGATGATATTCTGGATGAGCTGAAACAGGGGGAATATCAGGAAAGCAGCAGCGGGAAATCCAGATTCAGGGGACTTCAGGATATCGATGGAAAGATTGCTTACATCAATTGCTGGAATTATGACGGGACAAAGATTCCCGGAGACTATAAGACGGTAAACGGAGAAACGGTACTTCAGCTTGTGAATAATTCCAAGACATGGAACGGCAGGCTGAGTGATGCCTACAGAATGATAAATGATGCGGCCGAGATCATCTATTCGGATATTGACAATTATGTGCTAAACCAGAAGCAGTATCAGGAAGGAAATTCGAATATCACATACCTGTATGTGAACCGGGATAACGGAACGGTCATTACGAATAAAAAGAAATATCAGGACTATGATCATTACGAGGAGAGCCTGGAACAACTAAAAAAATCAGGGAAATATGTGATCGTAAGACCGAAGCTTGCAAACTATGAAAGTAATATTGAAAAAGCCGGCAAAGGAGATTCAATGGCACAGGAATGGCAGAAGACAGTAGCCGGTTATGTAAATGCGTCAGATTATGTATATGCATCGGTTGTGGATACAGCGTATCCTGTGAAAGATGATTTTTACGAGCAGAAACAGATCTTTACACAATATGCGGCCGGGGCAAAAGCGGCCGGTATAGGGGCAGTTCTGGCAGTCGCAGCCTATCTGGCGATTCTGGTGTTATTGACGATCGGAGCCGGAAGAAGTGCGGAAGATGAAGAAGTGCATCTGGTGAAGTTTGATCACATAAAGACAGAACCGGCAGCGGTTGGTGTAATATTGCTCTGGGCAGTAGTTATGCTGGTAGTAACAAAAGCCGGGATATTTACATGGCAAAGCGTAAATGGAGAGACTATCTATACAGAAAATAAACAGATATATCTGCAAGGAATGGTGGTGGGATGTCTGGGTGCGCTGTATAGCTGTGCGATGTTCCTTCTGGGGTATCTGAGCCTGGTGAGAAGAATCAAGGCGAAGACTGTATGGAAGAACAGTGTATTCAGATGGCTGTTACTCTTTTTGAAAGATATGCTTCAAAACATCCGGTATCTGTGGAAAATGATGATCGGATTAGCAGCATTTTTACTGTTCCACTGGCTGACCTATATATTTGCTGCAGATGGGAGTACTACCTGGGCGTGGGCATTCATCTTGCTGGTAACAGATGCCGCAGCATTCGTCTGGATGGTTCAAAAGGCAAAAGGAACTGGAAAGATCATGATAGGGATCGAGAAGATTGCCGGTGGCGAAGTGGAGTATCAGATTCCGGTAAATGGATTACTGGCAGAACAGAAAGAGATTGCAGAGAAAGTAAATTCTATTGGAGAAGGACTGGAAACAGCACTGGCAAAGAGTATGAAAAGCGAACGGCTGAAGACAGACCTCATTACGAATGTCTCGCATGATATCAAGACGCCGCTTACATCTATCATTAATTATGTAGAATTGTTAAAGCAGGAGGACTTTAAGGATCCGAAGATCCGGCGTTACATTGAAGTTCTGGAACAGAAATCACAGCGCCTGAAGACATTGACAGAAGACGTCGTAGAGGCTTCCAAGGTAAGTTCAGGGAATATTACGTTGGAATTCATGAACCTGAATCTGGTGGAAATGATCCAGCAGACGAGTGGAGAATTCGAGGAAAAATTCAAGGCAGGAGATCTGGAAGAGGTCATGAACCTTCCGAATGAGGAGATTGTGATCCGCGCAGATGGAAGACGGCTTTGGAGAGTGCTGTCTAATATATATAACAATGCGGCAAAATATGCGATGCAGGGAACAAGAGTTTATGCTGATCTTGAGAAGAAAGATGGCATGGCATGCTTCAGCCTGAAGAATATATCGGCACGGCCGCTGAACATCCCGGCTTCCGAGCTGACGGAACGATTCATCCGCGGGGATGTATCAAGAAGCACAGAAGGCAGTGGTCTGGGATTGTCGATCGCACAGTCGCTGACGGAAATGCAGGGCGGAACATTTGAATTATATCTGGATGGAGATTTGTTTAAAGTGACAATAAAATTCCCGGTTTCATAGTTGGGGACGGAGGATTGCATGCAATCCTCCGTCCTTAACTGCATTTTCTCGGTTCTGTCCGGTAAAATTGCCATCCATGATACTTGCGCTCTTGTCTAAAAAACAGTAAAATATAATATTATGAATGAATTAAGTAAATTATTACAGGAAAATTTAAATATAGAATTTATATCAGCAACGCTGAGTAATCCGAAGAAGAAAGACGATGTGCAGAAGGTAAAGGTAAGACCTGTACTGAAAAAAGAGGTACTTTACTTCCAGTTTGAATCGTTCCGGAACAATCAGGCATTTCACGAGAATGTGGAGGAGAAAAAAGCTTGTGAAATACTTCTCGAATATATGGGAAATATGCGCCAGATGCAGATGGAGACACAGAGAGCGGATTATACGGTTCTTGTAAGTAAAAAAGGAAAAGTGACCATAAAAAGTAAGATAAAAAAGGGCGGGAAAAAGAAGATTGATATGAGCCATGACCGTAAGAAAAAGTATGTGTTGGAAGAGGGAGTCCCGGTACCGTTTCTTCAGGATCTTGGAGTTATGACGCAGGATGGAAAGATTGTGCGTGCAAAATCCGATAAGTTCCGCCAGATCAACCGTTTTCTGGAGTTTATCGAAGATATCCTTCCGGAGCTGGATAAGGGAAGAGAACTTACAATTCTGGATTTTGGCTGTGGAAAGTCTTATCTTACATTTGCCATGTATTATTACCTGCATGAATTGAAAGAATATGACATAAGAATCATAGGACTGGATCTGAAGAAAGAGGTGATCCGTCACTGTAATGAACTGAGTGAGAAATACGGCTATGAAAAGCTGAGATTTCTGGAAGGGGATATTGCAGATTATACCGGAGTCAACAAAGTAGATATGGTAGTAACTCTACATGCCTGTGATACGGCAACGGATTATGCACTGGCGAAAGCGGTCGGCTGGGATGCAAAAGTGATCCTGTCTGTACCATGCTGCCAGCATGAATTGAACCGACAGATCCGGAATGAGATATTAGAACCGGTATTAAGATATGGACTGTTGAAGGAACGTATGGCGGCGCTGATCACGGACGGACTCCGGGCACAGTATCTGGAGCGTGAGGGGTATGAAGCACAGATACTGGAATTCATCGATATGGAACACACACCGAAGAATATCCTGATTCGGGCAGTAAAAAGGAATCAGAAAGCAGATCAGAAAGAATCTGTAAGGCGGCAGCAAATCGAAGCATCTATTCGGAAATGTGAAGCAGAACTCAGGGTGTCACCGACACTGGGGCGCCTGTTAGATAACCAGGGAAAAACGGAATAAAGAGGGAGTATAAATGACATTAACTTTAAAGAAACGTTTGATAAATGTGGGCGTTTTGTCTGCAGTATTTATCGTGGCTGTCATTATATTCAGCTACGTGACGAATAAGGGGAATGACAACATGACGGCTGATATGGGAGCCGCAACATTTCCACAGATCTCATTTTCATATGGAGATTATAAGATCAATACACTTACAGGCTATGCAAAGAGGATGGATGTGTCTTCTATGCATAATACCATCACTCCGGTAGCCGATCAGAGTCTGGATGTAAATATAGAAGCATATGGCAATAAATTTACAGGAGCCAGCTATAAAGTTTACACACTGGACGGGACAAGTGAACTGGAATCTAAGAAAATCAAAAAGGCAGGAAAGAACTTCAGTCTGGATCTGAGTGGAGATAAGGTACTGGATGAAGAAAGAATTCTGGAGGTTCGGCTGAACAGAAATGGTGCGGATCCGGTATATTTCTACACTAGAATTGTCAGTGATGAAGATGCCAATGTTGCACAGTGTCTGAATTATATCAGTGATTATCATGAAAATGCACTTGCAAAGGCAGAGAATGCAGGCGTAGGAGCAGCGCTTGAGCCGACGGATGATGCGGATAATACGACGCTTCAGCATGTAACGATCAATTCGAATTACGAACAGGTTACATGGGGCAGTCTGAAACCACAGGTAGAACAGGAAGAACGCTGGAGTATCAAAGAACTGAACAGTACCTGCATGTCGGTATTGTTACAATACAGGGTAAGCTGTAAAGGAGAGGAAAATGAATCCGACCGGTATGCGGTCAAAGAATTCTTCCGTGTCAGATACATCGCAGATGCACAAAAGACATACCTCTTAGATTATGACAGAACGATGGATCAGATATTTGATGCGACGAAGAAGGTCCTGAATGAGAAGGGAATTATTCTCGGAATTGCACCAACGAATCTGTCTTATAAGGTGAATAAAGACGGGACGATCGTATCATTTGTCGAGGCAAATGAACTTTGGAATTATAATAAAGATTCGGATGAGGTGTCACTTGTATTTGGATTTGCAGATGCGGAAAATACAGATGTGAGAAATCTGGTTCCGGATCACAAGATCAAGATTTTGAAAGTAGACGCAAAGGGCAACACGACCTTCCTTGTGTCGGGATATATGAATCGTGGTGAGCATGAAGGTGAAGTCGGAGTGGCCGTATATTATTACGATATAGAGAAAAATTCCGTGGAAGAGAAAGTCTTTATCTCTACCAATAAATCTTATGCACAGGCAGTCAGTGAACTGGGAGAAATGTCTTATTATGATGCGAAGACAGACATGCTCTACACCATGGTGGACGGTACACTATATAAGTATAGTATAGAGGATGATGAGAAAACAGTACTGGTCAAAGGTCTGGACGCACAGCAGTATGTCGTATCGGAAGATGGAAGTCTGATCGCATATCAGGCAGACGGAGAACTTGGAACTGCAACGAAAGTATCGATCCTGAATGTAGGGACAGGAAAGAAGCAGAAAATAACCTGCAGCGAAGGAGAATGCATCCGTCCACTGGGCTTCATCAGAAGTGATTTTGTATATGGAATTGCGAAGACGGAAGACATAGGAAATACCGTGTCCGGAGAAGCAACCGTCCCAATGTACAAATTGGAGATCCGGAATCAAAAAGGAAAAGTGATCAAAACCTATCAGACAGATGGCATTTACATTTTAAATGCAGCATTTGATGAAGATATGATCACGCTGGAGCGTGCATCAAAGGATGGGGACACCTATACTGCAACAGCTCCGGATTATATTACGAACAATGAACAGAAGACGAAAAGCAATATTACACTGGAGACATATGCGACAGATCTGAAGCAGACACAGGTACGACTGACATACAATGATGGGATATCGGATAAGGAACCAAAAGTACTGAAACCAAAACAGATCCTGTTCGAGACACCGCAGACGATCACATTTTCAGACAAAGACGCACCGGAGAAATATTATGTCTATGGACATGGTGAGATCCAGGGCGTGTATACAAAGGCAGGGGATGCGATCAAGAAAGCAAATGATTACAACGGAGTGGTAGTCGATTCCTCACAGGACTATGTATGGGAGCGTGGTAACCGTAACCTGCAGTATTCGATCACAGAGAAAGATGACGTATTAAATACAATCAAGGACCGTCTTAAAAACCAGGAGAAGCCAATTGATATTTTGAAGGATATAAATGATGGTGCTGCCTATGACCTGACCGGATGTACGACAGAAGAGATCCTGTACATTATCAATCAGGGCAGACCGGTCATTGCAATGCTGGATTCGCAGAATGCGGTTATTCTGGTGGGATATAGTGATACGAATGTTGTGTATGAAGACTTGAATGACAGTACAAGACACAGCGTGAAGTATGAAGAGATGGATCAGATGACATCCGGAAGCGGAAATGCGTATATTGGATAGTTGTGTATAGAAAATAAAAAAGAGCGGACATATAACTGTTATGAAATGAGTTATATGTCCGCTCTTTTTGATACCATTCAGATATAGATTAAGCTGTGCGGAAAAGTGTTCCTTTATATTTCTTCAATGCTCCGTACACGATCAGACCAAGAACAGTGCAGGAGATCACCTCACCAATTCCAACCGTCAGCATCATAAACGGAATTGGAAGTGTCACACCATAACCGTAACGCAGTACGAACGGAACGATGATGATATTCGAAATAATCGGTGGAAGTGTTGCGACAACCGGCTTCTGCTCACGCAGTTTCCATGTGAAAAATGCACCGATCAGAGTTGCAATACTGCCGAATACAATATCCGGAAGGATCGCACCGCCCAGAATATTACCGATCAGACATCCGACAAAGAGTCCCGGAATAGCGGCTGGTGTAAATATTGGTAAAATAGTGAGTGCCTCGGAGATACGAACCTGTACTTCTCCGAAAGAAAATGGTGCAAAGATGTAAGTCAGCACCACATAGATTGCAGCGATCATGGCTGCCTGGGTCATGAAACTAAGATTTTTGTTTTTCATTTTTCAATTCTCCTTTAGTTTTGTTTTACGTGTGGAAGGTCACGAACACACGCGCCGTAGCGGATAGGAAAGAAATCCGGTGGATGTCTTTTCTATCATCTTCTTTACGCCGGGAATCGGCGAAACCCTTGTAAGACCTTGGTTTTTTCGGGTTTTGTAACGGGTGATAGTATAGCATGAAAAGACAAGAAAAGCAAGAACATACCCACTTTCTATTAAATTTGCATATTGTATTGTTAAATTGCATATGCTATAATGCCAGTAGGCAAAGAGAAGTGAATAGTCCATGTAATTTGACTATTAACATCAAAAACCCAGAGCGGCAACTCTGGGTTTTCTATTCCCTTTTTTGGTGGTGGGCTTAAGTCCACACGGCTCATTACTTGAGCTACATATCATCCGTCCAGACATTTGATGATGTAATGGCAAATTACACCAGCCGCAACAGTGACAATAAGAGAAATGATATATTCCACGCAGTTCACCTCCCTCCCGTACCAATCTAGGAGGCGGTAACAAACCTATTTTATCATATAAACCTTGTTTATTCTATAAACTTTTTGTTTACGTGACCTACTTTTCCCTTGTATCGTACTTTAGCATACCAAGATTTGGAACTCACAAAAAGGACTTCAACTTTTGCCCCCTTTGGAATTCGCAAATAGCTACCGGTCAATTTACTTGTGGCTTTCCAGAGCAGCAGTCCTTTATCTCTTACCACCCTCTTTGTCCATGATTTTTTGAACATTTCCGGTGTTTTGTAAGTTCTTTTCAATTCCGTTGCCGTGCTACCCCATTTTGGCAAGTAGAAATGTGGCGTATCGACAATGGATTTCCAATCTCCACCCCAACCAAGTCCGATACTTTTAGCAATTTTTGCTACTTTCTTGATCGTGTTAATATCATACAGATCCTTTTTGTACTGAATCGCAATATCAAACGCAATGCCCCACATATGCTGACTAGAGTATGTGCTTCCTTTTGCGTTCGTTACTACCTTGCCCGGCTTTGTACGTCCTTTAGCATACAACTGATCTTGATATTTCTTCGTCCGAAATCCTTCTGTGATGATCAAATATATTTTCTTTTTTGCACACTTTTTCAGCAGCACCGTCAATTTATAATCCAGCCAAGGGTGCAGCTTCGTTCTGTCAATTCTAACGTCATGTTCTTTCTTCATAGTCTGTTTTCTCCATTTCTGTATTTTCCTTCAATATATTCCCTTCATGTTCCACTGTTCCCTTCAGGACAGCAATCACTTTTGTCAGAAATGCAGGTACCTTCACTCCCATTCTCCCGGCATTCTCCGTGATGCTCAAGCATTCGTTCAGAATGAACCACGCCGTCACAAGCGTGGAGAAGAACATCGTCATCGGAAGTGTGACCGACAATACTCCTGACAGCTTATAGATCAGGAAATCCACGATCATTGATGCCACAATGACAAGTATGTAACCAAATTTCTTGAAGATCCCTATCATTCCTTTCCTGCTGCTCCATCCGTATGACTTATCATCCGGGTGTTCCACTGCCTCCTTGGCACTTGCGGCCATGCCGGCCAGAAAATCAATGACCATTGCTGCAGCTACCGCCACTAGCATCCATCCAAGCAATCCACACTTTGACGCAATAGTTGCCGTTATTGTTGACAGCCCTAACTGTGCTGCATAAATTTGTAATTTGTCCATAATGTACCTTCCTTTCCGCCTTACGGCTGTGGCATTTTAAGCCTATATTCTATAGTTTTCGTTTCGTTTGGTGCAATTGTGATCGGTTCTTCCAGTACCGTGCGGTCATATAGGCATGTCCAATACGTACTTTGTGATCTGATATATCCAATCTCTTTGATCACTAGATCGTCAGCTTTGTTGTTCGTAATGCTGGCGCATATAATGATGCCACGACTATTATAAACTTGGTTTACATCAGACGGATATGAAGTGACACAGCCAAAGCCATCTGTTATTTGATTTTCCAGCTTATAGTCATCAACAGTTGGCGGAGTAGTTCCATCACCTATAATGATCCCTATTGCTGGACTTCCTGCTGCACCTGTTAATTGATTTCTGTTCGCCAAAAACGCCATAGCTCCGTAATGAAATGGATTGAAATTATCAGGCGTTACATAAGAAGTTCCGTTTGTTATTTTCTTTCCATCCGTACCTATCATGTCATATCTATTTGCTTCGGTATTGCATGCAAGTTGCCCTGCTACTGCAAGATAAAAGTTATTAGTCAGCATATTATCCCTCCATTCTTTTACCTTTTATGCTCATTTCGTATATCGCCCATCCATATGTACTGCTTTGCCTACCACCTGCAAGCAACAGCACACGGAATGCGCAATATCCTTTTTCCATTAGTTACACTATAGGTTCGTGTTTGCGTAGATTCATAGGAACCTAATTCCACCACATCAGATACATCTTCCCAAACTGAGTTCTCATCTATGGTAGCGCTCTCGCATCCTTGTATCTTAAATTTAGGTATTCCTGCGTTATCCGCGCTTAGCGTCAAACTGATTATTGCCTCATACACCACATCGTGGAAGTTGTAACCTAAATACTTTCCGTCCTGATCATCCGTAGTTTCAGTCGACCACAATGTCGATGTGTTTCCGTCAAAAGCTCTCCATGGCTGCCTGTCACTGCTATATATCGAGTTTGCAAACGCATAATCCTGTGCTTCCTCTGCGTTTGCAAAAACCCTGTTAGCCATGATGTTTTGTATTTCGATCTCACTCGAATAATTTGTACCAGCATTTGAACATATTTCGATCATATTGTCAGTATTAATACTTCCAGTGTTACTTGCTGGCATTGTACTTATAACCTTACTGCCCCCGCCGCCACCCTCTATTCCGGCTATCTTATCTGCATAGCTCCGGAACGTATCTTCATCCGTCACCGTTACTTGTTGCTTGATAAGGGCCTGCTTAATTGCTTCTTTCGTCTCCGACAGATAGCTTAGCTTTTCTTTCAGGGTTCCCACTAGATCACCTCCCCATTGATAGTATCTACCAGCATTGACGTATCTTCGATCTTGCCCGATAAATCTTGGTAGGCATTGTCCAGTTGCGTTGCTATCTTGGTGATGTCCTCGTCCATTTTGTTGAGGTTCTCTGCGGATAGGCTGGTACCCCCTACACGCTTGTTTTTCCATCCGATCGGATCATGCGTTACTTTTTCGTACACGTTAATCACTCTCCTTCAATTCGATGCAGTAGTCCATCGTTATCTGCGCCCATTCTGCTGCCGCTGTCCCGTATTGATATATTTCTATGCCAACCTCCGGTCCGATCAAGGTCAACCGTGCCACCGCCTGTGCTCCAGCTCCGGACTGCGAAGTCAAGATGGGATACATGACTGTTTGCTTAGCGTTCATCGTTACCGGTGCAATGTTGAATCCTGCAAATACATCCGGCAGGAACATCGCTACCGTTGTCCATTTACCGGCCGGAATCGTACCTCTCACATCCATGGCAAGATGCACCACGCCGTCTGCCAGCTTAAAGCATGATGTATAGGCATCATTTATGGTAAATCCATTCGCCATAACCCAATTGATCGCATCAATTTTCCATAGATCAACAGCGTCAAAAATGGTGCCGTAGCGGCGAAGTAACTGCTCACCTGCGCGCTGTAAAGCGATTTATCTCCTTGCCACTTACAGCATGGTAAGCAATTTCTGCCGCAGGGTACTCTTCGATTGTCTCCCAGTCCTGCGCATCGCCAAATGTACGCTGTTTTATCATGTTTGTCTGCCATGTTCCGTTTTTATGCTCCGTACTGACTGCTGTGCGATACTTTGTCATCAGACCACTAGTGCTACGTTCTTCCCATGTGTCCGTTACATTAGTATAATACACGCCTTCTGGTGACAAACCTGCCGTGACCATATTATCACCAGTGCCATATTGCATCTCGATCAAAGGCTCATTGCTGTCTGATACAATTTTGATACTGCCACCAGTGATCGTAATGTTGGCCGCTGTTACGTTGCCCTCTTCGTCTAGCGTGAAATTCTTAGTCAGTATCTTAATAATATCTTTGCTCAACTGAAAATTCGGGGCCTCAATGGTTATTCCCTCGCCGGCCGACAAATTAATCGTGCCACCAGATAACAGTTCAATAACCTCGTCCGCCGACAGTTCGATATTGTTGGCTCCCACCTTAAACTCTGTACCTTTTTCCGGGTCAGATCCTAAGCT
>ENA-OPYX01000540-OPYX01000540.1-human-gut-metagenome-genome-assembly--contig:-NODE-540-length-22080-cov-9.568988_pt1 | contig 22080 bp, 20 predicted proteins | sample MGYA00242639_ERZ504486 | MGnify/ENA primary metagenome ERZ504486 (study PRJEB26092, sample SAMD00036296) | human gut metagenome | host: Homo sapiens | study: EMG produced TPA metagenomics assembly of... | reverse complement strand
GCCATGGAAACGGGCAAGGGCACGCGTGCACCTGACCGGGGCGCAGCTGAACATGGCGGCGCTGGATCTGGAGACCGGGGAGGCGAAGTTCACCGGCCGCATCGACACGCTGGAATATACGGCCAGCGCACCGGCGGGCGGTTTCCTGCGCCGCCTGCTGCGATGATCCCGGTACTGCCGCCTGCAGCCCTTGGGCAGGAGATCGCTGCCTGCACGGTGCTGGGAGCCAGTATCGGCGCACTGCGGGCTGTATTCCCGGCCAGAGGGCGTGCAGCTTTTGTGCCGGATCTGGTGTGGATGGGTGCTGTGCTGGCTGCTGTGCAGAGCTACGCAGCAGGGCAGAGCAGTGCCGGTGTTCTGCGCTGGTACATGGCTGCGGCAGCCTTTGCCGGTGCCGGTGCAGCAGCCTTTGTGCTGGGTGCACCGCTGCGTGCAGCGGGAGGCGTTTTACAGCGCCGGGTGCTCCGGCCGGCAGAGCGGCGGCGCGCCCGGCGGAGAAAGGTGCGCAAACTACGCCGCAGCGCAAAAAGAACTGCAAAAAAGCGCAAAAAGAACTTGCCAAACCAGCGCCGCATGATGTATAATTCATATGTGTTAAAGTAAGAGTCAAATGCAACGGGGGCAGAAGAGATCATGGCAGCACCGGACCGCAGAAAACGCAAGAAGAAAGTGGTCGTTAAAACGCTTGTACGGGTGTTTTTTGTCCTGCTACTGCTGAGTATGCTGGCAGCATACATTTCCAATCAGGTCACCATCAGCTCCAAACGTGCGGAGCTGGACACGCTGAACGAGCAGATCGCCCAGCAAAAGACTGAAAACGAGGAGATGCAGCGCATTCTCAGCGGCGATGCAGACCAGATCACCGAGTGGGTCGCGCGGGATTCTTACAATTACGCTGCACCCAACGAGCGCATCTTTGTGGATGTGACGGCAGCTGATTGCTAGCCCATTCATGGAAAACAAGGAGTATTGAGTTTTGGCGAATTGAGGTAGGGAACGTATTCGAGGGCCGCGTCACCGGTGTAAAGCCGTTTGGCGCTTTTGTCGCACTGCCGGAGGGCCGTGTAGGCATGGTCCATATTCCGAGGTGTCCTTTCTCCGAGTCCACAGCACGCTCCTGACAGTGCCTCTGCAACCGTCATAAAAGAAATAAAACGGAGCCATCATTCTCATATACCGAACGACTAACGGAATTAATTCAACGGCATCTTTTTTGTCAATAAACCACGGTCCAATTAACCCCGATGCAGTAAACAAAATCACACTTAAAAATCCAACTGCGATGATAGAAATTCCAGTTCCGATAAAAGCACCTTTTTTTACTCTTTCATACTTACCTGCCCCAAGATTCTGCGCCACATAAGTCGTCATCGCCGGTCCCATTGAATCTGCCACCAACCAGATTAGCATACTCAATTTGTCACAGATACTCCAGGCCGCAATACTGTCCGTTCCCATCGTATTTACACTCGCCTGTACAATTGAGTTTGCAACGGGAAACAGCATGGACTGAAGTGCAAGTGGAAAACCAATCTTTATCATCATGGACATATGTTCTGCACAAAAATGCAGATGCCATACATGAATCTGTCCTCCGGCATGCTCCAAGCGTGCCAATAATTTAAACGTAATGATTACGCTTACAATCTGTGCAAAAATCGTTGCAATTGCCGCTCCGGCAACTCCCATTCCAAATACACCAACTAAGAGAAAATCTCCGACAACATTAATCAGGCTGCTCAAAATCAATACATATAGTGGTCGTTTGGAATCTCCAAACGCTCTTAAAATTCCTGCTGCCATATTATAAAGAATTAAAGACCATAAGCCTCCAAAATAAATTCGGCAATAAGTTAAAGTTGCTCCATGAATGTCTGCCGGCACACGCATCACTTTCAAAAACCATGGAGATAACAGGACACCTGCAATAGAACTAATGACTCCAAGCACCATTGCAACTGTAAGCGCCGTACGAATGGAACAATGCAGATTTTCTTTATCCTTTGCTCCTACATATTTTGAAATAATAATCGTTGCCCCAGATGCCAGTCCATTCATAAAGTTAATCGGGAACTTAAACAATGTATTTACAGAATCAATTGCTGCCAGACCCACTTTTCCGGCAAACCTTCCTACAATAATTGCATCCACGGTAACATAAAGCTGTTGAATTAAACTGCCCGCAATCAATGGCAGTACAAATAAGAGAATCGCCTTTCCGATATTCCCATAAATAAGGTCATTTTTCTTCATATCATTTTAACCTTTCCCTCATTTTTTTACTATCCTCACACACACTTACCGTTTTTTGCCTGATTACTTCTTGTATAAATGACACGCCACGCTATGATCTTCATCTAATTGTATCATAGCCGGACGTTCTTTTTTACAGATTTCCATACATTTTTCGCATCTGCCCTGAAATGGACAGCCTACCGGAAGATCCAACGGACTTGGAGCTTCCCCTTCAATTCCTTTAATCGGCTTGGAAAAGTCCATATTGATATCAAAAATAGAATCCATCAACGCTTTTGTATATGGATGAACTGCATTTTTAGAAAGCATAGCACCCGGAAGCACCTCAACCACATTTCCAAGATACATAACTGCAATTTGGTGAGCACACTGCTGAATCAAGGCAATATCATGGCAGATAAATCCAATTGTAATATTCTTTTCCTGCTGTAGTTTTGTAACTAATTCAATAATGGTTTTCTGTACGGATACGTCGAGCGCAGAAGTTGCCTCATCCATAATAATAATCTCCGGTTCTAATGCCAGCGCACGGGCAATTGCTACTCTCTGTCTCTGACCACCACTCATATTATGAGGATAACGGTCTGCAAAATCCCCTGGCAATTCCACCATTTTCAAAAGCCGGCGACACACTGCATCTTTTTCTGATTTTTTAATTCTTTTAAAATTAAGCAACGGTTCACAGACAATATCACGGATTTTCATCTTTGGATTAAAAGAAGAAGTCGGATCCTGAAAAACCATCTGAATATTCTGACGGTTTTGTCTTAATTCCTCTCCCTTTAATTTCGTAATGTCCTTTCCCCGATATAAAATCTCTCCTTCTGACGGAGTATCTAAAGAAACCAGAAATTTCATAAAGGTACTTTTTCCACAACCAGATTCACCTACAACACCTAATGTCTCTCCTTTATAAAACTTCAGACTGACATCATTGTTTGCAACTAACACACGGCCACCAGAAGCAGGAAAACGTTTTGTTACATGTTTTGCTTCAAGAATAACCTCTTTTTGATTAGACAAATCGTTCACCTCCTACGGATGGTACTGCATTTAACAGACTCTTTGTATATTCATTTTCTGTTTCATGAAGAATATGTTCTCTTGTTCCCTCATCCTCAATTTTTCCATTTTTCATAACTACAATATAATCCGACATGTAGGCGGCAACACCCAGATTATGGGTTACCACAATAATACTTGTCCCATAATTATCGCGAAGCTCCATCATCTGACGTACAATCTGCGCCTGTGTTGTCACATCAAGAGCTGAAGTTGGTTCATCTGCCAAAAGGAGTTTGGGCTGATAAGTCATCCCCATTGCAATTCCGACTCTCTGTCTCATACCACCGGATAACTGAAATGGATAAGAATTCATAACATTGTCCGGACTCGCAAGGTTCATACGTCCTAACATCTCGCATCCTTTTGCCCAGGCTTCTTTTTTAGAGATTTTTTCATGGGTCAGAATGTACTCTGTAAATACCTTTCCAACTTTTCTGGTTGGATTCATCATCGCACCACTATCCTGAAAAATCATCGAAATCTGTGTTCCTCTGAGTTTTCTCCACTGTTCATTTGTATAAGAAAGCAAATCCTGATTTTCAAACAAAACACTTCCCTCTGATACTTTACCGCCACCCGCAAGCAAGCCTAAGATGGCACGAATGACAGTTGTTTTTCCACTTCCGGATTCTCCTACCAAAGATACAATCTGTCCCTGCTTCATGCTCAGGTTAAAATGTTCTACGGTAGGCTCATTTTTATATGAAATGGTTACATCCTTTAACTGTAACATCTTCTTCCTCCTTACTCATCTTTCGGGTCTAAAATATCTCTAAGAGAGTCTCCAAGCATATTAAAGACAACCACAACGATAAAAATTGCCAGACCTGGGAAAATCATAAGCCAAGGTGCAGACTGAATACAAGCTCTTCCTTCATTGAGCATATAACCCCATTCCGGTGCAGGCGGTTTTGCTCCAAATCCCAAGAATGACATAGAAGCCAGTTCAAGCATCATTCCGCCAATGTCCGTTGCTGCTGTAATAATCAGTGTTGGAAGTGCATTTGGAAGCATATATTTAAAGATCATGTGCGGTGTTTTAGAACCCGTAACAACTGCTGCTGCCACATAGTCACGGTTTCTGATTTTTAAAACCAAACTTCGACCAAGTCTTGCATATTTCGTCCAGTTTACCACAACGACTGCAACAATTGCATTTTTAATACTTGCGCCCATAATACCGGCTACAGCAAGTGCTAAAACCAAACCTGGGAAGGAAAGCATCATATCTGCAATTCGCATGATAATACTATCGATAATTCCGCCAAAATATCCAGAAATGACTCCCAAAATTGTTCCAATAAAAAAGATTAATGCAACCACTCCAAATGTAGCAGTCAAAGAAGAACGGGAACCATAAATCACACGTGCAAATACATCTCGTCCCATTTTATCCGTTCCAAAGATATGTGCCTTACTCGGTGCAAGCAGAGCATCATTTAAATCTCCCTTTAATGGGTCTATACCACCACTTACAATCGGTGCAAAAATCGCAACCAGAATAATCAGAACCGCCAGAATCAGAAAAAAAGTAAACTGCTTATTCTGCGCAAAAAAATTTTTCTTCTTCATTTTTTCTTACTCCTTTAATCTCATTCTCGGGTCAATATAAATATAAGAAGCATCTACAATCAGATTGATTACCATATAAATCAACGCAAGCCAGAGTACATACCCCTGAATCAGGTTATAGTCACTTGAGGTAATTGCAGATACTGCAAGGTTTCCAAGTCCTGGATAGGAGAAAATAACTTCTACAACTGCAGTTCCTCCAAGCAAAGAACCAATCGACAAACCAAACATTGTAATTAGCGGAAGTAAAGAATTTGGAAATACATTACACCAGATAATACGGGAACGTTTTACGCCTCGTGCCTCTGCCCCAATTACATAATCCTGACTCAGTTCATCTAACACTGCGGTACGAACCTGTCTGGTATACTTTGAAAACATTGCAATTGCCAAAGTTAATGCTGGAAGAAACAGGCTCTTAAAATCCCCTGCGGAACTGATAACCGGAAATATCTTAATATAAACGCAAAATGCCATCATAAGGAGCAGTCCCACCCAGAAGTTTGGCATGGCACAGCCGACAAAAGTAATTCCCCTGACTAAATAATCAATCCACGTGTCTTTTTTTAATGCCGATATCATTCCGAGCGGTACAGATAAAATCAGCATAATCAGCATAGACATTAAGGTTAATTTTAAAGTCGGCCAAAGTCTCACACTTAACAGTTCTGTAACCGGCTTATTTAACGAATAAGAGGTTCCAAAATCACCATGCAGGCAGTTTCCAAGCCATCTGCCATACTGCACAACAAACGGGTCATTTAATCCCATCTCTTCTCTTGTCTGTTCTACCATTTCTTCTGTCGGCATCACACCATTTGCGGAATACATATTTCGTACCGGGTCACCAGGTGACATGTAAGTCAGCCCAAATGTAATAAAACTGATACCAAATAATACGATTATGATTTGTAATAATCGCATGATAACCTGTTTCTTACTCAAAAATTTTCACACCTTTCATAAGTCTTTAATCAAACCACTATCTCTATCCATATACAATGCCCAGTCCAAAATAAGACTGGGCATAATCTTAAATAAAACGCTTTCTTATTCTGCGTCTGCCGGAACAATTTCTGTCGTCAGCCAGTAGTAATCTGCTGTATGAATCTTAGCATATCCTACATTTTTAGAATAAATCATACTGGAGTTATAATATCCGTCAATTAAAACTGCTGCATCATCAATCAGAATCTGCTGCATCTGGAAGATTAAATCTTCACGTTTATCCGGATCCATTTCTGTCTTTAACTCATTGAACAACTTATCATATTCTTCATTGGAATATGCGCAGTATGTACTTTCAGTTGCCCAGTTTGCCATATAGGCATAAGGATCTCCAGTACCTACTGTAATCCAGTTATTGTTATTAAAGTCATAATCTAAGGCTGCCAGTTTACTCCACTGGTCATCAGAGCTTCCATATTCAGCAGTCACACCAATTCCGATTTCTTTTAAGTACTGAGTATGTGCATCAGAAAATTCATTTAACAGACGGTTTTCATAAGAAATATAACGCAGGTTAATATTTTTTCCATCAAGCTCACGGATTCCATCACCATCGGTATCTACAATTCCTGCATCATCCAATAATTTCTTTGCACCTTCCGGGTCATAAGTATAAGGATTGTTCAGTTTATCATATCCATAAGACAGAGTCGATGGAAGAACAGAAAATCCTGGTGTATAAAGTCCTCCGATTGTCTTGGAATTACAAATGGTATCGTAGTCAATTGCCATTAAGATTGCCTGACGCAATGTCTTATTTCCAAGTACACCATCAAAGTTCATCCAGGAGAATCCACAACGTACACCTGGTGCAATATCTACTGTATAGTCATCTGAATCCTGGAATTTCTGAATATCTGCTACGTTTGTGATATTTTCAACCAAGTCTACCTGACCACTCTCCAGAGCCATTGCCTTTGCAGAGTTATCTCCCATATACATCAGATTTACTTCGTCATAAGGGACATCTTCACGATAATTTGGATTTGCAACCAGTGTATATCCAACACCGACACCATTAAACTCTTTAATCATGTATGGACCGGTACCGATTGTTCCATTATCAAAGTTTTTGGTATGTTCTACATCCACAATGCCCATAGTCGGGTGACTGAGCTGTCCCATCAAGTTTGCATAAGGCTGTGTTGTCTGGATGGTCAGTGTTCCTGCCTCATCATCTGCAGTGATTGTTGCTTCAAATTCCAGATATTTTTCCGGTTTTGCAGAACCAGATGGTCCAACTTCTTTTAAGTGTTCGTAACATTCCTTTACTTTACTTGCTGTCAGATCACATCCATCTGAGAATTTTAATCCTTTTTTCAAAGTGATGACCCATTCTGTATGCTCATCATTTACCGTATAACTGTCTGCCAGCCACGGAGTAACTTCCATGTTATCATCAAATTTAAATAAGGTTTCTGTAATACCGTAACGCATTGCATTCCAGCCACCGTTCTCATCCCCTGCGGTATTTACACTTCCGTCTGTGTACATGGCACAACCGAAGTTTAAAACCTTTTCATCACTGTTACTTGATGATTTTGCGGACTTTCCTGAGGAAGAAGAACTTCCACATCCTCCAAGTACACTTACTGCCATCACAGTTGCCATCATCAGCGCTACTACATGTTTCTTTCTCATTTGCTTCATCCTTCCTATACTGGTTCTTCTTCATAAATTACATTTGCCTTTTATAGACGGGGACAAAAGTCTGCTTCTTTTTACGCTTTTTTCTGTTTTTAAGCGCAAAAAAACCGGATACCAAAGCATCCGACTGTTAAAGATTCTTAATTTGATAATAGATAACGTCAAAAATAATCTGCTATTTTCTTAAACATAAATAGCAGAACGCTTTTTCATCTGTACAACTTAAGCTTCTCGTCTTCCGCAAGAACTTTTGTTAAAGAGGTAAGCAGGTTTCCTGACTTAAGCATACACATCAAAAGCACCTTCCCAGAATAAACTATCTTTCCAGTGGCATTTTGCTTTTAACCAGCTATCACAGTGACGGGATCGTCCCGAATTCGCATCGGGTTCTCTTTTAATCAGACGACTGTCTGAACTTATCTCTATGGCGTATTCGCCAACATTCTATAAATAATTTTATTTAACACCACTAGTATATAAGATAAATCATCTTTTTGTCAATAAAAATATCAGATAAAACCAAAATTTTATCTGATATTTTTATTTTCTCTTAGTCTTTTAATTATTTTCCAAGCAGTTCTTTCTCAATTCTTTCTCTTGCTTCCGGCGCCTGTTTATCCATCTTTTCCGGAAATCCAAACATGGACACACACGCAATATTATCGCCTCCGACTTTCGGTGCATCTGCTTTTAACTGCTTATTTGCAAAATCCATGTCTCTTAAGGTTTCAAAGATTCCATCAAAATCAACATCTCCTTCTCCCATTGCAAGGTGCTGATGAATCGTTACATCGGATTTTCCTCTTGCATTTAACCACGGTGGATTTGCAATGTAACGGCAATCTAAGGTCTGATTAAAGGTATCCGCAAATAATACATGAGTCAACTCATCTCCTGCATAGCGAAGCATGGAACGTACCTCTCCTTTTCCTTCATCGTAGAAGAATCCATGAGGAGAAGAATAGACATAACCTAAATTTCTGGAACGGAACGATTTTACCATATCGCAGGTCTCGTTATTGAGTTCACAAAAATCGTACGGATGAGACTGAATTTCTACACGGAGTCCTTCCCTCTCAATAATCGGAAGCAGTTCTTCCATCGAACGAAACCACATGCCATTACAGATTTCCTGCTGATTCGGGTCACCGGATAATTCGGTATTAATAACCGGAACTCCCATATTCACTGCGATTTCAATCATTCTCTTCCAATTTGCAACTGCCATCTTACGCTGTTCTTCCGTCGGACCGGACCAACGGTAAACTACGATGAAAGAGGAAATTTCAACACCGGTTTCCCGAAGTGCTTTTCGATATTCCTGCTCACACTCTTTTGAAAAAAGCGGATGTTTATAAAATGGATTAATTCTTGGATGTGGAGACTGCTCAATATATTTATAGCCCCAGTCTGCGACCTGATGAACCATACGATTGATATCCATCTGTTTTGCCAATACGTCTACATCAAATGCAATTTTCATAGTCTTATCCTGCCTTTCTTAAACTTTATAATCCACAAACCTTGCGGATGTACTTACGTGCCTTAATTGCATATTCTAATGGATTTGCTTTTGCAGGATCCTGTTCTGCCTCTACAACAACCCAGCCCTCATAGCCTGCTTCTTCTAAGATAGAAAAGATTGGTGCAAAGTCTACATTTCCATCTCCTGGTACAGTAAACACGCCTTCTCTGACTCCTTTTAAGAAGCTCCATCTCTCAGCTCTTGATTTTTCCACCATTTCTTTACGGATATCTTTTAAATGGACGTGTTTGACACGGTTCACATATTTTTTCAATACATTTTCCGGATTAATTCCTGCAAATGATAAATGTCCACTGTCAAAGAGTAAAAATACCAATTCAGGGTCTGTCAGTTCCATAAATTTATCAATTTCTTCTTCCGTCTGTACAACTGTTCCCATGTGATGATGAAAGGTTAAGGTCATTCCTTTGTCTTTTGCAATCTTTCCGAGTTTATTTAAACCGTCTGCTAAGAGTTTCCACTCTTCTTCATTCATGACATACTTGCCTTCCCATACAGGCTGTTCCATTTTTCCCTGAATACTATAGCTCTGCTCAGAAACACCAATCACCTTTGCTCCCATTTCTTTCAAAAAATCAGTTGCTTTGATAAATTCCTTTTCTGTTTCTTCATAAGGTTTGGAAATCAGGAAAGAAGAAAACCACTGATTGCAGATAGATATGTTTCTTAAGTCCAAAGCTTTCTTTAACACAGCTATATCAGTCGGATATTTTCCGCCTACTTCAGAACCGGTAAATCCAGCTAATGCCATCTCACTGACACACTGCTCAAATGTATTCTCTTTTCCAAGATCCGGCATATCATCATTTGTCCACGCAATCGGAGCAATTCCAAGTCTTACTTTATTCTTATCCAGCATTTTTTATTCTCCTTTTTCCTTGTTTTTAATATACTCCAGTATCATAGCAACCGCACCCTCTACGCCGGTCTTTGATACATTTACTACCATGTCATAGTGTTTCGGGTCATCTCGTTTGATTCCCGTAAAGTGTTCATAATAGTCATTTCTTAATTTATCTCTCTGATTTAAATCAGCCAGTGTCATTCCATCATAATATTCTTCTGCCTCTTTTGCACGATAGTCATCATCTGCATATAAGAAGAAAGAATAGGTATGAGGAGTTTCTTTTAACACAAAGTTTGCACAACGACCTAAAAATACACCTGGTGCTTTTTTTGCAAGTCCTCGAATCAGACGACTCTGTGTCTCAAACATTTCTACAGGGCTCATATCTCCAACTGTTCCGGATACCGAATACGAATACGGCGAGAACGTAGTTTCTACTGTTCCATAATTATAAGTATCCAGATATTTCTGGACGCTTTCCAAATCCGCATTTTCCATTCCCATCTTTTCTGCTAAAAGGCAGATAATCTGACGGTCATAGAGACGGCAGTTTAATTCTTTTGCCAGTTCTTCTGCAATTTTTCTTCCACTGCTTCCATAGACACGACCGATTGCCACATTTATCTGATTTTCTGAAACTGCCATAGACGGAAGGGCTTCTTGTGTTTCTTTCCCTTCTTTTCCTTCTCTTGCAATTAATTCCTGCATCATCTTGTCATACACTTTATCCAATTTATAACAGGCTGCAATTAAGAGCATCACGACCCAGATTCCAATCGGCACATACAGATAAAAGCCTTTAATTGCTGTAATTGAACCACTTGTCTGTTCTGCTGCGGTTGCTTTTAATCCATTAAATCCTGCTGCTGCCAAAATTCCACTCATGATTGCAGAAGTGATACCAGAACCCGCTTTTTGTCCCATACTCATAGAAGAAAACATCAGACCTTCTACACGCAGTCCGGATTTCCAATGACCATATTCAATGGCGTCACCCGGAAGAGAATACTGTACCCCATAAAACGGTGCAATTCCGAACCCTCTCATAATACAGGTCAAAACACCCAGCGGAACACTTGTAATATTTAAAAGAAAAATTAACTGACCTATAATTCCAAGTGCACATCCTGCACAAATCAGATTTCTTTTTCCGTATTTCGGTAAAATTTTCGGAAGCATCGCAATTCCCACAATCGTTGCAACTTTTTCTGCTGCTGAGAGCGGCATTACAAGGTCTACATTTCCCAATACATACTGACAATAATAAGTTAAGTCTGTTCCGATAATAATCTGATATGCGGTATAGAAAACCATCAATCCCAATGCAATCAGAAAATAACGGTTTGTAACTGTTGTCTTAAATGCTTTTAAGAACGGAATATTTTCTTTTACCTTCGCTGCTGCCTGTACACGCTCGGTACAAGTCATATAAGTATTAATTAAAACCAGTACTGATACACCTGCATAGACTGCCGTTACAATAATCCATGCCATCTGTTCGTTATGGATTATCTTTGCCACTTTATTAATTAACGGAAGCGTAAATGCAGTAATTACCATACTTGCAGTAATGGAAAGCACCATTCGGATGTTACAGATAACATCACGTTCTCTTCTGTCACGACTCATTAAAGAGCCCAGTGCGTGGAACGGCTGACTGATTGCTGTATAAACAACCGTATTCATAATGTTATAAGTCACAAATGCATAAATAATCTTTCCCATACTTCCAATTGACGGCATGGTAAACAGTAAGATTGCCGCTATCGCATAAGGCAGAGCCAGACGCAAAATCCAGATTCTGGCTTTTCCATACTTAGAATGGGTACGATCAATAATTGTTCCCATCAGCACATCCGAAAATCCATCAAATACACGAGATAATAACATAATCATTCCGACTGCCCCGACGGAAATTCCTACTACATTTGTGTAGAAATAAATCAAAAGTGTCGTAGTCATTGTGTACATCAAGGTTAATGCCGGGTCACCAAAACAATATGCAAGTTTCTCGCTGACCGGAACCTTGATAAATTCATCCATGTTTTTTCCCTTCTGCTTAAAATTCAACAGTTCAGGTATTCCGCCCTTTATCATACATTTTCTCCTTTTTTCAGACAAAGCGGGTAAAATACCCGCCTTTGTCTTCTCCCTGTTGTTTTATTCTTCTCCTGTTTTAAGTTTACTCCTATCCAAAATATTTTTGTACAAAACTTCTTGTTACTTCGGCTGCTTTTTTCACATTTTCTTCGTGAGACATTTCATAATATTCCGGACGGAATTCCTCGATAGTGCAAACTCCATCAAACCCGATTTCTTTTAAAGCAGATGCAATTCCAGCATGGTCTACCACCCCTTCTTCCGGCCAGAGACGTTTATCATCTCCACAAGAGCCAAGCGGAAGGTCTTCACAGTCATTCAAATGATAAGCAAAGATTTTCTTACCATCTGCTGCTCTTAAATCTTCTAACTTGGAGCACATCTCATGGAAATGGAAGGTATCTACGGTCACACCTACATTTTCTCTGTCTACTGCTTTTACTACATCATAAGCCGTACCGAACTGGTTAATGGAACAGTTTGGAGCTCCGCAAAATTCCAGAGAAATCTTCATATCTTTGCCGACTCTATCTGAAAGATAACGAAGTCTTTCCACTGCTTCTTCCTTGATTTCAGAAACAGTTTTATCTTTTACATCAAAACTTGGTACCGTAATTAACATCTTCATTCCAATTGCTTTGGACACTTCCAAAATGAAATCAACTTCCTCATCAATTTCTTTTTCTCCTGCCTCATCTCTCTGATTAAAGAAGATTAATGTATTGTAAGCCCATGGTTTTAAGTGATGATTTTTAAACCAGTCTGCCAGTTCTTCTAAAGTATGTTCTTTTAAGTACTCTCTGACACAGTCAAAACGAATTTCAATATAATCAAATCCATATTTTTCACACATTTCCATATCTGCCAGTAAAGACTGTCCTTTACATTCTAATGCTGTTGCTTCGTTAAATCCTAATTTCATCGGTTTTTTCTCCTTTTTCTGATTTTCTGATTCTGAAACTGTCACATCAACTCATCAGGGACAGCTTCAGAATCTTATTTCAATTTACCCGCTTATCGTCTTATTTATAGAATTCTGGTTTTTCTACTGCTGTTTCAATCTTTTCAATTGCACCTGTCTCCTGTGCTTTTACAAGCGCATCTGCGGTAACCGCTGCAAGATATCCATCCCATGCATTTGGTCCTTTAATCACGCCTTCGCTTGCTGCGTCTACCCAGTCCTGAACCTCTGTATCATAAGCATCTTTAAATCTTACGAAGCAGTCTGTATCAATGGTAGTGGAAACAGCTGCATTTTTACGGATGCTTGGGTAAATTGGAGACGGCATTTTAATTGCTCCATCTTCACAAACCACTTCACAGTTAATGTCGTATCCAAATTTGCAGTTTACAAAGACTTCAACATCAATGCACACACCTTTTTTGGTACGAAGCAGCATAATCTGTGGGTCCTTTAATTCAGAATGAGAATATTTTGTTACTTTTGGCATAATCACCTGAGCGGATTCATATTCATCATCTACTAACCAGTGAAGTACATCGATTTCGTGAATTGCTGTATCATGAACTGCCATCGGTGTATTGTAATTTGTTCCAACTTCCGGATTTCTGTGTGTGCAGTGAAGCATCAGCGGTTCTCCGTATTCTCCGGTTGCCAGTGCTTCTTTTACCTGCATATAACCTTTATCATAACGTCTCATAAATCCAAGCTGAATTAAATGTTTTCCAGATTCCACTTCTGCATTTACTACTTTTAAACAATCCTCAGCAGTGGTACATAACGGTTTTTCACAGAAGATTCGTTTTCCTGCTTTGATTGCTGCAAGCAGAGAATCTACATGTGCAAATCCAGGAGAAACAATAAATACCGCATCTACTTCCGGGTCATGAATCAATTCATTTGCATCGGTGTAAACTTTTGCACCACAGATTTCAGCTGCCTGTTTTGCGCTTTCTTCAAACACATCGGAAACTGCTACTACTTCTGCTCCCTGAATTTTGTTTGTCAGTCTTCTGATATGGTCCTTTCCCATTCCACCGCATCCAATTACTCCAACTCTTAACATAATTTTTTTCCTCCATCATCTTTTTATTTTTTTGTTTTTAATTTTATTTCGTGTTTCATTTGATGATGTTATTTTAGCATAGTGTGCACGTGTACGCAATATGTTTTTTATACAACTTAAACACTTATTTTTTGGATATATTTACTTTTTTTCTATTTTTAAGCTCTTTTCATTGGTATTTTTTACTATATAATTGATTCTTGTTTTGGTAATTTATTTGAGATGTTCTGTTAATTTTTTCTCATTCTCAATAGTTTCTTTTATTCTTTCTTTTTGTTTGCGTTCACGTGTACATTTTAATTCAAAAAAGAATTGAAATTTCTTTTTCATTATTGAAACTTCAATTCTTTTTAGTCTTACATATTGTATTTGGTTTTAATTACAATTTCTGTATACTGATACTCTTCTTTCGGTTCTTTATGGTCTAAGAAAAGCCGAAATAATATCATAACCGGCTCATATCCCTGCACATAAGCATCCTGACCGATTAAAAAATTAATCACTCCTTTTTCCATCCATTTTTTATTTTCACTCAAGAAATCATTTCCTATTACTTTAATAGATTTGCCTTTTCCAAGTTTTTCCAGTGCCTCGCAGATTCCCTTTACGGCCGGACCGGTTATATAGATTCCAGATAGATTCGGATATTGTTCGATTAATTCTTCTACAATCTTTCCTGCTACCCAGTCATCATCGTAAGAATATCTTGTATGAATCAATTCTATCTCTGGAAATTCATCCATAATCTCTGACTGAAAACCCCTCGCCCTATTATTTAATGATGGATTGGAAATATGTCCGGAAATAACAACAACCTGCCCTTTTTCACCGATAATTTCTCCCATCAATCCTGCTGCCGTTCTTCCACTCTGAATTCCGTTTTGCCCAACATAACACAAGCGTTTCGTATCCTCAACATCGGAATTTAAGGTCACAATCGGAATTTCATATTCTTCCGCAAACTGTCGGATTTTATTCTTTAATACACTATCCTCGGACGGCACTAAAGCAATTCCAGAATACTGTTCTTCATAAAGCTTATCCATAATTTCCATAACACTCTGGGCATCCACCCCTTTTACCGGAAATACTTCCACACTTCCACCAAGACTTTCTACTTCCTGTTTGGCTGCCAAAACTCCTTCCAACACCAGATTCATAAACGGTGTCTGAATGGACTGCAGAATCACTGCAATCTTTACATTCTTTTTTGCCATAGCAAGTGCACGTCCCGCACGGCTTGGCTGATATCCCATTTCTTTTGCTATTTTTCGGATTCTTTCTGCGACTTCCGCATTAACCCGCCCCCTGTTTTTCAATGCACGGTCAACCGTCCCTCTTGAAACACCGGCGGCTTCTGCTATCTGCTGCAATGTTACAGGCATATTTTTCCCTCTCCTTTAACCTTCAATACTAATAATCTCTTGTTTAGCTAAAATACGCTCGGAATTTCACAGGCTTTCGCCTTCAGAAATCCCGAGCGTATTTTAATCCTGCTCTCTTTATTTTACTACGTTTCTTTTCTAATTTCCACACTCAATGCTGATTTCATTGAATTTTGCCAGCACATCATCTACATTTAATGCTTCTTTTTCTTTCCCTTTTTTATCTAAGATAACCTTTCCCTGATGCATCATAATAATTCGATTTCCATACTCAAGAGCATAACGAAGATTATGTGTCACCATAAGTGAAGTCAGTTTCTTTTCCTTTACAATCTGGTCCGTCAACTGCATATTGATCTCTGCGGTTTTCGGGTCAAGTGCAGCTGTATGTTCATCCAAAATCAAAAATTCAATCGGTGTCATAGTAGACATTAAAAGTGCCATTGCCTGTCTTTGCCCACCGGAAAGTGAACCTACTTTTACATCCATTTTATCCTCTAAACCAAGATTTAATGGACGAAGCAAATCCTGATAGTATTCTTTTCGCTTTTTACGCACGCAGAAACCAAGATTGTAAGGTTTTCCTTTATTCTCTGCCAGTGCCATATTTTCCATAATTGTCATGGATGGACAAGTCCCAAGAGACGGATCCTGAAAAACACGACCGATTTTAGAAAGGCGCTTATGTTCACTCATATTCGTAATATCCTGATTGTTAATCAGAATCTTTCCGGAGTCCACGCCAATACTTCCACAGACAATATTCAGCATAGAAGTTTTTCCGGAACCGTTACTTCCCACTACCGCAACAAATTCTCCATCTTCTACTTTAAAATTAAAATCATCAAACAGACACATTTCATTGACTGTTCCCGGATTGTAATATTTATGAATATGTTTTAACTCAAGCATGGATTTTCACCTTCTTTCTTCGTTCCATTCCTACTACTAAGATAATCAGAAGAATGGCAGCCGTAATAAATTTTGTATCCGTTGATGGGAATCCAAGACGAATTGCAAGTGCTACGCAGGCTTTATAAAAAATAGAGCCAATGACAACACTGCTTGTCACCCTTAAAATTGTCACCTTCTTAAATACACTTGTTCCCATGATAACACTGGCAAGTCCGATTACAACGGTACCGGTTCCCATAGAAACATCAAAATAACGCTGCTGTTGTACAAAAATACATCCACTTAAAGCTACCAGACCATTTGAAACAGCAAGTCCAACAATTTTTACCAGTCCTTTATCCACTCCAAGAGAAGTAATAATTTTTTCGTTATCACCCACAGCACGAAGCAGCATACCAGACTTTGTACTTAAATACCAATCCAGAAAATACTTGCTGATTAAAGTAATGATTAAGATAATAATCACAGTTTTATAAGGAACAAGTGCTTCTGGGAAAATCTTGTCTACCACTGCATTTTCAAAAATATTCGAATTATTATAAATCGGCAGGTTTGCTCTTCCTGCAATTCTTAAGTTCACTGTATAAAGTGCTGTCATCATAATAATACCGGAAAGTAAATCTCTTACTTTTAATTTTACATGAATCAGTCCGGTTAATGCTCCAATGAGTGCTCCTGCCAAAAAGCAGATTGGAAGCGTTAAAAGTGAATTAAATCCTTTACTGATTAAAGCCGCCGTGATGGCAGCTCCCATAGGAAAGCTGCCATCTACGGTTAAATCCGGAAAATCCAGAATTTTATAAGTAATGTAAACACCAAGAGCCATAATCGCATAAATAAGCCCTTGTTCAATTACGCTTTGAATTAAAGCCATCTTTTTTGTTCCTCCGCTTATTCTACTTCGATGGAATCGAACATTTCTGCTGCGTCAGACACGTAGCTTTCATCCAATGTAATTCCTAAGTTATCTGCTACTTCTGTATTTCCGTAAAAGCTTGGCTCTGTGATTAATTCATAATTTAATTCAGAAGCTTTTGCCTCTCCCTTTAATACTTTTGCTGCCATCTCTCCAGTCTGTTTTCCAAGAGAAACATAATCAATCCCCATAGAAGCAAGGCAGCCATTTTTTACTTGTTCTACTTCAGAACCAAAAACAGGAATTTTTGCATCATTTGCTGCTGCAAGTACGGTCTGAAGTGCAGATACTACTGTATTATCTGTTAAGTTTGTAATACAATCTACTTTCGTTACTAAGTCTTTCGCTGCCATTTCTACATCAGCAATTGTATTAATACCAGTGTCTACAATTTCAAATCCATAATCTCCGGCCAACTCTTTATAGGTAGCAATCGTACTTTCAGAGTTTGTCTCACTTGTTGTATAAAGAATACCGATTTTCTTAGCATCCGGGAGAGTTGCACGAATCATCTTTAACTGTTCTTCTACCGGAAGTGCATCAGAAGTACCTGTAATATTTCCAACCGGGGTTCCATCTTCTGTTGCAAGCTGTGCTGCTACCGGGTCTGAAACTGCGGTATAGATAACCGGAATTTCTGTTCCTTTTGTGCTGTTATATGCACTCATAGCTGCCGGAGTTGCAATTGCACAAATCAAATCTACGTTTTTAGAAACAAAGTTATCTGCAATTGTTGCTGCTGTGCCGGTATCTGCCTGTGCATTATCTAAGATGACATCTAAATTCACACCTTCTTCGATTCCAGCTTCCTTTAAACCTTCTAAAAATCCTTCACGGCAGTTATCCAGAGAACCATGCTCTGCAAACTGGGAAATTCCAACTGTATAGGTTGCTTCTTTACTGTCTGTACCTTTTGTATCTGCAGTGCTTTTCTCTGCTGAACTGTTTCCGCATCCTGCAAGTACTCCTGCTGTCATTACTGCGCTTAATACCATTGCTAATACTTTTCTTCTCATCTTTTTTTCTCCTTTTCTTGTCTCTGTATTTTCTTAACAAAAACAAAACATGATAGGATTTACTTCCGATAGGAGTTTCTCCTATGAAATAAAAAACCGCCTCAAGCCTAAGCTTGAGACGGTAATAAATTCTTATTATCGCGGTACCACTCAAATTAACATTTTTCATGTCCACTTTACGCATGTACTATCATACACTCCTTACTGATAACGGGTTTCGGTTCCCCGACAGTGCCTACTTATTTTCCATGTTCGGACTGCCCTCAAAAGTCCATTCAGCAAATCAATTCGTACTGCATTTCACCACCGCAGCTCTCTGTTCCTTCATGAATAAGCTTACTACTCTTTCTCATCGGTTTTGCTTTTGTTGTCATTTATTCTAATACGAAATGTTCGGATTGTCAACCCTTTAAAGCAATAAATTCAAAAATATTGGAGGCAAAACTTTTGCCTCCAATTAGCATTTATTATTATTTTGCAGTACGAACTGCTCCTATTTTTAAAGTTGTACTTTCTTTATATGGTCTTACTAACAGGTACACAAATCCAGCGACTAAGAGGAATGCTACAATTGTACCAATTCCGAATGTACCAGCTGTGATTAAAGTACCAATCTGGTAAACACAAAGAGATACAACATAAGCAAGCAGGGTCTGATATCCAATTGCAAACCAGAACCATTTTGCATTGTTCATTTCACGTTTGATAGCTCCCATTGCTGCAAAGCATGGAGCACAAAGCAGGTTGAATACCAGGAAGGAATATGCAGCAACTGCTGTCATACTTCCGGCAAGGCTTCCCCAGATTTCTGTACCATTTTCTGCAACTTCTGAGAATCCATAAAGGATACCAAAGGTACCTACTACGTTTTCTTTTGCTACAAGACCTGTGATTGCTGCCACTGCTGATTTCCAGTTTCCCCATCCAAGAGGAGCGAAAATCCATGCAACTGCACTACCAACTCTTGCTAAAATACTATGATCAAGTTCCAAATCTTCTAACATACGGAACTGTCCATCTACCCATCCGAAGTAAGAAGTAAACCATACTACGATTGTAGAAAGAAGGATAACAGTACCCGCTTTCTTAATGAAAGACCAGCCTCTTTCCCACATACTTCTCAGTACATTACTTACAGTAGGCATGTGGTATGCAGGAAGCTCCATTACGAATGGTGCCGGCTCACCTGAAAACATTTTTGTTTTCTTAAGAATAATACCAGAGCAGATAATTGCTGCAATACCAACAAAATATGCACTTGGTGCTACCCATGAAGCACCGCCGAATAATGCACCTGCGATTAAGGCGATAATCGGAAGTTTTGCACCACAAGGGATAAATGTTGTTGTCATGATTGTCATTTTACGGTCGCGGTCGTTTTCGATTGTACGGGAAGCCATAACTCCAGGTACACCACAACCGGTTCCAATTAACATTGGAATAAATGATTTTCCGGAAAGACCGAATTTACGGAAAATTCTATCCATGATGAAAGCAACTCGTGCCATATAACCACAGGATTCCAAAAATGCAAGAAATATAAATAATACCAACATCTGAGGAACGAAACCAAGTACCGCACCAACGCCGGCTACAATACCGTCGAGAATCAGACCCTCTAACCATGGAGCACAGTTTACTGCGTCTAACAGATTTCCAATGACAACCGGCACACCAGGTACATCAACCAGACCAAACAGACTCCATCCGTCACCGAATACGCCGTCATTTGCCCAGTCTGTTGCCCAAGTACCAACTGTTGTTACAGAGACATAATATACAATAAACATAATTACCGCAAAGATTGGCAGAGCCAGGAAGCGGTTTGTTACAATTCGGTCAATTTTATCAGAAGTTGTTACTTTATCTTTCTTTCCTCTTGTAAAGCAATGGTCAATAATAGAAGAAATATAAACATAACGCTCATTTGTGATAATACTTTCTGTATCATCATCCATCTCTTCTTCAATTTTAGCGATTTCAGCAGAAACATCTGGAAGATTGCTTACCTGCTCGCTAATTTTATCATCTCTTTCTAAGAGCTTGATTGCGAAGAATCTCTTTTGTTCTTCCGGAACAATACCGGAAAGTTTCTCTTCGATGGATTCTAAGACTGCTTCTACTTCACTTGCAAATTTATGTACCGGAATGTTGCGGTTTTTCTTTTCTGCAATTACAACTGCTTTTTCTGCTGCTTTCTGTACACCAGTTCCTTTTAATGCGGAGATTTCTACTACTTCGCATCCAAGGCTTTTTGCCAGCTTGTCAATATGAATCTTGTCACCATTTTTTTCTACAATATCCATCATGTTAACAGCCATGATAACCGGAATTCCAAGTTCCATAAGCTGTGTGGATAAGTATAAGTTACGCTCAATGTTTGTACCGTCTACGATATTTAAAATTGCATCCGGTCTTTCATTAATCAGATAGTTTCTTGCTACCACTTCTTCCAGTGTGTACGGAGATAAGGAATAGATACCTGGAAGGTCAGTGATTGTAACATCTTTATGTCCTTTTAACTTACCTTCTTTTTTCTCTACGGTTACACCTGGCCAGTTTCCAACAAACTGATTTGAACCCGTCAGTGCGTTGAACAATGTTGTTTTTCCGCAGTTAGGATTTCCTGCCAACGCTATTGTTGCCATCTTTCTACCTCTTTCCGCCCTCAGGCATTTCTTTCTCTAATCTATCTTATGTTAGTCTACCAACTATTAGTATTTACTAACTTAGATACAAAAAAAATTAATCAATCTGAATCATTTCAGCATCTGCTTTTCTTACAGATAATTCATAACCTCTTACAGTTACTTCAATCGGGTCACCAAGCGGTGCTACTTTACGCACATAGACATCTACACCTTTTGTGATACCCATGTCCATAATACGCCTTTTTACAGGACCTGTACCTACTAACTTTACTACTTTTACTGTTTCTCCACAAGGTACGTCTTTTAATGTTCTCATGTCTGATGCTCCTTTTCTATCCTACCATAATTTTGTTTGCCATATCTTTTCCGATGGCAACTCTGGAATCTTTAATATTTACAATCAGGTTTCCGCTGATCTCGGATACAACTACAACTTCGCTTCCGACTACAAACCCAAGATTTTCAAGAAATCTTCTGGTTTCTTCTTTTCCACCGACTTTACGGATCACATTTGTTTCTCCGGTTTTTACCATTGTTAAAGGCATCATGTTTCACCCTCTCTTTTGAGAAATGTTATCATTACGTTTCTTTACGTTCACAGTTAGTATATGCTAACGTGCATTAGAAGTCAAGAACTTTTTTTGTTTTTTATAAAAATACAGTTGTAAAGCAGACATTCGCAATCCGTTCCGCTACTTGCTTATCTGCATTCAAGCTTTATTGTCATAAAATAGTTAGTGTAAATCTTTTCCAAATGTGGTATACTTATAGGAAATCGAAGAAAAGGTGGTAACTCTTATGTATCATACGAATGAATCAGCTGAAAACTATCTTGAAACCATACTTTTATTAAGCAAAACCCGCCCCGTTGTACGCTCTGTGGATATCGCTGAGGAACTCGGTTTTAAAAAATCGAGTGTTAGTGTTGCCATGAAAAATCTCCGTCAAAAAGAACAGATTACTGTTACAAAAGAAGGCTTTATTTATCTGACCGATTCTGGAAAAGAAATTGCGGAAATGATATATGAAAGACATGAATTTCTGACATCCTGGCTCACTGCTTTAGGTGTAGACTCAAAAAATTGCTGCTGAAGATGCCTGCAAAATGGAACACGTTATCAGCAAACAG
>ENA-OPYX01000539-OPYX01000539.1-human-gut-metagenome-genome-assembly--contig:-NODE-539-length-22092-cov-3.737856_pt1 | contig 22092 bp, 19 predicted proteins | sample MGYA00242639_ERZ504486 | MGnify/ENA primary metagenome ERZ504486 (study PRJEB26092, sample SAMD00036296) | human gut metagenome | host: Homo sapiens | study: EMG produced TPA metagenomics assembly of... | reverse complement strand
AACATCCCTCTGTGGGATGCCACCGGCGTGCCGGTGTCCAGCACCATCTCGGATACCCTGCGCAGCGGCGGCAGCCTGAACATCAGCGCAATTTCGCTGGGCCTGGGCGAGTACGCCGCCCCCATGGGCACCGGTGCCGCCCTCATCCTTCTGGCCTGCGGGCTTTTCCTCTGGCTGCAAAAGGATGTCCGTCTGGGCGCTTCTGTCAGCTTTGTGGTCACCTGTGCCCTCATCGCCTTCCTTTTCCCCCGTCAGGTGGGGGTGAACGGCGTGGACATCGCCCTGCGCCTGCAGTGTGTGCGGGATGAGCTGCTGACCGGTGCCATGCTGTTCAGCGCGGTGTTCCTGCTCAACGAGCCCTACACCTGCGCCCATCACCATCTGGGCCGCATCCTGTACGGTGTGCTGGTGGGTGCGATCACCATGGGCTTCCGGTATTACGGCGTGTACGAGACGGGTGTCTGCTTTGCTCTGCTCACGGTCAACAGCATTTCCGGCTGGATGGACCGCACCGAGAGCCGCCTGTATCAGCTGATGCACCGCCCTGCGGCCGGAAAGGAGGGCGCTGAATGAAACGCTCCATTGCAGAACTGATCACCCGCGATCCTGAAAAGTTCGCCCACCATGACCGGGTGTTCAAGAATAACCCCGTTGTCATGCAGGGCATGGGTCTGGCTCCGCTGGTGGTGCTTGCCACCACGGGCAAAAATGCTTTGATGCTGGCCGTGGCTGTGGCCCTGCTGCTCACGCCTTCCCGGATGCTGGCCTGCCTGGTCAGCCGCCTGTTCCCCCTGCGGGACGAGCAGCCCGCCCCGGAAGAGCTGGAGAAAAAGCTGCTGCCCCGTGCGCTGGTGTACAGCGGCAGTGCGGCGGTGGTCTACCTTGCCGCTTATCCCATCCTGAACGCCGTGTTCGGCACTGACCTGCTGATGCTGGGCATCTACCTGCCCATGCTGGTGGTGGAGCCGCTGCTGACCTACCGCTTTGGCCGCGTGCAGGAAGCCATGCGCAAGGCTGTCTCCAAGGGCCTGCGCATCACGGTGGGCTACGCGCTCATCCTGTTCATCGTGGGCTGCCTGCGGGAGTGGCTGGCGCTGGGCAGTGTGTTTGGGATCCAGCTCAGCCGCTCTGTCCTGCCCATGGCATCCATGCCGGCAGGCGGCTTCATCGTGCTGGGTGTGGTGTGTGCCGTCTGGCGCGCGCTGGCCCGCAAACACAAGGAATACCTGAAAACTGAGGCGCGCGGCACTCTGGCTGCGCACCCCCGGAAGGAGGTGCAGGATCAGTGAGTGCTGTGATGAATGCCATCGGTGTGGCCTTTGCCTACGCCGTGCTGGCCCTGTTTGCCCAGAACGCCATCTTTACCCGTGGTCTGGGCGTGTCGCGCCTGATCCAGCTGGTGGGTGACGAGCGCACCAGCAGCGGGTGGTTTGCCCTGCTGCTCTGTGTTACCCAGACGCTGGTGGCCCCGCTGGCGTATTTTGCGAGCAGCCAGATCGTTGATCTGCCCTACCGTGCCCCGCTCCGCCCGCTGCTCTACCTGGCCTGTGTGGCGGTGGTCTGCATCTTTGAGCACGCCATCCTGCGGGCGGTCAAAGGCCCCCGCAGCGGTCTGCTCATCCGAATCCTGCCCATTGCCGCCGTGAACAGCGGCGTGCTGGGCACCATGCTGGTGGAACGTACCCAGAGCTTTACGCTGGCGCAGTCCATCGGCTTTGGCCTGGGCAGCGGCCTGGGCTATCTGGCTGGCTGTGATGCTGGTGACAGAGGCGGGCAACCGCCTGCGCAGCAAGGCCATCCCCGAAGCATTCCGCGGCCTGCCCATCACCCTGATCTATATCGGTGTGCTGGCGCTGGCCATCTACGGCTTTACCGGCCATTCCGTGATCCTGTAAGTTGACCCCAAGGAGGGTGGTTGATTATGGCAAGATATCCCAAACGCCAGAAGGTCAAGCGCTACCGGCGCAGCTTTTACACCCGTGAGATGCGGCTGAAAAAGGGCATCGGCATTGCGGTGCTGGTGGTGGCCGTGCTGGCAGCGGCCTGGGTGGCCGCGCCCCATGTGCTGGACTGGGCCACCCACACCTGGTATACCGTGGTGCGGGATCGTGACCTCTCCGCATCCAGTGCTGTCAGCGAGAGTGCATCCTCCGGGGCACAGAGCACCGCTGCCAGCGAACCGGCAGCTTCCTCGGTGCCGGAAAAGGAGCTGGAGCCCGAGGTCAAGGGCACTGATATTGTGACGGGCTTGTGGGCAGAGGTGGATGTGACCACTCTGACCGACGAGGCCGCCATCCGCTCCGCCGCCCGGCAGCTCAAGGCACAGGGCATGACCTATGCCATCCTGACCCTGAAGGACACCGCCGGGCAGGTGTATTACGCCTCCCAGACGGCGGTGGGTGCCGCCAATGCAGCCCCCACACAGGTCGAGCTGACGAGTGTGGCATCCATCTTCAAGGAGGAGGGGCTGGTGCCGGTGGCTGCGCTGACTGCCTTCCGTGACCCTGCCGGTGCCCGGGCCGACCGCGCTCTGGCCATCCGGTATCAGGGGCAGGAGTACCTCTGGCTGGACAACAAGGCTTCCGCCGGAGGCAACCCCTGGCTGAACCCCTACGCCGCGGAGACCGTGCAGTATATCGGCGATCTGATCGCTGAAGTACACGCCGCCGGGTTTGATCAGGTGCTGCTGGAAAATGTCCAGTTCCCCTCGTCCACCAGCGCCAAGCAGGACTATGGCAACACCAACGGTGTGGACCGTGCCGGGCAGCTGACTGCGGATATCGCCGCCTGGCAGGCCCGCTTCGGAGATACGGTGACGCTCTGGTACGGTTATTCGCTGGCCGAGGTGACCGGTTCTTCCAGCCAGCTGGGAGCCCCTGCGGCCCAGCTGGGCGTGAAGAACCTGCTGGTGAAGGTCCCGTCCTCCTCTACGCTGGATGCAGCGGCCCGGGGGGAGCTGACCCTCTCCCTGACCGAGGCAGGTGTGGAGCATCTGGTCATCCGGGACGATGCCGCCAGCTATTTTGAGTGATCCCTGCGTTTTTGTGAGAGGGAGGAAAGTATTATGAACAAAACACCCTGTTTTTCCCCGGCGCACATCCTGCTGCCGTCGGAACAGATCCCGGTGGGGCAGTGGGGCTGTGTGGCCTGCGATCAGTTCACCAGTGACCGCTCCTATTGGGAAAAGGCTGCGCAGGCCGCCGCAGGCGGCCCCAGCACACTGGACCTGATCCTGCCGGAGGTCTATCTGGAAGAGGATGACGTGGATGCAAGGATCAGTGCCATCCATGCGGCCATGGACGATTATACCCGGAACGTGCTGACCCGCGCGGTGGACGGCTTCATTTATGTGGAGCGCACCGAGCAGAGCGGCCGGGTGCGGCAGGGCCTTGTGGGCAGGATCGACCTGGAGGCATACAGCTATGCCGAGGGCGCGGTGCCTGCCATCCGCCCCAGTGAGCACACCGTGGAAAGCCGCATCCCGCCCCGCATGGCGGTGCGCCGGGGGGCAAGGCTGGAAACGCCCCATATTATGATGCTGGCCGATGACCCCGGCTGCACCCTCATCGAGCCCATCGGCGAGAAAAAGGAGCAGCTGCGCAAGGTCTACGAGGGCGACCTGATGCTGAACGGCGGCCACATTGCCGGCTGGGCAGTGGAAGATCCCGCCCTGCTGGCACAGATCGACAGCGCCCTGAACGCTCTGGGCAGCCAGGAGGCCTTTGATGCCCGGTATCCCCAGGCAAAGGGCGGCGCGCCCCTGACGCTGGCCGTGGGCGACGGCAACCATTCGCTGGCTTCCGCCAAGGCCTGCTGGGAGGAGCTGAAAAAGACCCTGACCCCGGAGCAGCAGCTGACCCACCCGGCCCGCTGGTGCCTGGCTGAGGTCTGCAATGTCCACTCTCCGGCCATTGAGATCGAGCCCATCCACCGTGTCCTTTTCAATGTGGACTGCGGTGCCGTGCTGCTGGCCCTCATCGCGTGGAGCGATTCCCACGCGGCAGGCATCTGCTTCGGCGATGCAAAACAGCAGTCCTTTACGCTGGCAGGCCCCCATGTGGCCAATGTGCTCAGCTTTGAACATCCCGTTGCCCCGCTGACCGTGGGCACCATTGACGCATTCATTGAGTATTTCATGGCCCGCCACATCGAGGCCCGGGTGGATTATGTCCACGACGAGCCCGCTGTCCGCGCCCTGTGCAGGCAGGGGGGTGTGGCTTTCCTGATGCCGCCCTTTGAGAAGAGCGACCTGTTCAGGGGCATCGTTATGGGCGGTGTGCTGCCCCGCAAGACCTTCAGCATGGGGCACGCAGAGGAAAAGCGCTATTATATGGAATGCAGAAACATTTTAGGTGAAGAATGACATTTAACGAACTGAATCTTTCCGCGCCTGTGCTGCGTGCTGTGGCACAGGCGGGCTATGAATCCCCCTCGCCCATTCAGGCGGCGGCCATTCCGCCGGTGCTGGCCGGGAGGGACTTGATGGGCTACGCCCAGACGGGTACCGGCAAGACGGCTGCCTTTGCGCTGCCCATGCTCGACCGCCTGACTGCCAGCGCGCCCCGCAAAAAGGGTGCCATCCGCGCCCTGATCCTGACCCCCACCCGGGAGCTGGCTTTGCAGATCGGCGAGAGCTTTGAGGCCTACGGCAAGTATCTGACCCTGCGCAGCACCGTCATCTTTGGCGGTGTGGGTCAGGCTCCGCAGGTCGCAGCCCTGAAAAAGGGCGTGGACATCCTCATTGCCTGCCCGGGCCGCTTGAACGACCTGGTGGGGCAGGGGCTGCTGGACCTTTCCAACATTGAGATCTTTGTTCTGGACGAAGCCGACCGGATGCTGGATATGGGCTTTGTCCACGACGTGAAAAAGGTGATCGCCAAGCTGCCCAGGCAGCGTCAGAACCTGATGTTCAGCGCCACCATGCCCAAGGAGATCGAGCAACTGACCGCAGGCATCCTGCACGACCCGGCCTTTGTCAAGGTAGACCCGGTGTCCAGCACGGTGGACCGCATCCAGCAGAGCCTGTATTTTGTGGAGAAGGGCAACAAGAAGTTCCTGCTGCCCTGGCTCATCAAAAACCTGAAGCCTGAGGTGGTGAACGCGCTGGTGTTCAGCCGCACCAAGCACGGGGCCGATAAAATCGCAAAAGACCTGAACAAGCAGGGCATCCCCGCTGCCGCCATCCACGGCAACAAGAGCCAGACCGCCCGTGTGACGGCGCTGGAGGATTTCAAGGCGGGCAAGACCCGGGTGCTGGTGGCGACCGATATCGCCGCCCGCGGCATTGACATCAGCGAGCTGTCCCATGTGTTCAACTACGACCTGCCCGAGGTGCCCGAGACCTACGTCCACCGCATTGGCCGCACGGCCCGTGCCGGTGCCGACGGCACTGCCGTCAGCTTCTGTGCCCCGGAGGAAAAGGAATATCTGGCCGGGATCGAAAAGCTGAACCGCCGCCAGATCCCGGTTGTCTCCGGCCATCCCTGGGACGGTGTGCCCGCCCCTGTCAAGGCTGCGCCCCCGGTGCGGGGCAAAAAGCCCAAGGCGGAAGCGGAGCAGCCCGTGAAGGCAGAGCAGCCTGCCAAAGCAGAAAAGGCAGCCAAGGCCGAAAAGCCCGCTGCCCCCAAGAAGGAAAAAGCGGCTGCAAAACAGCCCAGCCCCAAGAATACCGAACCGAAAGAAGGAACATCCATGGAGGAAAACCAGAAGCGCACTTCCGGCGGCCGCAGTGAGAACCGCCGCTCCAATAACAGCCGCACCCGCCGCGAGGGCAATGCCCCGCAGCCGGCCAACCGCGGCAGCAACGCCCAGCCCAAATTCGACCCCCACTTTGTGAGCGCCCCGGAGGCTACCCCCCTGCGCCCGGTCAAAAAGGCTCCCGCTGTGCAGCCTGCCGCAAAGCAGACTGCTCCGGCCCAGAACGGCCAGCGTCAGCGCAGCGGTCAGCCTGCCCGTGCCGAGCAGCACACCGACCGCAATGATCCGCGCACCGAGCAGCGGGCAGAACGGAACAGCCGCAATGCCCGCCCGGCCCAGAACAGCCAGAGCCAGCAGGGCAGCCGCAGCAGCCGTAATCCAGTGCAGAGCAGCCGTCCGGCCCGCCCCGCCAAGAGCGAGGCACCCCGCGGCCGCAGCCGGAACGCCGCCCCTGCACGGGACGAGGATCCGGGCCTGATGCTGATCAGCCGCCGTCCGCCCCAGCAGAAGTTCACCAGCTTTGAAGAGTATATGACCGCCCACGGCGGTGCCACCGCACCCATTGAGGATCACACCGATGAAACCTGAGCCGTTTGCCCCCTGGCAGTGTCCGCTCTGCGGCGAACCCCTGACCGGGGACACTGCTCTGAAATGCGGCAGGAACCACAGCTTTGACCGGGCAAAAGAGGGGTATTGGCACCTGCTGCCGGTGCAGAGTATGCGCACCAAGGCCCCGGGCGACAGCAAAGAGATGGTCGCCGCCCGCCGTGCCTTCCTGAACGCCGGGTATTACGGCATCTTCGGCAGGGCGTTGGGGGAACTGTGCCTTGCGTACGGCGCTTCCACCGGGGCAGATATGCCGCTCCACCTGCTGGATGCGGGCTGCGGCGAGGGCTGGTACGACCGCTGCATTGCACAGGCCTTTGCACAGGCGGGCCGACCGGTGCAGCTGGCGGGTTTTGATATCGCAAAGCCTGCGGTGCGTCTGGCCGCAAAGGCACTGCCTGCCGCAAAATACGCGGTGGCATCCAGCTTTGCCCAGCCTGTCCGCACCGGATGGGCCGACCTGCTGCTCAACTGTTTCTCGCCCTTTGCACAGGAAGAGTTCCGGCGTGTGCTGCGCCCGGGCGGACGGATGATCTATGTTGTGCCCGGTGCGGAACACCTCTACCAGATGAAGGCTGTCCTCTACGACACGCCCTATAAAAATCCGGTGCAGGAGGTGGCCTATGAGGGCTTCCGCCCCATTGGGGAGCGGGAAGTCTCGGGCAGCATCACGGTGCCTGCCGGGCAGCTGGAGGCGCTGTTCGCCATGACCCCCTATTACTGGAAAACGCCGCGAGATGGCGCAGCCCGCCTGGCCGCCCTGCCCGAGCTGACCACGGACATCGCGTTCCGCTTCCTTGTGTTTGAAAAAGAGTGATCGAAAAGCCCCCGGCCTGTGAGGAACAGGCCGGGGGCTTTTTGCGTGCAGAAAACAGGGTCACATCGCGATCCAGCCCAGTGCGTTGGCGACCGAGCTGGCCCAGGATGATAGCCGCGAAGATGGGGCAGAGATACCGGAGCATAAAGTTGAACACCGGTTTGCGGCGGAAGGGCTGACCTTCCCGTGTGACCTCTTCCTCGATCTTTTCCACACCGACGATCCGGGAGACCAGCAGGCAGGTGGCAATGGCCGCAATGGGCATCATCACCGAGTTGGTCAGGAAGTCGAAGAAATCGAGGAACTGCATCCCGAACACGGTCACACTGGCAAGGGGGCCGTAGCCCAGCGCGGAAAGGCTGCCCAGTGTGATCATAATACAGCCGATGAGGATGGTGGAGCGGGTGCGGTCCCAGCCCAACTCGTCCTCAAAGGTAGAAACAGCACTCTCGGTCAGGGCAATGGAGCTGGTGAGGGCCGCGAACAGCACCAGCACAAAGAAGAGCACGCCTACGGCAGTGCCCATGCCCATGCTGGCAAAGACCTTGGGGATGGTAATGAACATCAGGGCCGGGCCCGCCTGCAGGGTGTCAGGGTCGCCGCCCGAAAAAGCGAACACGGCGGGAATGATCATCAGGCCCGCCATGATGGCAATGGCGGTGTCGAAGATCTCCACGTTTTCCGTGGACTGCTCAATGGACACGTCCTTTTTCATGTAGGAGCCAAAGGTCACCAGGATGCCCATGGCAATGGAGAGGGAGTAGAACATCTGGCCCATGGCGGAAACCACGGTCATCCACGAGAAGTTGGCCGGGTTGGGCACCAGAAAATACTTTACGCCTGCCAGTGCGCCGGGCCGTGTGACCGAGTAGACGGCAATGACCACCGAGAGCACCACCAGCACCGGCATCATCACCTTGGAAACGCGCTCCACGCCGTTGCGCACGCCCGCAAAGATGATGCCCAGCGTGATAAAGGCGAACAGCAGGAACGAGATCTCGGCCAGCAGACCGTTGGAGATGAAGCCGGAGAAATACCCGTCCGATGCCAGCGCGCTGCCATGGCCGGTAAGATACTGGGCCAGATAGTGGATGACCCAGCCGCCGATGACCGAATAATAGGGGACGATCAGGATGGGGATGACGGCGTTGATCCAGCCGCCGAACGCCAGCCCCTTGCCCTTGCCAAAATGGCTGTAAGCGCCCACCGGGCTCTTGCGGGTCATCCGGCCCAGCGCCGTTTCGGCAATGATCATGGTGTAGCCAAAGGTGACAGCCAGCAGGATGTAGATGAGCAGAAAAATGCCGCCGCCGTATTTTGCGGCCAGATACGGGAAGCGCCAGATATTGCCCAACCCGACCGACGCACCGGCGGCAGACAGCACGAATCCGAGTTTGCCGGAAAACGCGCTGCGCTTGTGGTGAGTTTCCATGTTTTTTTCCTCTTTTCCAATTGATAAACTCAAGTGTAACATAGAAGAAACGGGATTTCAACGAATCGCAGGCGTTTCACCGGTGGAGAGATTTCAGGCGAAAGGTGAAGAAAAGTGAATCATTTCCTGGTAAAGGGTTCCATGCCGTGTTCCTCGGGGGTGTAGTATTCCATCAGGGAAATGTAGTTTTCCGGGTGGTGGCAGAACGCCGCGCGCAGAACGCTGTCCAGCTCGCCCCGGGCGGTGAGCAGACGGATGATGTACTGGGCCACCATCTGCACCACATCGGTCTCGATGCCGTAGCACAGGCCGACCGCCAGCACCGGGATCAGGATCTGCCGGGCCAGCAGGGGCACGTTCTGGCCGTACCGCTCAAGGATGGGCCGGCTCATGGTGGAGGCGGCCCAAACGCTGCCCACGATCTGCCAGTAATCGATCTCTTTCATGTGGGAAAGGGTCTGCAGCCGCTCCACGATCTCACCGTCGCTGAGGATGTAGCCCTCGACCACCTCTTTTTCGGAGCGGATAAAGGCACACTGGATCATGTCCATGATGGCGGTTTCGTACTTCTGGTGGAAATTTTCCCGGGAAACGCAGAACTTGGCCACGATGTCGATGAGGGCACTGGTGTCCTCGGCGGTGGCAAGGCTGCTGACCACCAGCGGTGTGGGGCCGAATTCCGCCCCCAGCGCGTCCAGGTCGGCCAGTTCTTCGGCATTCCGGGTGGCGGGCAGAAAGCGGTCACAGCCGTTGCGGTGGTAGCCCCAGGCAGCGGGCAGCACCCGGGCCACCGCGTCGCCGCTGGAAATGATGCTGAAAATGTTGCTCTCGGGCCAGCTTTCCAGCAGGGTGCCGTCCGGGGCGTGGTTGGCATCGAAATCCTGCTGCAGGTCAGGCCGGTCAGCGGCAGTCAGGGCCGCAGGCACTGCAAAGCCGTAGGCATAGATGTTCTCCCGCCCCAGCTGGGGGAGCTCCCGGGCAATCTTTGCCGCCAGCAGATTTGCGATAATGGAACCGCGGCTGTAGCCGCCCAGCCAGAGCTTGAAGGCACCGCTCTGCCCGGCCCGGGCCAGATAGGCCTTGAGGGACGCAAACACCGCCGCCACGGGCGTGACAAAGCCGGTGTGCGCGCTGGTATCGCCCATGTGGAAGTTGCTGGCCCACTCGCCGCCGTAGCCGCCGCCCCGCAGGATAAGCGCCACAAGGGTGGTGCGCTGGCCGTTCAGGGTCAGGGTCTTGCGGGCCAGCGAATAGCCCACAAAGTCCCCGGCCCGGCCGGTGTCAAGGTCGTAGTTGCAGAACAGCGCGTCCCCGAAGCCCAGGGCCTCGTAGGCGGCAGCAATGTGGGCTTCCCGCCCCACGGAGCCGTTGACCCAGTATTCCGCATCGCTGGCCACGGTGTTGGCCGCAGCGCAGACCAGACCCAGCGTTGCCAGCGCCAGCTGGTGGTCATATTGGGTGGCCGGGTGGGTGAAAAAGCTGTCGGAGTAATAGAACGTGTGGGTCAGGTCACAGCCGCTCAGGTCACTGCGGATGCCGATGGTGTAGCGGCCATCCGGCACTGCATGGCCCACGGAGCCCTGCCCGGCGGCCCGGACCATCAGCCCGGGCAGCAGAGTGCTGCCGGCCGCAAACCCCAGCACCTTGCAAAAACTTCTTCGATCCATAATTTTTCCCCTCAAAACCAGAATGGATTTTTTCTTAGTATACCGTATCCCGGGCGGGGATACAATCCAAAGTTTTCCGGGCGGCAAAAAACGGGCCGGTGTTGCGCACACCGGCCCGTTATGTTACACTGTTGTTCAGTCCAGATCCTTGCAGCACTCCACGATGTGGTGGAACATCTGCTCCACGGCGGGAGCCATGGCGGTGGGACGCTGGACGGCCAGACCCACCACCCGGTCCTCTTCGGGCTCGATGGGGTAGATCTTGACCGCTGCCGTGCAGTTGCGCAGCAGCATCCGGGGCATGATGGAAATGCCCAGGCCCGCCTCGACCATGGCAATGTTCGACTGGTCATCGATGACATGGCAGCGGCGCTCCGTTGAGATGGAATACTTCTTGAGGAACTGACGCATCTCCGCGTCGGTGGCATCCCACTGCACCACAAAGTTCTGCCCGTTCATCAGGGCGGGGGTCATCACGCCGTTGGGCGGCTCGGGCCAGTCCATGGGGGTGATGCAGAGCAGCGGCTCGTGGAACAGCTCGGTCAGAACAAACTCCTCCCGGCAGTTGTTGGAGAGGAAGGCGATGTCCACCTGACCGGTGCGCAGCCACTCCTTGACATCGTCGTAGGTGCCCTGATAGACCTCGACTTCGATCTGGGGGTAGTGGTCCATAAAGCCCTTGAGGATGCTGGGCAGCAGCCCGGAGCAGATCGAGTTGAAGGCACCCAGCTTGACCTTGCCCTTTTCCAGGCCGTTCAGGCGGGCAATGCTCTGCTGCAGGGCCTCGTCGCTGTTCAGCACCGCACGGATGGAGGGGTACAGCGAAGCACCGTAGCTGGTCATGGTAACGCCGTTTTTGCCGCGATTGAATAAGGTAAAGCCCAGCTCAGCCTCCATCACGGCGATGGCGTGACTGATGGCCGAGGGGGTCAGATGCAGCTGCTGAGCCGCCTTGTTAAAGCTGCCCTGCCGTGCAACTGCGTCGAAAATCTCATAAGAAAACAGCGTCATTCCCAATGCCTCCTTCCGGTCTGATCTGGTTCGGAGACGCTCGATCCTCTGTGAATCTTTTTCATCTTTGGTTTGAGATAGTTCAATTATCTTCTTGATTTTACTATCCTGCGCCCGTCCTGTCAAGCATTTTGGGCTGATTTGTGCACGCTCTGTGCAGATTTTGCCGCAGCAGACGCAGGAAATGCCACCTTTCCGCCGTTATAGTTCTTATAACGATTTTTTACAAACTGACCGAGGTGTTTTTTTTATGACCGCACTTTCCCCGCGCTGCAGCTTCAGCGGCACCGCCCTTAAAACCATTGCCTGCATCACCATGCTCATCGACCACATCGGCGCGTCCTGCATCGAGGCAGGTATCCTTACGCCCGGGCTGGACAGCGGCACCCTCTCGCGGGACACCCTTTCCGCCTATCCGCTGTACCGGCTGGACATGGTGCTGCGCTTCACCGGGCGGCTGGCCTTTCCCTTGTTCTGCTTTTTGCTGGTGGAGGGCTTTGTGCACACCCACAACGTCAAAGGCTACCTTGGGCGGCTGGTGCTGTTCGGCCTTCTGAGCGAAGTGCCTTTTGACCTTGCGTTCTTCCGCACCCCCTTTGACTTCAGTGCGCAGAACGTTTACTGGACGCTGGCGCTGGGCGTGCTGGCCATGGCAGGTCTGAAGCATTTTGAAAAGCCGGACGGCTCTGCCAGCTGGAAAGGACTCTTGTGTGCGGCAGGCTGCACGCTTGCGGCGCTTCTGGCCTGTACGGACTACAACGGCATCGGCGTGCTCATCATCTGCGCGCTGTACCTGACCCGTGGCGACCGCAAGCGGCAGTGCATCGTGGGAGCCGTGCTGTTTGCCTGGGAGCTCACCGCCCCGCTGGCCTTTGTGCTGGTCTGGTTCTACAACGGGCAGCGGGGCCGCTGCACCCCTGCCATGCAGAAGGTGTTTTACTGGTTCTACCCGGTGCACCTGAGCGTGCTGGCTGTGGTGACGAATCTGATCTTGTAACAGAAAGGCCGCTTTCACGGAACGAATTCCGAGGAGGCGGCCTTTTGGTTTCTGAAAATGGAAAAAGCCCGGTGATTTCAAAGAATCATCGAGCTTTTTCTTGGCGGAGTAGGAGGGATTTGAACCCTCGCGCCGTTGTTTAGACGACCTACGCCCTTAGCAGGGGCGCCTCTTCGGCCTCTTGAGTACTACTCCAGAGCAAAGTGTGTTGCACTTATTCAATAAAAATGGCGGAGAGAGTGGGATTCGAACCCACGGTACGTTGCCGTACGGCAGTTTTCAAGACTGCTTCCTTAAACCACTCGGACATCTCTCCTCGTGGGCACCCGCACACGCCGTACCGAATGCCTATTTAATTTACCAGATTTCAGCGGCGCTGTCAAGCCCAAAATCAAAATTTCCGCTCATTGTGCGCATTTTTGTGCGGAACGACAACTTTTCTTCGAGAAAAAGCGGGATTCCCTCTTTACTGAAACATCCTTTTGTTGTATAATAAATACAGATAAAACCTTACCGGACCCGGTACAAGCAGAGGAGTGTTGAACAATGTCGTTTCCGGAGCTGTTACGGCAATGCCGAAAGCAAAAGCACATGAGCCAGGCGGAGCTTGCTTCCCTGTTGGGCGTGACTCAGCAGGCCGTGGGAAAATGGGAGAGCGGAAAGAGTTCCCCGGACCCCACCACCGTGGCAAAGCTGGCGGAGATCCTGGACACGACCGCGGACTATCTGTTGGGTCTGTTCGACCCCACCGCGGAGGGCCAGACCGAAGAGCGCTTCTTCGGCAGCTATGTGTACAGCCTGATCCCTGTCATCGGCACGGTCAAGGCGGGCTACGGCGCGCTGGCCTATGAGGAAGACTACGGCAAGGAGTATGCCCGGGTCAAGGACCCTTCCAGCTACTTCTATCTCGTTGTACGCGGCGACAGCATGGAGCCCCGCATCCACGATGGTGACCTTGCCCTGGTGCACCGTCAGGACACGCTGGAAAACGGCGACCTGGGCGTGCTGATCTACGGCGACGAGGGCGAGGGCACCCTCAAGCGCTACCTCCAGCGCGGCAACTGCGTGGTGCTGCAGCCCTTCAACCCGGCCTATAAGGAAATGGTCATCAAGGGCGAGGAGCTCAACCACCTGCACATTGCAGGCCGTGTGGTGGAGACCAAGGCGAAGTGGTAAAAACGCCCCACCAGCGCCTGAAAAAGAAAAGCCATCCAGTATGGCTTTCTTTTTATACCCATTTTTCGGAGGTGTCCCATGGAACAGAGCCTGATGGATAAGCTGACGATCCTGGCGGACAGCGCAAAATATGATGTGGCCTGTACCTCCAGCGGCGCTTCCCGGGCAGCAGGAGCGGGCGGGGTTGGCAGCTGTTACGCCCCGGGCTGCTGCCACGCCTTTACTGCCGATGGCCGCTGTGTCAGCCTGCTGAAGGTGCTGATGACCAACTGCTGCTCCTTTGATTGCAGCTATTGCGTCAACCGCAAGTCCAACGATGTGCCCCGGGCCACCTTCACCCCCCGGGAGCTGGCCGAGCTGACCATTGAATTCTACCGCCGCAACTACATCGAGGGTCTGTTCCTTTCCAGTGCCGTGCTGGTGAGCCCGGATTATACCACCGAACGGATGCTGGCGGTTCTGCGCCTGCTGCGGGGGGAGTACCGTTTCGGCGGCTACATCCACGCCAAGGCCATTCCCGGCACCAGCCCGGAGCTGCTGGAACAGCTGGGCTTTCTGGCCGATCGCCTGAGCGTGAACATTGAGCTGCCCAGTGAGCACAGCCTGAACCTGCTGGCTCCGGACAAAGGGCGGCACTCCATTTTTCCGGCCCATGAAGCAGATCGCGGTGGAGGGGGCCGCCAACCGGGAGGAAGTGGCGCTCTACCGCAGGGCCCCCAGATTTGCCCGGCGGGCCAGAGCACCCAGATGATCGTGGGTGCTTCCCCGGAAACGGATTATCATATCTGCAATTAACGGAAGGCTTATACAATAAGTATCACCTGAAACGGGTGTTTTACTCCGCCTACATCCCTGTGACCGAGGACACCCGCCTGCCCGCGCTGGATACCAAGCCGCCGCTGCTGCGGGAGCATCGGCTCTATCAGGCAGACTGGCTGCTCCGCTTTTACGAGTTCAAGGCAGAGGAACTTCTGGACAGGGACAACCTCAACTTCAACCCCTATCTGGACCCCAAGTGCAACTGGGCGGTGCAGCATTACGGGCTGTTCCCGGTGGACGTGAACCGCGCCCCCTTTGAGATGCTGCTGCGGGTGCCGGGCATCGGCCCCAAGAGCGCCCGGCGCATCTGGCACGCCCGCAAACAGGCCGCGCTGGGGCTGGACGAGCTCAAGCGGATGGGCGTGGTGCTCAAGCGGGCGCAGTATTTCATCACCTGCCGGGGCTTTGCGGGGGCGCACCCGGGCCGCGGCAGCGCCGGGCGGGAGCGCATCACCCGGGCACTCATCGACCCCAACGTATTCAGCGGCGGGGTGGAGCAGCTGAGCATGTTCAGCCCGCCCGCCGTGGATCGGCTGGTGGAGCAGGGCGTGCCGCCCCGCACAGCCCAGAAAATGGTGCGGGAGGAGGCAGTGCAATGTCTGGCCAGAGCCCTGTAAGCCCCGCCCGGAAGCTCCACGATGCCGACGTGGTCTACCTCTATGATGGCAGCTTCGAGGGCTTTCTCTGCTGTGTGTTTGAGAGCTTTGCCCAGCATGAGCTGCCCTTCGCGGTCTGGACCCCGGAGCGGGAGACGGCTACCCTCTACCCTGTGAAGGAGATCCCCACTGACCGCGCAAAGGCCCGGCGGGTCTTTGCCAGCTTCCGCGCTAGGCTGGGCGAAGAGACGGAATCCCTCGTCACCCGGGATTTTCTCTCGGGCTGGGAGGATAAGGAGCTGCGGCTCATCCGGTTCCTGCACCTGGCCTTTGCACTGGGGCCGGGCACCGTCAAGCGGCGGGGACATCCGGAGGTGGCTCCCCTCTACCAGATGAAGCAGAGCCTGGACTGGGAAGTGGACAAGTTTCAGGGCTTTGTCCGTTTTCAGGAGCACGATGGGATGCTGGGTGCAGTCATCCACCCCAAAAACTATATTCTGCCCCTCCTGCGCGGGCATTTCTGCGGCCGCTTCCCGGAGGAGAACTTCCTGATCTACGATGCCGTCCATCAGGCGGTGCTGCTGTACCAGAACCACAAGGCTCAGCTCATGGAGCTGACCGAACCGCTGACGCTTCCACCGCCCGATGAGCGGGAGCAGCAGTTTCAGGACCTGTGGAAGCAGTTTTACAAAACGCTGGAGATCAGGGCCCGCCATAACGAAAAAGGCCGTATGACCCACTGCCCCAAACGCTTCTGGGCGGATATGACCGAGATGAAAGAGGAATTGGAATGAAAACAGAAAAAAAGACCGGACGCTGGAAATATGCTGCCATCGTGCTGATTGCGGCCCTGCTGATAGGGCTGCTCTGGAACCATGTAAAAAACGGGCCGAAGGGCGAAATCTATCTCTATGGAGAAGAACACAGCAAGCAGAGCATTCTCGACAAGGAACTTTCCATCTGGGGCGAGTATTACGAAAAAGGAATGCGGGATCTGTTTGTGGAATACCCGTATACGGATGCACAATTTCTGAACCTGTGGATGCAGGCCGACGATGATGAATTGCTGGATCTGCAGTTCAAGGACTGGGAAGGCACAGCAGGCGGCACCGAGGTCGTGAAAAATTTTCTGAAACAGATCAAGGAGCAGTACCCGGAAACCGTGTTCCACGGCATCGACGTGGGCCATACCTGGGAAAGCACCGGGCCGCGGTATCTGGCCTATCTGGAAGCCAACGGGCAGAAGGATACCGAAGAGTACAAACGTGCGCAGGAAAACATGGAACAGGGCAAACGGTACTATGAGATCATGGCGACGGATGAAGCGTCTTCGGTTCGATACCGGGAGGACCGGATGGTGGAGAACTTCCGGCGCAGCTATCAGGAGCTGGAAGCGGTACGCCGCACCGATATCATGGGTATCTATGGAAGTACACATATTGTGGAGTCGGAGTATCGGAACTCGGACTTTCGCATGGCAAAACAGTTGAGCGAGAACTATGGGGAACATCTCCATACCAAAGATCTGACGCAGGAACCGGAACGGATCGACGCGCTGGAAGTCAACGGAAAGACCTATACAGCCTCCTATTTCGGTGAGCAGGATATTTCGATGGTAAAGGGCTACAAGATCCGAAAGTTCTGGCGGTTGGAAGACGCATACGAGGACTTCAAGGAGCTGCCGACACCCCGTGAGATTCTGCCAGCCGACAACTACCCTGTAAAAATCCAGGCTGGGCAGGTGTTTGCTGTGGAGTACCTGATGTCCGACGGCTCGACCGAGTGGAAGTATTATATCTCGGACGGCACAGTACAGAACGGCCAACTCATCACAAAGCGGATGAAGATGGAATAAGCAGGCTCCCGGCCCCGGAACTTTGACGAATTTACAAAAAGGTTGCATCTGCGTGGTTGAAACCCGCAAAACCTATGGTATACTATAAGGGATATCCGGGCAGGCATTTCTGCCCCACACACCCCCGCTGCGGGGTCAACACAAAAGGAGTATTGTAGCGTTATGGTTCGCATTACTATGGAAGACGGCGGCATCATCGACATTGAGCTGAATGAGGAAGTCGCCCCCATCACCTGTGAGAATTTCAAGAAGCTGGTCAGCGAGGGCTTCTATAACGGCCTGACCTTCCACCGTGTCATCCCCGGGTTTATGATCCAGGGCGGCTGCCCGCTGGGCAACGGCACCGGCGGCCCGGGCTGGAACATCAAGGGCGAGTTCGCTGCAAACGGTGTGAACAACCCCATTAAGCATACCCGCGGCGTGATCAGCATGGCCCGCAGCATGAACCCCAACAGCGCCGGCAGCCAGTTCTTCATCATGCACAAGGACGCTCCCCATCTGGACGGCCAGTATGCCGCTTTCGGCAAGGTGGTTGCCGGAATGGAGGTCGTGGATAAGATCGCTTCCGTCCGCACCGACTGGAACGATAAGCCCACCACCCCCGTCAAGATGAAGACTGTTGAGCTCATCGAGGGCTGATCTTCTGCGCTTCTGTCCCGCATCGCCTGCCCGTGAAGTGCCCCGTCAAGTAGACAGAAAAAATAATATAAGATTTTTGTTCGCCGTTTCCACAAGGAGATGGCGAATTTTTTGTGCAAATCGGCGTTAGGACGCTCGATTCATGGCACGGACGTGAGCTTGCAGCGTCCAACACGGGACATTTTTTGATATTTTGCTTCCGCTGTATCGTGATTGTTCTTGCTTGACATGAAAATAGCCCCCAGAGTACGCAGAGTTTTCTTTTTACTCTGTCTACTCTAGGGGTAGCATATCATGTTGAGGATACAGGCCGGGGGCTTTCCATCTATGCGTCAGAAAGAGATGAGAGGCTTACTTTTTCTCGCCCTTGGGCAGCAGACCGGCGCGCTCCAGAGCCGGGCGCAGGGCCAGATACAGGATGACCACGCAGATGGTGGAGGCTACGCTGTTGACGAAGGTGACACCACCGGCGATCTTGGACAGGGCCTGTGCCACGGTGTACTCCTGGCCAAAAATGTAAATGTTGCGGAAATAGCCCAGGAACGGGTCGGTGATGACGTTCAGCAGCAGGCCGGAGCCGCCTGCCACGATGACCTTGAGCAGGTAGCCCTTGCTGTGGCGATCAAGATCGCGCAGTTTGAACACCTTGTGGGCCACGGCACCGCAGGTGATGCCGATGATGAACTTCAGGACGAAGGTGGTGACGGCATAGCCCGGGTCACCGGCCAGGATGTCGGCCAGAGCCAGACCGATCGCACCGGCCAGGCCGCCGGAAACGCCGTCCAGCAGCAGGGCGGTCAGGGCGGTGAAGGTGTTGCCCAGATGGAACGAAGAGCCGCCGTAGAACGGCACGCGGAAGAACAGGTATGCCACCAGGCTCAGCGCGGCCATAACGCCGGTCAGGGCCAGCTCCTTGGTGGTAAAGGTGCGTTTGTACAGCACACTGCCGAACAGGATGACAACGATCACCACGGCCAGCAGCAGCCACATTGCAGTTGTAGACATGATTTTTCCCTCCGATTTTCTTCGGGGCGAACCCCCTCCATCCTGTTTTGCAGGATCGTTCGCCCGTTTCAAAGCCACTTACCCATAAAACTACTTGACATTTGGGTGTGTGGTTGGTATGCTCCTATTATACGCGAAACTGGCACCATGAAAATACCCAGAATAAAGTTTTTTTATGGGGTCAGTTTGGCAAAGCATCCAAAAAGGGGAGAGGTCTTATGTTTCATCTGACAACAGCACTGGATGCCGCCAGCGGGGTGCCGCTGTACGAGCAGCTCTATGAGAGCCTTGCCGCCGAGATGCGCAGCGGGGCCATTCCGGCGGGCACCCGGATGCCCGGCAAGCGGCGGCTGGCGGCAGAGCTGTCGGTTTCTGTCAACACGGTGGACGCGGCATATCAGATCCTGGCGACCGAGGGCTACATGGAGCCGCGGGAGCGCAGCGGCTTTTATGTACAGGAATATCTTGCCCTGCCCACCCGGCCCGAGGAAGTGCCGCCCCCGGTATCTGCCGCTCCGCCGGAAGCGGCTGAGCCGCCCGTCCGGTTCGATCTGTCCACCCGGGGCGTGGACCCGGGGCTGTTCCCGTTTCGCACCTGGGCCCGGCTGCAGAAAGAGCTGCTCTATTCCTCACCCCAGCTGCTGACCCATGGCGATGCGCAGGGGGATGTGGAGCTGCGGCAGGCGCTGGCGGACTATCTGGAGGAATACCGTGGCGTGCGGTGCACCGCCGAGCAGGTGGTGGTGGGTGCCGGTATGGAGTATCTGCTGAGCCTGCTGGCCCCGCTCCTGCCCGGCAAAGCGGCGGTGGAAAACCCCGGCTACCAGCGCGCGAAGCAGGTGCTGGAAAACAACGGCGTGGCGTGTTGCTGCCTGCCTGTGGATGCGGACGGCCTTTCTGTTGAGGCATTGTCCGGCTCGGGCGCGGTGGTGTGCTATGTCACGCCCAGCCACCAGTTCCCCACGGGCGTGACCATGCCGGCGGGCCGCCGCACGGAGCTGCTCCACTGGGCCTCCCGCTGCCCGGGCCAGCGGTATATCATAGAGGACGATTACGATTCGGAGTTCCGCTTTGATACCCGCCCCCTGCCCAGCCTGCAGGGCATGGCCGGGGCCGACGGCCCGGTGGTCTACCTCTCTACCTGTTCCCGCAGCCTGGCCCCCGGCATCCGCATCGCCTATATGGTGCTGCCCCGGCAGCTGCTGCCCGCCTGGCGGGCAAAGTACCGGATCTATTCCTGCACCGTCAGCCGGTTTGAACAGCAGACCCTGGCCCGCTTTATCCGCGAGGGCTACTTTACCCGGCATCTTGCCCGGGAGCGCGTGGCCTACAAGGCCCGGCGGGATGCGCTGGCTGCCTCTCTGCACGCTGCTTTTGCGCCGGACAAGCTGACCCTGACCGGCCTGCACACCGGCCTGCATCTGTTGGCAAGGCTGAAAAATGCCCCGCCGGATGCCGCCCTTCGCGCCGCCGCAAAGGCGCAGGGCGTGGCCCTGAGTTTACTGAGCGATTATGACCTGACCGGCGGGGAACAGGAATTTTCCGGTACGTTTGTGCTGGGCTATGGCTCCCTGAGCGAGGCATCGTTCCCCGAAGCGGGCGAAACGCTGAGGAAGGTCTGCACCGCCGCCCGGGAAGCGTCTGTGACCGTGTAAGTGCCCGCTTTTGCATCCCACGCCCCGGGCAGAGCTTCGGCGTGGGGGAGGGCGCTGTTGTTGGCCAGAAATTCCAGTACTGTGCCCAGCAGGGTGTAATCCTGTGCGGCAAAGTCGGTGAGCAGGGCCGCACTGTTGGCCCGCAGGCATCCGGCAGGGTGGCGGGCAGCAGGGCGAGGTCCTGCCGGAAAAAAGGCTTCCCATACTGCCGCCCGGACAGCGGCCCGGCGGGCAGGCGGAAGGGTGCCGCCTGCATCCCAGCCGGAGAGCAGGGCATGGGCCTCCTTGGCCGAAATGCTCTGCACGGCGGCGGAAAGCCCGGTTTCAGCCAGCTCATTGGCAGTCAGTGCCCCCGAGAACCCCACCCGCACCGGCCCGTAACGGGAAGCGGTCTTTTCCAGCACGGCGGGGGACAGCGCCAGATAAAACATATCCTCCGGCAGGCCCAGCACCTCCAGAAGCGCCTGACGGCACCGGGCGGGCCCCGCCGCTCCGTAGCAGTGGGCAAGGCTGGCAGTCTCTCCGTTGAAGGGAACCGTCAGCTCCCCCGGCACGGCCAGCAGGTTCAGACTGTTCTGGGCGGCGTTCAGGTAGACCAGCAAAAAGCCCGGCTGCTCCCCGGCGGTGCAGAGAAGCAGGGTCATCCGGTGCTCGGCCCGGGGCAGCTGGATGGGCACCCCGCTCTGGGGCTGGGCGGTCTGGATGCGGGTGCGCACCATCTGCCGGGTGAGCAGGACTGTGCCGCCCACCAGTGGAAGCAGCACCAGAAGTGCCGCCCCCAAAGCAGCCCAGAAGGGCCTCCAACCGTTCTTGTGCATCCGTGTTCCTCCGTTCCGTTTTGGAACAGGGTGGGCCGGGATGCGCTTTTTTATACAGAAACCGCTGCCCGGGCATGAAAACGCCCCCTGTGCCATACAGTAGAGCGACAGGGGGCGTTTGTGTATGTGGGAGAGCTTGGCGCGGGTGAACGCGGTGGTCGGCGGTGTGGTATGGGGGCCGGTGGGGCTGACGCTGCTGTTTGGCACCGGCTGTCTGCTGACAGTGCGCACCGGTTTTTTCCAGCTGCGGTATTTCGGGTACTGGATGCGGCACACCATCGGGGCCATCTTCCTGGACCGGAATGTGACCGCCCACACGGACGATGAAGCCATCAGCCAGTTCCAGAGCCTTTGCACGGCGCTGGCGGCGACCATCGGCACCGGCATCATCGTGGGCGTGGCGGCGGCCATTCTGGCAGGCGGGCCGGGGGCTGTGTTCTGGATGTGGGTCATGGCCCTGCTGGGGATGATGACCAGTTATGCCGAGAACGTGCTGGGCATCTGCTACCGCCGCCGGGATGCTGCCGGAAGATGGTGCGGCGGGCCCATGTACTATCTGGCCGAGGGGCTGGGCGGCGGCTTTGGCCGGGCACTGGCGGTGCTGTTGCCTGCTTTGCGTGCTGGCCAGCTTCGGCATGGGGAACATGAGCCAGATCAACTCCATCGCGGGCAATCTGCAGGCAGTGTTCCGGGTGCCGCCGGTGGCAACGGGCATCGTGCTGGCCCTGCTCACCGGCGGGTCATACTGGGCGGCTGAAGCGGGTGGCCGCAGTCACGGAGGCCATCGTCCCGCTCATGGCCCTGTTCTACCTGTTCGGGGCGCTGACCGTGGTCTGTGTCCATTGGGCGGCTGTTCCGGCGGCATTCGCGGCCATCTTCCGGGGGGCGTTTGGCTTGCAGGCCGCCGGGGGCGGGGTGCTGGGTTTACGGCATGGCCCGGGCCATCAGCTGGGGATTCAAGCGGGGAGCCTTTTCCAACGAAGCAGGACTGGGCGCGTCGGTGCTGGTGCACTGCGCGGCCAACGTGGAGGAGCCTGTCCAGCAGGGAATGTGGGGGATGTTCGAGGTGTTTGCAGATACCATGGTGGTCTGCACCCTCACGGCCCTTGTGGTACTCACCAGCGGCCTTGTGGATCTGGACACCGGTGCGGCCCTGACCGGTGTGGCGGGCTCCGCACTGGTGGGGCAGGCCTTTTCCACGGTGTTTGGGGCGTTCGGGCCGCAGTTCATCGCGGTGTCGGTCCTGCTGTTTGCCTATTCCACTACGCTGGGGTGGAGCCATTACGGCACCCGGGCAGATGG